>Ga0247727_10007933_pt1 | contig 19937 bp, 12 predicted proteins | sample WisWelCaveWW1625_FD_202498 | JGI IMG/M metagenome (GOLD analysis project Ga0247727, IMG submission 202498) | Biofilm microbial communities from Wishing Well Cave, Virginia, United States - WW16-25 | ecosystem: Environmental > Aquatic > Deep subsurface > Groundwater > Cave microbial mat | place... | reverse complement strand
CGAGGCGCAGGAGCGCCTCCGCCGTGCCCAGGGAGTGGAGCGTCTCGGCGGCCTCGCGGCGCTCGTCCTCGTCTCCCGTCGACTGGAGGAGTTGATCGATGGCGACGGCGAACGGGTCGGCCGCGCTCTCCGGCGGCGTGGGCGCGTCGCCGGGGGGGGCGGGAAGAACGATCGGAGCCGAGGGAGCCCGCTCTTCCTCCTCCTCGACGACGTCCAGGCGCACGAACTGGTAGCCGTGGCGCGAGACCGTGCGGATGAAGGCCGAGCTGCGAGGATCGTCGCCGAGCGCCCGCCTCAGCGTGCGGACCGCCTGGCTCAGCGCGCCGTCGGAGACCACGACGTCGCTCCAGACCCTCTCCAGGATCTCGCGGCGGTGCACCGCCTCGTGCCGCCGCTCCAGCAGAAGGAGGAGCAGGTCGAAGTAGCGCGGGATGAGGGGGACCTCCCGGCGCTGGTGCAGAAGCACTCGCCGGGCGGGCGACACGGTGAACTCCGCGAAGCGATAGCGGATCCTCAGTTTCGGGGAGGGATCCATGGAGCAGCTAGCTTAGCCCAGCTCCTAGTCGCCCGAGCGGCGCCCCCCGCGCTCGAGGAGCGCCTTGCCGACGAGATAGGCCCCGAAGAGCATCGGGAACACCGGCCACCATTCCCCGACCCAGTCCAAGCGCAGGCCCCACCGCGTGTGGAGCAGCACGACGAACCCGGCGGCGATCAGGATCGAGCCGCCGAGGATCGAGCCGCCCATCCCGGGGAGCTGGAACCCCTCGGGGAGATCCGGCTCCCTCCCGCCGGCCAGCGCCCGATTGTACAGGGACGCGAGGCGCGCGGCGTCGATCACGTTGTACAGCCAGAAGAAGGCCAGGAACAGCGCGAGGAGCGGAAGATACGGGGGCTCGCCCTGCGTGGAGGCCAGAACGCTGATGATGCCGGCGACGACGACGATGTGCACGAATCCGCGAGGGTAGTAGCCGACGTACACCTGCCCGAGTCCCGGCATTGCAGAGAGCACGGCGGCGAGCGCCGGGGACTTCGTCCTCGAATCGCGGAGCTGGGACACGGGCGGCGACGGGTGCGCCGCATACGCGGCGTACTGCGGCTCCGCCGCGGGACGGGCCTCTCGGCCGGCCGGGGTTTCGTAGGTTCCGGGTTCGGGCGCGCTCATTGTTTTTTCTCCTGGGCGGCATCGGGCTCCCGATCGCTCGGGCCGGTCCCGCCGCTCTTCTGCCCTGACGCAGCGGAGCCGGGGAAGGTTCCGAAGCGCCGGCGGATCGTCTCCCATGAGTTCGTGGTCTGTCGCGCGAGGCCCGAGGCCAGAGCGGTCGAGTCCTCGACAACGGCCGCGCCGGTCCTGGCCCACGTGCCGCGCGCGCTGACGACGAGGATCGCTTCGAGGTCGTTCACCGTGCCGCGAAGCTGCCCGAGCGCGCGGCGCCGCTCGGGCGCCTGATGCTGCACGAGGTCGAGCGCGCGACTCATGAGGTCGGCGAGCGGCGGTCGGGACGCCAGGACGGGCGCGGCGAGAACGAGCGTCGCCACGAAGGCTCCCTCCCAGGCGACCCGCGGGCGATCGAGCAGCCACGAGAGGACCGAGGCCCCTCGCGCGCGAAGCGGCATCCGGCGGGGGCGCCGGCTGGTGCGGGAGAGAACCGTCTCGACGAAGCGCGGACCCGGATCGCTCGCCGCCAGGCGAGGAAGCTCCTCCTGCATCCGTTCGAGCGCCCGCGCCAGGTCCCCGCACTCGGGGCAGCGACGGAGGTGCCCTTCGACCAGATCGGCGTCGAAGGCGTCGAGCTCCCCATCGACCCAGGCGCACAGACGCGACCGCGCACCGGGGCAGGCGGCCCCGGTCGTGCGCGCCAGGATCGCCTGGGCCAGGCCCGGATCCTCCGGCGCGTCGCCCGCGGCGGCAAGAGCGGCGCAAAGACCGCGACAGTCGGCGCAGTCCTCGAGATGCCTCGATACCTCCTCGCGGTCGGATCGCGTGAGGCTCCCATCGAGGAGCTCAGCAACGCGCTGGAAGAAGGAGTCGCAGCTCATGCGGACCTCAAGGCGTTCCCGCGCCCAACGACGGATCGAGCTTCCTCAGGATCGCCGCGAGCTCGAGGCGCGCTCGGCTCGATCGGGACTTCACGGTTCCCAGCGGAAGTCCGAGAAGATCCGCGACCTCTTCGACCTTCAATCCCTGGATCTCCTTGAGCAGGAGGACCTCGCGGTTCTTCTCGCCCAGCTGCGCGACCCCGCGCCGGAGCAGGCGCTCCCGCGCCTCGCCCTCGGCGCTTCGCTCGGGATCGTCGTCCGAGGCCAGCGTCACGTCCTCCACCGGGACGTCCGTCAGGGGGGGCCGCGCCTTGAGACGGCGAAGGCGATCGATGCACGCGTTGCGCGCCATCCGCAGGAGCCACGCCTTGAACGTGTCGCCGCCCGCGAAGGAGTCGAGCCGCTCGTACAGCCGGACGAAGACGTCCTGGGCGACGTCCCGGGCCTCTTCGGCGTCCCTGAGGTAGTGCCGGGTGACCGCGTACACGCTCGACTGGTACGTACGCACGAGCGCCTCCCAGGCGAGATCGTCCCCGCGGCGGCAGCGCTCCAGAAGCGTCGCGTCGTCCACCAAGCGGCGGCTCCCCAGAAAGGCCCCGAGGGGCTGAACCCGAGCACCACTGTGAACGTTTCCGCGGCGGCGCTCAACCCTCTCGACGCATCCTTCCCCTCCAAGGTTCCCCGGAACCAAGCGGCGCTCGCGTGCGTAGAGGATCCTGCGGGCTGGCCGGCTCCGGCCGGACCGAGCCGAGAGGGGGCCCCGACCGATGCGAAAGACCTGGGATCCTACCGTTCCGGCGGTGCTGCTTTCGGTGGCGATGCTGGTGGGGACCGTGACGGCCACGGGCGGTCTCCGCCGGGGCGACTGGCGGGCGGAGCTCGACTCCGATCGGCGGTCCGTGCGTTTCGACTTTTGCCCGGAGGTCGTAACCGGCCGCCTCCGGATGTCCCTGGACGTCCCCCTCGGCGAGATCGACGGGTTCGACGCCGCGATGTTCGAGCGTCGAGGCGCTCCGATCCGGCTTGCCTGGAAGCGCGGCGCCGGGACCTTCGTCTTCGAGGGCGAGGGCGGGCGGCGTCCGGGAGGGAAGGTCCGTTTCGAGCCCGACGCCGGCTTCGTCGAACGGTGGCGGGCGCTCGACTTCGGCCCGCTGGCCGATGACGATCTTCTCCGCATGGCCGCTCAGGGCGTGCAACCCGCCGATGCCGAGCGACTGCACGAGATGGGGTACCGCGGCGTCGATGCGGACGAGGTGATCCGTCTCGGGCTCGACTCCGTTTCGATGGAATGGGTGGAGGGGATGCAGGCGCTGGGATCCCGGCCCGATCTCGACGAGCTCTTCCGGCTCCAGGCGCACGGCGTGAGCGTGGACGACGTACGCGACCTCGCGGGCTCGGGGCTTCGCGTCGGGGTCGAGGAGCTCTTGCGTCTTCGGGGCCACGGGATCGACGCGACCTACGTGCGAGGCCTGGTCGACGCCGGCGTGAGCGCGGATGACCTCGACGGCATCGTGCGGCTCCATTCCCGCGGAGTCTCCCCCGAGTACGTCGCCGGGCTCCGCTCCTCGGGCCTCCCCCCCATCGCAATCGACGACGTCATGCGGCTCCATGACCAGGGGATCGACGCCGACTACGTCCGCGCGGCGGTCGATTCGGGCCTGCCCGACGTCTCCATCGAGGACATTGTCCGGCTCCACGCCCACGGCGTGCCGGCGGAGTTCGTGCGGGCGCTCGTGGAAGCGGGTCCCGGCCAGCGCGACGTGGACGCCGTGATCCTCCTTCACAATCACGGCGTGAGCGAGGACTGGGCCCGGGGGATGGCGGAGATGGGATTCGGCGGCCTGCATCCGGAGGAGCTGACCCGGCTTCACTCCCACGGCGTGTCCCCGGGTTTCGTGCGATCGCTCAGGGAGGCGGGCCACCGGGGTCTCACGGTGGACGACCTGATCCGCGCGCAGAGCCGCGGGCCGGAGTCGCTCGGAAGACCCTAGGTCGTCGCCACGCCCTGACCTCTGGCCTCGCTCACCCCTTCCGTGCGCGGGAGCACCCGCTCGAGGAAGATCCTGAGGAGCTCGGGGTCGAAGTAGGTTCCGGAGTCGCCCTTCATGATCCTCGTGATCTTCTCCACGGACATCCCGTCTCGGTAGGGGCGATCCGTGCGCAGCGCGTCGTACACGTCGGCGATCTGGCAGATCCGGCTCGCGAGGCTCAGCTTCCAGCCCGACGGGACCCTCGGGTAGCCCCCACCGTCGTACCGCACGTGGTGCTCGTAGGCGACCACGGGGGCGAGGTCGGGCACGCCGCGGGTGCGCAGGAGCATCCGGGCCCCTTCCGCGGGGTGCACCTGCATCGCCTTGAACTCCTCGTCGGTGAAGCGACCGCTCTTGTTCAGGATCTCGGGGGGGACCGCCATCTTTCCGACGTCGTGGAGCAGAGCCGCGATCCCCAGATCGTGGGTCGTCTGCCCGGAGAACCCCAGCGCCTCCGCCAGGGAGATGCTCAGGATCCCCACGTTGATGATGTGGACGAAGGTGTACTCGTCATACCCCTTCACCACCGCGAGGGGAAGGATCGCGCACGAGCTGTCACTCACGCCGCGCGAGAGCGTCGAGACGACGTCGCCGAGGATACTCGCGCTGAACTGCCGCGAGGCATAGATCCCGTTCCAGATCCCCGCCAGGGCGCCCGCGGCCTGAACGGCCATCAGGGCGTCCGCTTCCTCCGCCGAGACGCTGGTCTCGACCGAGGGCTCGTTTCCGCCCCCGCGGAGGATCGCGCCCAGGGCAAGGTGCGAGCTTTCCACGAGGGAGGTTGCCTCTCCGAACGGGGCGGCGAGCGCGTCCAGGAGCTGCTGGACCTCGGCCGTCTCCAGGCCCGCCCGGATCGTGATCTGGTCCACGCCCCGCTGGCGCAGCATTCCGAAGAGGGAGTGGACGAGGCTCGAGCTCGAGGGAAGGACCTCCTCGCCGAACACGACCCGGTCGTCCACAGCGAAGACCGTGATCTCGGGAAGAGAGGAGAGGATCTCGACGAAGAGGGCGTGGGCCTTCTCTTCGCTGGAGCGAATCCTTGGGTGTCCCGCCGGATACAGCGCGCGCGAGAGCACGGCGCTCTGGAGCTCGAGCATGGCCGCGTTGATGGTCTCGATCACCTGGCTCTCTCCGTGGGCTGGACGGGCGAAGGCGTGAGGGCCAACGACAGGAGGCCCGCCGGGGACCTGCGCCACCGGGCGAGACACGACGCGACCCGCGGGTCCTGCTGGTGGCTCTCGAGCATCTGGCGGATGATGGCTCCCAGCCGTACCCGGGCCGGCTGGAGAGAGGTTCTCAACGAGCCGAGGACCTTGCAGGCCCGCTCGAGCCCGATCTCCTCCACGCGCAGCATGCCGTTGACCACCCGACGGACATGCGCGAGCGTGGGCGATCCCCCGTGAATCGAGCCTTCGAGAAATGCCCCGAGGATCTCGACCGCCTCGGGAGTTCCGAAAGCGGCGAGCCTCTGGACCGCAAGCGCCACGACCCGGGGATCGGCATCCCCCAGAGCGGCGCGCAGGTGGCGCGCCGCTGCGCCGGCGCCTGGATCCAGATCGCAACGGTAGGAGAGGACCTCCCGGCGCACCCTCGACCCCGGGTGCACGGCGAGGCCATCGAGGAGGAACAGGGCGTCGCGGACCGGAAGGAGGCGAAGGAGCGGGAATGCGGGACGAAGACGGGTCCAGCCGTCCGCCTTTCGCGACTCGAAGACCTGGGCCAGGGTCTCGCGGCCCATGTTGGCGGCGACGTTGCGCAACACCGAGGCGACGTGGCCGGGCAGGGTCTGGTCGAGGCGATCGATGATCCGATCGAGCGCGACGGCGCCTCCGAGGGCGAGAAGCGATTCGACCGCGCTCGGCACGCTCTCCGTCGTCGCGAGGCGGTCCAGAATGCGATCGACGCGCGGCTCCAGGGTGAAATCGCGCAGGAAGCCCTGCGCGGCCCGGCGCGCCTCTTCGGATTCTTCCTCGCTGGCGCCGATGGAGCGGGCGATCACGGCGGCGTTCCGGATCGGCTGGAACCGCCCCGCATCCAGCAGGCCGTCGGTCGCCGCTCCCACATGGGCGAGCAGCCCAGCGGCGTGCTCGGTGCCAGGGCCGTCCTGGAGAAGGTGGACCGCCAGCTCGACCGTCTGGGCGCGCACGTCGATCGGGTCCGACGGGTCACGGTAGCGGGTGACGAGGGACCGCGTCACCGGCAGGATCTCGCGGTGCGTCAGGTCGTCGAGAAGCTCCTGGTACGGCTCGGACGTGCAGGCCACGTCGGTTCGCCGCATGAGCACTTCCTTCAGCGCGGAGCGGAACGGCTTGGCGCTTTCGCCGTGGAGCGCCCCCAGGACTCCCCATTCGTGGAGCACGGAGTCCATGTCGAGCCCGGCGGAGGACTCGCCCGTCGGGATCCGCGCCATCTTGTTCACGAGGTTCAGGAACTGGTTGTGAGCCCCCTTGCCGCTCCGGTTGATGTCCCGAAGGATCTCGAGGAGGGTCGCGTCCGGGAGCGAGTCGGCCAGCTCCGCGACGACGTTCAGCGAGCCCTCGGCTTCCTTCAGGTCCACGCGCAGGAGATCCAGCCGGAGCGACGGATTCAAGGCGCCGACGAAGCGGCCGAGGCGGGTGCGCAGCGCGTCGCGCTGCCAGTCCTCCATGGCCTGCATTCGACGGCCGATGGCCTGGATCTGCTTCCGGAGCAGCCCCCCCCCGACTCCCTCATGGGTCACGAACTCGTCGTTGGCCGTGCCGGCCAGAATCTCGGGCTCGATCCCGTCCTTCGACGGGGCGAGATCGGTCAAGCTCACCACGAGCCCGTGCCAGACGTCTTCCGCGCTCAGGTCCCGCTCCCGCTCGTCGGGCGACCCGAAGGACAGGCCCCAGTAGTCCAGCGGAAAGATCCGCAGGTTCTCCAGCTTCTCCTCCGCCAGGGCGACGGCGAGCGCCGCCCCGCTCTTTCCCTGCCGTCTCGCCTCGCGCAGGAGGAGGAGGAACCGCTCCAGCTCGTCGGTCGTGAGCCCGGGCCGGATCTCGAGCCCCGCGACGTCCAGATCGTGCAGGAACTCGGCGAGAGCCTGGAGTGTCTGTGGCCCCTCGATGGGGGAGCGACCCACGAGGAGATGGGTTCGCGTGACGGCGATCATGAGGGACGAGTGGCCCTCGAGGGCGCGGTTCAGCTCGTCGCGTGCCCGCCCGATGGCTTCCCGGATCGCGGGATGGCCGGGGGGATAGATCGAGGCCTTGTGGAGGGCCCGATGGAGCTCCTGGAACGCTCCAGGAAGGCCGTCGTGGCAGCCTGGAGCCGCAACGTCGGCGTTCGCAGCCTCGGCGGAACGCTTCTCGGTATTCATTTCAGGAAATCCCGTGGGAATGTCGGCCTCGGCGAAGGGAAAGTCAAAGATGGGAACATCCCCCTTTTCGGTGATGGGGCCTGCATCGGCCACGGCGGTGCGGTGGCGAAAAAAGAGGAATGTCCCCTGGCGCAGCTCGCGCCCCCGGGACTACGATTCCCGTCCATCGGACCGCGATGCGGAGGAGACGCGTGCTCAACTGGGTGGAGGTGGACGCGGGGGCGATCCGGAACAACGTGGAGCAATTCCGACGGCGAGTGGGTCCGTCGGTCCTCCTGGGCGCCGTCGTCAAGTCCAATGCCTATGGGCACGGGATGCGCGAGGTGGCCCGGATCGCCCTCGAGGCGGGCGCGACGTGGCTCTGCGTCAACGGCCTGGAAGAAGCACTCGCCCTCCGGGAGTCGTGGCCCGAGGCCCCGATCCTCGTCATGGGCTACGTGCCGCTCGCGAGCCTCGATGAGGTCGTGGCCCACGACCTCCGTCCCGTCGTCTACAACCCGGAGACCGTGGCACGCCTGGAGGAGCACGCGGCGCGGCGCGGGCGCAAGGTGCGCGTCCATCTGAAGGTCGAGACGGGAACCCACCGGCAAGGGGTGGCCGAGTCGGAGGTGGGCGCGTTCGTCCGGAGGGTGCGCTCCTCGCAGTGGATCGAGCTCGAGGGGATGACGACCCACTTCGCCAACATCGAGGATACGACCGACCACGGCTTCGCCGAGTCGCAGATCGCCGCCTTCCACCGCATCCACGAGGCGGTCGGACCCGTGGCGATCCGTCACGCCGCGTGCTCGGCCGCCACGCTTCTCTTCACACGGACTCACCTCGATCTCGCCAGGATCGGGATCGCTCTGTACGGCCTCTGGCCCTCGAAGGAGACCTACGTCTCCTGCCTCGAGCGGGGCAAGCCCGCCCTCCTGCTGAAGCCCGCGCTCGCGTGGAAGACCCGGGTCGCCCAGGTGAAAACGGTGCCCGAAGGAGGGTACGTGGGCTACGGCTGTGGCTACCGCGCCACCAGGCCCACGCGCATCGCCGTCCTCCCCGTCGGGTACCACGAGGGCTACGACCGGGGCCTTTCGGGTGTGGCTCACGTTCTCGTCCGCGGCAAGCGCGCGCCGGTGCGCGGGCGCGTGTGCATGAACATGTGCATGGTGGATGTGACCGACATCCCGGACGTGGGGCTCGAGGACGAAACGGTCCTCGTGGGGAGCCAGGGAGACGAGCGGATCGGCGCGGAGCAGCTCGCCTCCTGGTGCGGGACGATCACCTACGAGATCGTCTCGCGGATCCATCCCTCGCTCCCCAGGATCGTCCGCCGGGAGGGATAGGGTCGTGCCCCGGCGAAGCCTTGCGCCCCTTGCCGCAGCCGTTTCCCTTCTCCTTTCCGGCTGCTCGTCGGGGCCGTCCCCGCGCGCCCCCTCGCCGCCGGCAGCAACATCGCTCCAGGGGGCCGTGCTCTTCCTCCTCGACACGGTCCGGGCCGATCGGCTCGGCTGCTACGGATCCCCGAGACCGACGTCGTCCGCCCTGGGGAAGATCGCGGAGCGGGGCGTTCTCTTCGAGAAGGTGGTCGCCTCCGCCCCCTGGACGCTTCCCTCGGTGCGGACGATCCTCTCGGCGCGGGGAGCGGACCGCGACCCCACGCCCGACCACAAGCTCGCCGCCTCCGTCGTCGAGTCGATCCGTCGCGCCGGGTTCGTCACAGGCGCCATGACCGAAGGAGGGTTCGTTTCCAGGGCGTTCGGATTCGATCGGGGGTTCGACGAATACGTCGAGGAGGAAGGAGCCGTTCAGCTCGTCCGGCCGGACAAGCCCAGAAGCCCCGACCCGACCGGAGGGATCGAGAAGACGTTCGCGCTGGCGCGGGACTGGATCGGAAGGCACCGCGGCGAGAGGTTCTTCCTCCTCGTCCACACCTACGAGCCCCACGCGCCTCACGATCGCAGGACGTTCACGCCCGGGCTTCCCGGCGCGCGCTTCGGCGACGTCTTCTCCATCGAGACGGGGGCGCTCTTGCGGGCCGGCAGGATCCCGTTCGACGAGGCCGACCTGCGGTACCTGGAGGCGCTCTACGACGGCGGCATCCACGAAGCCGATCGCCACGTCGGCGCCTTCCTCGAATTCCTCCGGGAGATCGGCCTGTCGGATCGAACCCTGGTGGTGGTGACCAGCGATCATGGCGAGGAGCTCGGCGACCACTATCGAGCGTTCAGCGGAAACCACGGCCACTCGCTCCACGACGAGCTCCTCCTCGTGCCGCTGATCCTCCACGATCCGACGACCGCCTACCCCGTGCGGCGCGTCCGTTCCCAGGTGCGGACCCTCGACATCCTCCCCACGATCGCCGAGATCCTCGGCGCGCCGATCGACTACCCCACCGAAGGCGCGAGCCTCGTTCCGGTCCTGCGCGGGGAGGAAACCGAGGGGAGGACCGCCTCGGGCGGAGCCACGAAGTACGGCGCCCAGCAGGTCTTCGTCCGGCGCCTCGGGTACAAGTACATCCGTGTGACCGATCCCGCGCCGAAGAGGGAACCGGTCTTCCCCGCTCCGCCCCTCGTGCAGCTGTACGACCTCGTCCGCGACCCTCGCGAGCGAACGAACCTGGCGACGAGCCGTCCCGAGATCGTCCGGGAGATGGAGCGGATTCTCGAGGTCACGAAGAGGGGGGGCGCGGGTCTCGACACACCTCCAGCCGAAGAGATGGATCCGGAGCTGCTGGAAAGGCTCCGCTCCCTGGGCTATTTGAGGTAGGGGGACATTCCATTTTTTCGCGTTGACTTGCTTTGGCCCCGCCGGCGGGGTTACTCTCTGCCTTCACCGCCGTGAAACGTTCATGATGCGCAAGCCGATCAAGATCGACTGGGAGGAGCTCGAGGCCGCGTTCCAGACCAGGCGCGAGGAGCTCGTGTACCACCTCGACCTGGTCACGGGGCAGGTCGTCCTCGAGGGCGAGGGGGAAGATCTGATCGAGCGGGACGACGACAACGAGGACATCGACACCGACGCGCCCCGGCGCAAGGAGACCACGAGGCTCGCGATCGTGCCTCCCGGCCCCGAGGACGAGATCGTCTGGATGGAGGATTTCGTCGAAGAGGCCGAGAAAGCGGACGCCGCCGTCCTCGATCGGCTCAAGGACGCCCTGGTCGCCGACGATCCCATCGACGCGTTCCGGGAGGTCCTCCGTCAGCATTCGACGGAGCGGGATTCCTGGTTCCTGTATCGCAGCGACAGGATCCACGAGGTGATCGAGAGCTGGCTCGAGGCGAACGGTGTGCGGTCGACCGAGCGCCCGCCCTGGGAGGCGTGAGCCTCGCGAGAGGTCAGGCCTTCACCGTCTCCGTCGGCTCTTCCGCAAGCGTGTAGCCGCATCCCTCGGCCTCGCACACGAGGCGCCGGCCGTCTCGCTTGGACACCTTCTCGACGAGGTAGGGGCTCGCGCAGTCGGGGCAGGGCCTGGCCATGGGCCGGTTCCAGAGAACGAAGCTGCAGTCGGGGTAGCGGTCGCAGCCGAAGAAGGTCTTGCCGCGCTTGCTCTTGCGCTCGACGATCCGGCCCTTCCCGCACTCGGGGCAGTCGACGCCGGTCTCCTGCATCTTGATGTAGCGGCACTTGGGGTAGCTCGAGCAGGCGGTGAACTCGCCGAAGCGGCCCTGCTTGAGGGCGAGCTTGGAGCCGCAGCGCGGACAGTCCGCTTCGAGGAGTACGTCGGGCTTGGCCTCGGCCTTGCCTTCCTTGTTCATGCGGATCTTGCGGGTGCTCTTGCATTCGGGATAGCCGGAGCAGGCCAGGAACTGCCCGAAGCGGCCGCGCTTCAACACCATGGGCCGGCCGCACTTCTCGCAGGGATCGGCCTCGGTCTCCAGGGGGTCCGGCGCGGCCTTCACCTTCGCGGCCGGCGCGGCCTTCGCCACGGCGGCCAGCTCGACGGACGCTCCCGCCGCCGCGAGCCTTCCGTCCCCGTTCACCTCTCGCGTGTTCTTGCACTCCGGGTAGCCCGAGCAGGCGAGGAAGCGCCCGAAGCGGCCCCACTTGAGGACCATCGGCTTGCCGCACTTGTCGCACGTCAGGTCCGTGGGAAGCGCCTCGCGCTTGACGTTGCGCATCTCGACCTTGGCCTTCGCCAGATCGACCTCGAACTTGGTCTGGAACTCCCGGAGGGCGTCGATCCAGTGGAGCCGGCCCTCCTCGATCTCGTCCAGGTCCTCTTCCATCCGGGCCGTGTACCCCACGTCCACGATGTCTCCGAAGGACTGGACCATCAGGTCGTTGACGAGAAAGCCGAGCTCCGTGGGGTGGAAACGTCCCTTGTCCTTTTCCACGTAGTCGCGGTCCATGATCGTCGAGAGAATCGACGCGTAGGTCGAGGGCCGGCCGATCCCGTTCTCCTCGAGCTCCTTCACGAGCGTCGCCTCGCTGAAGCGCGGCGGCGGCTGGGTGAAGTGCTGTCGGGGCATGAGCGTCTTCGGATCGAGGATCTGCCCTTCCCGGAGAGGGGGCAGCCGTCGGTCCTCCGCATCCTCGGAGTCGTCCTCGTCCGCTTCTTTCTGCTGGTCCTCGTCCTTGGCTTCGTGGTACACGGCGAGCCAGCCCGGCGACTTGAGCACCGAGCCCGTCGCCCGGAAGGTGAACGGACCCGCCTCGATGTCCGCGCGCGTGGTGTCGAAGGCCGCCGCCTCCATCTGAGAGGCGACGAATCGGTTCCAGATGAGGCTGTACAGGCGGAGCTCGTCGCGGCCCAGGTACGCCTTGACCGCGTCCGGAGGATACTCGAGGGAGGTGGGACGGATCGCCTCGTGGGCCTCCTGGGCTTGCTTGCCGGAGCGGTACTGCCGGCGCTCGGCCGGGAGGGTCTTCGAGCCGTAGGTCGCCGAGATGTACGCGCGCACCGCCTCGATCGCTTCGTCCGACACGCGCGTGGAGTCGGTCCTCATGTAGGTGATGAGCCCCACCGATCCCGCCTCGCCGATCTCGCGCCCCTCGTAGAGCCCCTGGGCGAGCCGCATGGTCTTGTTCACGGGGAAGCCGAGCTGCCTTGCCGCGTCCTGCTGGAGCTTTGAGGTGATGAACGGGGGCTGCGGGTTCTTCCTCTTCTCCTTCGACTGGACCTGGACGACCTTGAACGGGACCGCCGAGCCCGAGGTCGGACCGACCTCGAGCGTCAGGGCGCCCGTGGCCCCACCCTCGACGGGCCGCGCCTCGCGGATCCGCCACCCCAGGTCGTGGAGCGCCGCCTCCACCTCGTCCTTGGAGACCAGCTCGGTCTTCTTCCCGTCCCTGGCAGCGAGCTTCGCCGTGAACAGGGGCGGCTCGTCGGCCTCGAGCTGGGCGAGGAGCGACCAGTACTCCCGGGGGACGAAGGCCGCGATCTCCCGCTCGCGCTCGCAGATGATCCTGAGGGTGACGCTCTGCACCCGCCCGGCCGACAGCCCTCGCCGTACCTTGTCCCAGAGGAGGGGGCTGATCTTGTAGCCGACCAGCCGGTCCAGGATCCTCCGGGTCTGCTGGGCGTCGACCTTGTTCGAGTTGATCTCGATCGGGTGGGAAAACGCCTCGAGCACCGCCCGTCGGGTGATCTCGTGGAACCGGACCCGCTGGAAGGAAGCCTCGGTCTCCTTCTTGAGCTCCTCCTGGAGGTGCCAGCAGATCGCCTCTCCTTCACGGTCGGGATCGGGGGCCAGGTAGATCGTGTCCGCCCCCTTGGCCGCCTTCTTCAATTCGGCGACCGCCTTCTTCTTTTCTGGGAGGATCTGATAGGTAGGGGTGAAGTCGCGCTCGTCCACGCCGAGGGTCTTCCTGGGGAGGTCCCGGATGTGGCCCATGCAGGCCCGCACCTGGTAGCCCTTTCCCAGGAACTTGTTGATCGTCTTGGCCTTGGCAGGCGACTCGACGATGACGAGCGATCGTGCCATTCGCTACCGCTCCTTTCGGAGGCCCGAAAGATAGTACCGACCCGGTAATTGTTCAACAGCGCCCCGGACCTCCAGGGAGAACAGAGCGGCCTGGAGCCGGCCCACCCCGAAGGGCGCCCTCTCCGCCAGAGCGTCCAGATGGACCGGCTCGGGATCGTCCAAAAGGGCCAGGACTGCGGCCTCGTCCGGGGCCAGGCTCCCGAGGTTCGGCGCCTCCTTTCCGGGAGGAGCGGGGCCCGGTCGCAGCGCGGCCGCGTACATGGGGGAAAGCTCCACGAGCACATCGTCGACGCGCTGGACCAGCTTGGCGCCCTGCTGGATCAGCCGATGGCAGCCCGCCGACTGCTCGGATGACACGGGACCCGGCACGGCCATGACCTCTCGTCCCTGGTCCAGCGCGTGGCCCGCCGTCGTCAGAGATCCTGACTTCACGGTCGCCTCCACCACGACGACTGCGGCCGAGAGGCCGCTGATCAGGCGGTTCCTCCGGGGGAAGTTCTCTGGCCTGGGCTCGGCCTCGAGAGGAAACTCCGAGACGACGGCTCCGCTCGCTGCGATCCTGTCGAACAGCTCCGCGTTCTCGGCGGGGTACAGATGAAGGAAGCCGGACCCAAGCACCGCCACGGTTCTGCCTCCCGCCTCGAGCGCTCCGAGGTGCGCGCAGGTGTCGATCCCTCGCGCCCCTCCCGAGACGACCTCGACCCCACGCGCGGCGAGCCCGGACGCGAGTCCCGCGGCGACGCGCCGGCCGTAGGCCGTGGCGCGACGCGAGCCGACGACGGCAAGACGGACGATCCCTTCGGGGAGGCTCCCCTTGAGATAGAGCAGCGCGGGCGAATCAGGCAGCGTGTCGAGCGCCGCTGGATACGACGGGTCTCCGAGGGGAACCAGGCGAATCCCGAGCTTCTGAGAGGCTCGGATCTCCCTCTCCACACGGGCGCGCAGACTCGGCCGAGCGGAGGCGATCAGCCCTGCGAGCTTCGGTCCCGCTCCGGGGATCGCCTCGAACGCGGAGACAGGCACGCGGTACGCGATCTCGCGCGGATTGCCGAAGCGATCGAGGCAGCGGCGGAGAAGGATGGGGCCGAGCCCCGGCAGGAGATGAAGCGCGACCCAGTCTTCGAGGTTCCCCGGGGGCATCGTCTTTCACTCCCGAGGAGGCAGGGAGAGTATGGGAATCGAGCGGGGGGTGGTCAAGGAAAGGCCTGCCGGCCTCGACGGCTGCCGGGCTGGTGCGCCTGTCGACCGCGCTCCCCGTCGCGCACGCAGAGGACGGGTGCCGAGATCGGCAGAAGGGAATCGGAGCGCGCGACGAGAATCGGCTTCGCGACGCCAATTGACGACCGAAATGGTCCTCAATTGCTCTTGATCTCGCAGCAGCGTTGCGCTATCGCTCCGCCAGATAGGCGGGCTGGCCGCGCTTCGGCTGAGCTCGATGGGGCAGGCGGTCGCAGTGCTGGGCAGTTTGCTTATCGGGAGCGAGCCCATGGCTGCGGTCGTCGTTCCCGGCTCGACACCGAACCGAGGGAGGCGCACCGTTGGTCCTCGAGAATCGCACCGCACTCATGCAACACGTGCTACCTTTGGTCCAGACGTACGCGGGCGAGTGATCTGGGATGTGCGCGATGCTGAACCTCAGAGGGCGCCTAGAGAGGTCGAGGATCTTTCTGCTGCGCGTGCGGTGGCTCCTCAAGCACTCCGCGGGAGCACTGTTGATGCCGACCGTCTTGGTTGCGCCCGCAAGCCACGCCCGCGACCTCACGTTCGAGGCACGCGTGCGGGCTCAGGAAGCGATCGACCGTGTGTACTACGCGCACCAGATCGGGAAGACGGAATCCTTCGAGGAAGCCGTTCCCCGCGCGGTCCTTGAGCGCAAGGTACGGACATATCTGAAACAGACGGTCGCCCTGGAAGACTACTGGAACACTCCGGTGACTGGCCAGATGCTCGCGCGGGAGCTGGAGCGCATGCAGCGCGAGACGCGCATGCCCGAGCGGCTGCGTGAGCTTTTCGGTGCGCTGAGGAACGATGCATTCCTGGTGCAGGAGTGCCTGGCTCGCCCCGTACTTGTCGACCGCCTGGCGCGGAGTTTCTTCGAGTACGACAAGCGGATTCACGGAGCAACCCGGGCGGAACCGGAGGAAATCCGGCGGCAACTGCGGATGCGCTGGCTCGACCCGAGGGCGGATCATCCTCGTCGTACGGTGCTTGATCTCCTGCGACGCGAAAGAGCTGACGGGATCGGTTCCGCTGCCAGGAACTATGGCAGTCGACTGGAACTCACACCGGAAGAGTTCGCCCGCGCGCGGGAAGGCGCCCTCAGTCATGTCGGTGAGATTGGTTCCGTCGTCGAGAATCGTGCTGATTTCACCATTGAAGTGCTGTTGTACGACATTCAGGATGAATTCAGAGTCGCCAAGTTCGTGGTGCCGAAACGGACATGGGACTCATGGTGGGCGTCCGCTTGGGGTCGGTTAGATGAAGCGCAAGTGCGGGCCCTCGAAGCCACGGACCTAGCACTGGTGGGCGTCGTAGCCGCAGCCGCCGGCCAAACGTCCGAGAGCGCCCCCTGCTTCCCCAACAACAGCTGGACTCCGACGCCGGCCGCCGGGGCGCCAACGGGGCGAAGCGGTCACACGGCGGTGTGGACGGGAAGCGTCATGGTCGTTTGGGGAGGCTACGGCGTGGGAAACACGGGCGGCCGTTACGATCCAGCGATGGACACTTGGACGGCCACTTCCACGATCAGCGCCCCCGAAGGCCGCGGCGATCACACAGCAGTCTGGACCGGCAGCGTCATGGTTGTCTGGGGTGGCAGCGTTGGATCCAGCATCACCGTGAACACGGGAGGGCGATACGATCCGCTGCAGGACACATGGCTCCCGACGTCGACCGTGGGCGTGCCAATGGGTCGCACGAGTCACACGGCTGCGTGGACTGGGAACAGGATGGTGGTGTGGGGTGGCTACAATGAGCCCTCGGGCACCCATCTGGGCACGGGGGGCCGGTACGATCCTGTGTCGGACACCTGGGCTCCGACATCGATGGCAAATGCTCCATCAGAACGCTCGTCGCACACAGCGGTCTGGACCGGCACGACGATGGTGGTGTGGGGAGGCTATAATGGCGGCTGTCTCGGAACGGGGGGCCGGTACGATCCTGTGCTCGACACTTGGATGCCAACGGCATACGGACCCGAGGAACGTACTTGGCACACGGCCGTATGGACGGGCACGGAGATGGTCGTCTGGGGCGGACAGGGTGGCTGCACGGCCAGCTATTGGTACCTAAACACGGGGGGGCGGTACGATCCGGAGACGAACTTCTGGACGCCGACCTCGACCGTGAATGCACCTTCGGTGCGCGAGCAAGCGGAGGCGGTATGGACAGGCAACTCGATGATTGTCTGGGGCGGTGAAGCCGAGGCGGCACGCTACAGCACGGGAGGAATCTACAATCCGGTCCTGGACCATTGGACGCCAACTTCAACGGCGCTCGCACCCACGGGTCGTTACGACCACACGGCAGTCTGGACAGGGAGCTTCATGATTGTGTGGGGTGGCATTGAATACGTGACCCTCAATACCGGAGGGCGCTACGCGCTGGGCCATGCCGTCGACGACGACGGCGACATGTTCACGGAGTGCGGGGGCGACTGCAACGACGGTCAACCCTCGGTCTATCCCGGCGCGCCCGAGCTGTGCGACGGACTGGACAACGACTGCAACGGTCTGGTCGACGAAGGCGATGGAGACGCGGACGGGTATCCGCGTTGTGCGGGGGATTGCAACGACGCGGACCCCGGGGCGCACGCCATTCCGTCGGAAGTCTTCGGCCTGATGTTCGACGCGGACAGGATCACGCTGTCGTGGCAGCCGGTGACGGAGGCGGGAAGCGCGACGGTGCACGACGTTGTCGCCGGGGTGTTCGCGGAGTTCCCGGTGGGCAGCGGACCGTCGGAGAGGTGCGTGGCAGATGGAATCGCCCAGGGCACGACGACCGATACCGCGGTCCCGGCTGGCGGCGTCGGATTCTGGTACTTGACCCGAGGGCGAAACAGTTGCGGGCCGGGCACGTACGGTACCGGATCCGGTGGTGCTCCGAGGGTGAGCGTAGCCTGCCCGTAGATCTGAGTGAATTCGACCGTTTCAGCGCGGGGGCAGTGACCGTGTTCCGCAACGCCGTCGGCGTCGGTTTGGTGCTCCTTGCAATGGTTCCTGTCTCGACAGGTGAGCGCCCTCGACCTGTTGTGCCGGAGGCCGGCGAGACCCGTGCCCTAACCTTCGAGGAGCGCGTTGCCGCCCAGGAAGCCATCGAGCGCGTCTACTACTCCTACCAGATTGGCACAACCAAGCGCTTTGAAGAAGGCGTGCCGCGATCGCTGCTCCAGGAGAAAGCTAGAAAGTACCTCAAGCAGTCTGTGGCACTGGAGAAGTTCTGGAACACGCGGGTGACGGACGAAATGTTCCAGCGGGAGCTGGAGCGCATGGTTCGGGGAAGCCGGCTACCCGAGCGGCTGTGGGAGCTTTTCGCAGCGCTGAACAACGATCCGTTCCTGATCAAGGAGTGTCTCGGACGCGCGACTCTTGTGGATCGGCTCTCCCACAACTTCTACGCCTTTGATCCGACCCTGCACGCGGAGGCACGGGAACGCGCAGAGGAGCTCCACCGGCAGCTTGCGGAGGGGGAGCTGGACCCGTGGAACGACCACCCGGCCCGATCCGTGATCGAACTGGTAATGGACGAAGAGGGGTCGGACGAACCGGACGAGCGAGAACGGGTGGCGGATCGTCCGGACGGAGGCCGGCTTGTTCGGCGCTTCTTGTCGCGAGATGAATTTCAGAGGCAGCGCGCCCAACTGTCCGCTGTTCCGGGACGCGCGGCGCCGGTGGCGGAGGAACGCGACGCCTTCGTAGTCCGCGTCGTGCTCACCGAGGCTCCACGCGAGGTGCGCGTGGCGGGCTACGTGGTACCGAAGAAGACCTGGGACCTGTGGTGGGAAAGCGTGAAGGAGGAGCTGGAGGGCGAGCGGGTAGCCTCTGTGGCTTCGGACTTGGGGGCTTCAGAGGCGACTGGCCCGACTGGGCTGCCCGGAGCAGCGCGGTCCGCTGCGGGCGAGGGTCGTGAGGCAAACTTCTCGCAGTGCGTGCCCGACGACACATGGGAAAACGGGGTTCTCGACGACGTGCCCGATCCTCGCTACAGCCACAGGGCGGTCTGGACGGGCAGCCTCATGGTGGTCTGGGGAGGATACAAGGACGGCTCCTACCTCGACACCGGGGGGCGGTACGACCCACTGACGGACACCTGGACACCCACTTCGACCGTGGGCGCGCCGTCGGCCCGCTCCAGCCACACGGCGGTCTGGACGGGGAGCGTGATGGTGGTCTGGGGAGGATACGGTAGCTCGTACCTCGACACCGGCGGGCGGTACGACCCGGTGACCGACATCTGGAAGCCCACTTCGACCGTGGGCGCGCCGTCGGCCCGCTCCAGCCACACGGCGGTCTGGACGGGGAGCGTGATGGTGGTCTGGGGAGGATACAACCTCTCCTACCTCAATACTGGCGGCCGCTACGACCCGACGATCGACACCTGGACGCCCACTTCCACCGTGGGTACGCCGTCGGCTCGCTGGGGCCACACGGCTGTCTGGACCGGGAGCGTGATGGTGGTTTGGGGAGGATACAACGGCCTCGCCCTTTGGACCGGCGGGCGGTACGACCCGGCGATCGACACCTGGACGTCCACTTCCACTGGGGGCGCACCGTCGGCTCGCTGGGGCCACACGGCGGTCTGGACGGGCAGCTTCATGGTGGTCTGGGCGGGACGCGAGGGTTCGTACCTCAAAACCGGCGGGCGCTACGACCCGGTGAGTAATACCTGGGCGTCCACTTCGGAGCTGGGCGCACCGGAAAGTCGCGGGAACCATACGGCAGTTTGGACGGGCAGCCTCATGGTTGTATGGGGAGGATACAACAACGTCATTTCGCTCGACACGGGGGGGCGGTACGATCCGGCGGCCAACACCTGGACGGCCACTGCGGCTGCGGGAGGACCGTCACCTCGCTGGGGCCACACGGCAATCTGGACGGGCAACCTGATGGTCGTGTGGGGAGGAGGGGGAGGAAACCTTAATACCACTACCGGCGGGCGGTACGACCCGGCGACCAACACCTGGACACCCACTTCGACCGTTGGCGCTCCAGCCGGTCGCTATTGGCCCACGGCCGTCTGGACGGGCAATCTCATGGTGGTGTGGGGAGGAAGCAACCTTGACACCGGCGGCCGCTACGACCCGGTCACCGACACCTGGACGCCCACTTCACTTGTGGACGCGCCGTCGGCTCGCTCCAGCCACACGGCAATCTGGACGGGCAACCTGATGGTGGTGTGGGGAGGAAGCAACCTCGACACCGGCGGGCGGTACGACCCGGCGACCGACACCTGGACACCCACTTCACTTGTGGACGCGCCGTCTGGTCGGGGGGGCCACACGGCAATCTGGACGGGCAACCTGATGGTGGTGTGGGGAGGAAGCAACCTCGACACCGGAGGGCGCTACGACCCCGTGACCGACACGTGGACGCCCACTTCACTTGTGGACGCGCCGTCTGGTCGGGGGGG
>Ga0247727_10007932_pt1 | contig 19944 bp, 20 predicted proteins | sample WisWelCaveWW1625_FD_202498 | JGI IMG/M metagenome (GOLD analysis project Ga0247727, IMG submission 202498) | Biofilm microbial communities from Wishing Well Cave, Virginia, United States - WW16-25 | ecosystem: Environmental > Aquatic > Deep subsurface > Groundwater > Cave microbial mat | place... | reverse complement strand
CCAAGATTGGTTACAATCATCTGAACAGAAAATGTATCCATACCGGTTGTAACAATGGGAGGAATGAAAGAAATCATTTGAGGTTCAATCACGTAATCGGGTTCATTATGTGTGTTCAGTTTCAAAGCAGGATCACCATGCAACGTCATTTCTTCGGTGATCAGCAAAGTGTAAATACTGCCATTGAAAATGGTTTGCACATCGTTGATGGTTTGCTGCGTACATTTTCCGATGGGTTCATTATACAGATCACCGGAAACGTGTTCATAGAAGATGTTCGTAAAGGCATCCAGACCGTAAGAGATGGAAAGACCGATCGTGGACATATAAGCGATGGCTGCTTTATCTGGTGTGAGAACAAATTCTTCGCTGGTGGTGGTGTCGGGTGTGAAAATATTTCCTGAGAAACAACCGTTGGCGCACATGAAAAAATATTTTCCCTGGTTCTGATAGGTGGCAGGATCACCGGGATCAAAATCAAATGCACCGGTGGATGAGTGACCGAAGAAATTAATAATCGAAACTCCGTCATTGATTAATTGAGTGAGGTTGTCGTTGTCAATTAAAACGATCGGATCAGTGCTTGTTTTATAAAACGCATGAATATTCCCGCCATAAGAAGTGTCTTCAAGGAGGGATTCATATCCTTCAAGATAATTCTTGAATTCAATTTGTTGTTGATTATCTGTTCCACCACCCAAATGAATGATTTGTTTCATCCATTGTTTTTCAGCAAGCGTTTGATTCGGGTCAAATTCATTTTGCTGATTGGCTTCATACTCCAACATTTTATTCAGGTAAACCATCACGTCAAACCATGAACGTGCAGATAATCTTCCGGTTGCCAACTTAGGAACGCGATCACCCAAGTCTGCGGACAACATATTGTCAGAAGCGGGAACTCCGAATGTCGGAATCAAACAACGGTTGTAAGGATTTCCACCGGGGCGCATCACATTATACTCTCTTCCTTTTCCGATCACAAATAAAAATTCCGGCAGAACACTCCAGTTATCGATGGCGTATTGTGTGAAGTTTCGTATGGCGAGCGGACTTTTTCTCACACCATAACCAAACTGATCATACAACTCTTCGATACTCGCGATCACAGATTGATAATTTCCGCCTTGTGCAGATTCCCTGTAAGAACCATATTGATCCACATAATTATTTCCTGATCCGTCATCATACAAAGAAGGATGTGAAATGATGATATAATCACCCTGATTGGTTGAGTTTGTAAAATCTGTAAATGCAATTGAGGAAAGATTTGATGTTATGGTTGTAACGTTATTTTCCGCAGCGAGAAATAAGTCGCGCGAACCAAACGCTGTTCCGATCAATACAAACTGAAATGGACTTGATGTGCTTCCTGTATAACGATTTTTGTCTTTCAGATCATAAAGGATTGTTGCGCCACCGCCACTATTTATGTTGGTGATAGATAAATATTGATAATTGGCACTGCCTGAAATATTAAGAGCGAATTTGTTGGTATTTCCGAAATCAAACTGGCGGGGATAAATGATTTCAATAGATGAAACCGCATGTCTGTCAACACCACCTGAGCCCGATGCTGTAAGTAAAATCGAATTTGAACTGTTCAATGCAGAAGGTTCAAACAGATATCTCTTTAAAGCATACCCATTAAATGATGTATCAATTAGAGTATTGCCGTTGAGCGCGATTGTGAGGTGATGAGGATTTATCGATTTTCCAAGAACAGTCATTTTAATACTCAGCGGTTGGCCGGTTCCCGTTGCAACTGCAGGTGTTGCTATCGTGTAAGTTTTTGAAGTGGTAAAGTCAGCATCCGCATATCCTTCGCCCTCTGTAAAAAATCCTGAATAAATGGATCCTTCACTGGAAGAAATCGGCACTCCGTAATTGTAATTATTATTTGCTCCGAAATTGCCGTGATATTCTTTCAACTCATGATGCATGAAAAAAGAAAGTGGGGTCAACCCCAAAGAAGAAATCAAAGAGAGGTCATTAGTTTCTGTTTGCATCCGTTCATTCACGGCACCCGGATTTAAAACCAAAAAATAAATAGAGGTGTCGTTAAATAAACTCACATAAGGATTTAATTGCCAGTCTGCATCCTCGTAAAGATTTGCATCGAGCGCCCCGTCATTTTTCTTTCCGTAAAACTCAATGTAATCCCCCGTTGTAAATCCGGTACTGTTGTTCGTTACATAGATAGGAACTTCCGAACCATTTCGGAATAGCGCAAAATGCGATCCATTGAGAGTTGTCGGGAAACCCGAATTCGTTAACGTGGAATACGGAATGCGATACATTCCATCCTGCGCTATTCTGACTTTGTAATAGGTTTTGCTGTAATCAATCCATTCGTTGCCGTAGGGCTGCGCCTGTGCAACAAAACTGAGAATTGAAAAGGCGAAGATGAGTTGGTAGATATGCCTCATAAATTATTTATTGAGAAGCTTATTTCGTTTTTTTATTGAATCCAAGAATCACAGAGAATACATGAGAGAACAATGCATCACTTACATTTCCGATGTTCGTGTAAGCATAATCCAGTTGAACATTTTTGATTTTCAAGCCTACACCGATATTGGGTTGCAGCGTAAAAACTTTTTCGTATGTGATATCAGCGGTTGAATCTGCAGGAACCACTTCATCCAAATGACGTTGAATGTTATTAATCCCCGCGCGCACATAAATAATATCTGAATAACCCAACTCCAATCCGAGATGAGGATCAATACTGAATGGCGAGGAGGAAATCAAAACATTACGCATGCCATCTGTTGAAATGTCAAAATCAATTTCCGGTCTGATCGTGAGTTTGTCTTTGATTTTTATATCGTATGCCACTGCAAGAATAATTTTCGGAGTCGTGATTTCCAAAGAGCTTACCGGAATTTCATTTCCTGTTTGAGTGAGGATATTTTTTTCTTCATCAGTAAAATTGAATGACCACGCATTGAACGTACTCGTCACATCGCGCAGCATCACTCCGAATCTCCAGTTCTTCATTGCATATTGCGCGCCTGCATCCAAGCCAAAACCCCATGCAGTAGCGAAACTTCCGGCTGTGCGGTGAATCACTTTTGCATTCGCACCCACCGTCAATCCCTCAATCGGCAGTGCGCGCGCATAACTGAATATGAATGCATAATCGGCTACTGAAAAAGAACTGATGTTATCATAATTAATACTTCCGTCAGGTTCAATCAGAAACAGCGTATTCGGAATGTCATCCACGGCAAAACGAATGAGTGAAATACCGATCATTTGATTTTCTGCTTTGAGCGGAATACCTACTGCGCCCCAATCATATTTCGCAATGCCTGCAAAATATTCGGAGTGCATCAACCCGAATTGCAAATCAGTTTTGATACCAAGCAATCCTGCGGGATTCCAATAACCGGAAGTCGCATCATTGACCGTTGCAACCTGCGCATTTCCCATCGCAAGTGAGCGCGCGCCTACACCAATAGAAAGAAATTCATTGCTGTACTTCGCGGTTTGCGCGTTGATCATGTTTGATCCGCACACAAGCGTGAAAATCATAATAGTCAGTCGTTTCATTTATCGAGCTTCAGTTTTATATCATCAAAAATCAAATGGTATTCATCCTTCAGATTGAGATCGGACTGCTGAATACATTTTTCCAGTCGTATAAAATTATCATCTTTTACACCGGGGTTTATATTCGAGTCAGGATTGATCTGTATATATATTCTGTGTAACGCATAAATCAGGCTTTCATTTTCCGTATAAGTCAACAAATAACGATAATGAATAAACCGCTGCAATTTAACCAGCAGTATATCAATTATTTTTTGATTTGTTCCACATCTCACAAGTGTATTTTCCAATTGTGCGGCATCAACCTGTTCAAGCAAGGAATAAAATTTTTCACCGATTTTTTTTTCGTGTTTCAGCAGCATCCGGTCGAGCATGATTTCGAGCATTACATGAGCTACCATATATTGCCGCTTCGGCATATTGCTGATTTCATTTTCCATCAATAATGATTTGATGAGCGTGGTATGTTTTTTGAAAAATGCGGAATCGTGAAAAACCCGGTCAATAGCGTAATGCCTGTTGACTCCCGACAACAAACTCTGATGAACCGGATTGCGAGCTAATACGTCTGTTTGCATCAATTTGTTCCTTATTGTTCGTGGAAACTCATCCGCAAAATCAGGCAGTACTGAACCGAATGTGAAATACGGATCAGTGGAATGAAGATCGAAGCAGAAATGCGATAAATAATTCAAAGGACTTCGAATTTACTCTGTATCGGCATTTTTCAGAAGCTTCATTGAATGTCAGGAGGGGAAGAGCGTTCACTTTTATTTCTTTTAGACTTACCCATTAACTTTGCCCAACAAAATAAAATCCATTGATGCGTCATCACTTTTTTCTCTTTTTTGTTTTGCTCATTATTGCGTTCCACTCTCTTCATGCGCAGAGCAGTTTCGGTGGTGATGTGATGATCAATTCCAATTTTTTTATGCGCGATACTTCTATTGGCGCTTCGGACAATCCGCTTTATGACAATCTTTTAACAGGCAGTGAAGGATGGCTTAATCTCAACTACAATAATTATGATATTGGGCTGGATGCGGGAGTACGCTTTGATTTTTTTTATAATTCCAATCTTCACGATCCGCAGTTGCCGTATTCAAATCAGGGAATCGGTTCGTTTTTTCTTCGCAAAAAAATTGATAAACTCACCATTACGGGCGGACATTTCTACGAACAGTTCGGAAGCGGCATGGCGTTTCGCGCTTATGAAGACCGTACGCTCGGCATTGATAAAGCGATTTTCGGTTTGCATCTCAAATATGAGTTGAATAATTATCTCACATTCAAAGTATTTGGCGGGAAACAAAAACATCTGTTCTCGTTCTACAATCCGATCATCAAAGGCGCAAATGCTGAAGGATTTTTTAGCATTGGAGATCATCTTCAGTTAACTCCCGGAGTTTCCGTTATCAACCGCACGCTCGATCAGGCATCGATGGATATTGTGGTCAGCAATATTGAAGCGATGGATCCGGCAGATCGTTTTGTGCCCAAATACAATGTTTGTGTGTTCTCGGGTTATAATAACGCTTCTTACACTTTCGGAAAAAATACACTCAGTTGGTTCGCTGAATATGCAGCAAAGACTAATGAAGCATTTTATGATACAGATGGAAAATTGAAGGATGGTGATGGCAATTCGTTGTACAGCACCATCACTTATTCGCGCAAAGGATTCGGCATCACCGCGCAGTTTCGCAGAACAGAAAGATTTTCGTTCCGCACATCACCCAATGAAACTTTGCTTCTTGGTGTTTTGAATTATTTGCCACCTGTTAATCCGCAGACCTCTTATCGACTTCCAGCGCGTTACACTCCGCAGGCTTTGGATCTGGATGAATTTGCTTACGGTGTTGACGCAACTTTTACTCCGGCAAAAGGATACAGCGTACAATTAAATTATACATGGATCGAAAATTTGAAACACAAACATTTGTTCACGCATGTGATGGGTGAAGTGGAAATGAAACTGAAACCAAAATGGTCATTACGAATCGGGGCGCAGTACATGGAGTATAACCAGCTGCATTATCAGTTGGAAGGAGATAGTGATCTTGTAGCAATTACACCGTTTGCAGAATTTGTTTACAAGATCAATAAAAAACATTCGTTTCATATCGAAGCTCAGCACATGAGCACCGCAGAGGATTTCGGATCATGGATTTATGGACAAGTTGAATATGACATTGCGCCCAAATGGGCTTTTGCAGTTTCAGATATGTATAACTACAAACCGAATGCGGAGAGCAGTAATGATGTGGGAAGAAAATCAAACCATTATTATTCGGTCTTCACTTCTTACACGAACAAGGCAACACGGTTTACCCTTGCATATGTGAAACAGGTTGAAGGGGTGGTTTGTACCGGAGGAGTTTGCAGATTAGAACCAGCTTTCAGCGGAATTAAATTGGGAATCACATCAAGTTTTTAAGATCATGAAAACGAAATCAAGTTATTTTCTAACCATATTTTTTATTTCTGTTTTTTTTGTTTCAGCCTGTTGTATCGAAGAAATTGGTCCTGATGTTCAACTCACTGATGATGCGATTATTGACACCACTTTTATTGCTGCAGTTGAAACACCTGATGATAAAGTGGTACTTATTGAGGAATTCACCGGACTTGCTTGTCCTAATTGTCCAGCAGGTACAAATGTTATCGAACAAATTATGGCTGATAATCCTGGAAGAGTTATTCCTATTGCATATGTTGAAGGGGCATTGGCAGAACATGCTGACCAGAACGAAAATTATATAACAACAGATGGAGATGCGGTTGCTGCATTTCTTGGTGGAACATCACAATGGCCATCGGGTGGAGTTGATCGTGACAGTTTTACTTCGCAGATAATTACAGGATATGGTCAATGGAATACGCGAGTTGATACACGCCTGCTCGAAACCTCACCTGTAAATATTGACATCACTTTTACTTTGATGACAGCAGATACGCTCAAGATTTTGGTCGATCTGCGGTTAACTGAAGTTGTAGTAGAAGAAATGAAAGTTTCAATAGGAATTACTGAAAGTCACATTATTGATGTACAGGATTCAGTGGGATTTGATATTCCGGATTACGAGCACAATCATATTTTCCGTGACATGGTAACTTCATCAAACGGTGAAACTCTTGTTGCGCCAAACGGAGTTTATGAAGCAGGTCGCGTTTTTCAAAAAGCATTTAAAACAAAATTGGGCGATACCTGGACATATGAAAATCTAACTGTGATTGCATTTGTGCATAGTGCAACTCTAAAAGAAGTTATTCAAGCCGCTGAAATTGAAGTTGATTAATTCCAAATTCTTATTCGAATATTCGTACTGATGAAAATTTCATATAATTGGTTAAAGGAGTTCGTTGATTTCAATCTTTCACCGAAAGAGTTGAGTGAAATTTTCACGTCTGTAGGATTGGAAGTGGAAGGAATGGAAGAGTACGTTTCCGTTCCCGGAGGTTTGGATGGACTAGTAATCGGACAGGTTAATAATGTTGAACCACATCCGAACGCAGATAAACTTCATCTCACCAAGGTGGATATTGGTTCCGGAACCGATTTGAATATTGTTTGCGGTGCGCCAAATGTTGCTGTTGGACAAAAAGTGATTGTCGCAACTATCGGCACCATCATATTTCCAACCAAAGGAGAATCCTTTCAAATCAAGAAAGCAAAAATCCGCGGTGTTGAATCGGAAGGAATGATTTGTGCGGAGGATGAAATTGGTCTTGGTGGATCGCATGACGGAATTCTGATTCTTCGCGAGGATGCGGTGATGGGTTCTAAAGTTTCTGAATATTTCAAAATTGAAAAAGATACGATCATTGAAATCGGATTGACACCGAATCGTTCTGATGCACACTCACACATGGGAGTGGCGCGCGATTTGGTTGCGTATCTCAGCGCGAATAAAAATCTTCCTGCAAAAATCAAATTGCCTTCTGTTGATCATTTCAAATCTGACAACAACAATTATCCTGTTGAAGTGAAAATTGAAAATACAGATGCTTGTCAGCGATATTCAGGAATTACGGTTTCAGGAATAGAAGTGAAAGAATCTCCGGAATGGCTGAAGAACCGCTTGAAAAGTATCGGAGTGAACTGTATAAATAATGTGGTGGATGTCACCAATTTCATTCTCCATGAACTCGGTCAGCCGCTTCACGCTTTTGATGCGGATGAAATTGCGGGAAAGAAAGTGATCGTAAAAACTTTAGCAGCGGGCACCAAATTCAAAACACTCGATGCGCAGGAGAAAACACTTCAGGAAAATGATCTGATGATCTGTAATGCTGAAGAAGGAATGTGTATTGCAGGTGTTTTCGGGGGAATCAAATCGGGCGTGAAAGAAACCACGAAAAATATCTTTATTGAGAGCGCCTATTTCAATCCTTCATTCATCCGCAAAACTTCCCGCCATCACGGATTGAAAACAGATGCGGCTTCTCGTTTTGAAAAAGGCTGCGATCCTGAGATCACAGTTTATGCGTTGAAGCATGCAGCCTTAATGATCAAAGAAATTTGCGGAGGAAAAATTTCTTCTGAAGTTGTGGATGTTTATCCGAAGAATGCGGAACATGCAATCATTGCTATGAAGTATTCGCATATTGATCGTTTGATCGGAAAAAAGATTGAGCACAACGCTATTCACAATATTCTTCAGGCTTTGGAGATGTTGATCCTTGAAAAGAACGAAGATGATTTCAAAGTTTCTGTTCCGCCATATCGCAGCGATGTGATTCGCGAGGTCGATGTGATCGAAGATATTCTCCGAATTTACGGTTTGAACAACGTGGAAGTTCCTGCGCAGTTGCGCACTTCAGTGGTTTACACTCAAAAACCTGATCCTGAAGAAATTCAAAATTTAATTGCCAATCTTTTGACTTCAAACGGATTTTATGAATTGTTCAACAACTCCATTTCCAAATCAAAATATCTCACCGAAGCTTTTGATGATGAATCAGAAAAAGCAATTCATCTGCTCAATCATCTCAACACTGATTTGGATATTCTCCGTACTAATATGATCGTTTCAGGAATGGAAGCGATTGCTTACAATAAAAACCGTCAACAATCAGATTTGAATTTTTTTGAATTTGGAAAAGTTTATCATAAAGAAACCCTTCGACAAACTCACGGAGACAAACAACAGGTTCAAGGTGATGAAGATGTTATGTTGAGCTTGTCGAAGCATGAATTTGTCGAATCTCCAAGACTGAGTTTGTTTCTAACAGGAATGAGTCATTCGGAAAACTGGAAACTGAAGCAAAAACCTGCCGATTTTTTTCAGTTCAAAGCCTTTGTCGGTCAAGTGATCAATCGTACAGGAATTGAAATCAATACTTCCAGATCAGTGGAGAATAAATATTTCAAATACGGTTTGGAATATTCAGCCCTCATCCCCGACTCTTCTCCCAAAGGTAGAAGGGAGGAATACCAACACAGCGGAAAAATTGTAGTGCGATTTGGCTCATTGTCAAAATCTGTTTTGGACATTTTTGATCTTCAGGATGAAGTATTCTATGCGGATTTTAATTGGGCGGCAGTCATAGAAATGGTAAAGAAGAACAAAATCAAATTCAGTGGATTGCCGAAATTTCCGGGGACAAGAAGAGATTTGGCGTTGATTGTTGAAAAATCAGTGGCATTTTATGCAATTAAAGATATCGCTGCAAAGAATGGAGGAAAAGTGCTGCAGCATGTTAATCTTTTTGATATTTATGAAAGCGAAGAAAAACTCGGAGCCGGAAAAAAATCTTATGCCGTGAGTTTTGATTTTCTCGATCAGGAAAAAACGGTGAACGACAAAGACGTAGACAAAATCATGGATCGCCTGATAGGTGAATATGAAAAGGAATTAAACGCAGTCATCAGGAAGTAATGGAAAAGGTGCTCGATAAAATCCGGAATATTTCTGCCAAGGTGGAGAAATTGGTTGCTGCCAATGCGCATCTTAAAGAAGAGATAAAAAAACTCCGCACGAATAATCAATCGCTGAAACAAAAAATAGATGAACAATCCGCTCAAATCAAAGACCTTGAAGAAAATATGAAACTGCTCAGAGCCGCTCAGTTCGCTGTCGGATTGGACACCGATGACAAAGCGTTGTTGAAAAAAAAGCTGAACGAGTTCATTCGCGACCTCGACAGGAGCATTAACTTGCTGAGCGAATAAACAAACATGATAACAGAAGTATTAGATTTGATTAACATAAACGTGATTATCGCGGACAGACCTTACCGTCTGAAAGTGAAACCCGAAGAAGAGGAAAACGTGAGAAAGGCTGCCAAACTCATCAACAACAAAGTGAAAGAATACCAAAATGAGTACGCAGCCAAGGACAAACAAGACTATGTTTCCATGTGCGCTTTGATGTATGCTGTTGAACATATCAATTTAGAATCCCGTCCGCGATTCAATGATAAACCGCTTGTCGATCAACTCGAAAAGCTTGAACAGCGATTATCAGAAGCACTTCGTCCTTAGTCTCTCACTCTTTTCTCTTCGTTAATCAGTTTAGTATTAGCGAGGAATGATTTCAGGTTGATCAATATCGGATCAGCATACTTTAATAATCAAACAAAAAATGGAAATCGGAATATTGATAGCAGAGTTGGCCGTTGCGCTAATTGTTGGTGTGGTACTCGGCAGACTGATCTTTGCACCTGCATATAAGGGAAAAAAAGAAGCTGCCGACCGCGAAGCGAAAACAATTTTGGACGAAGCAAAACTCGAAGCCGAGAATTTGAAAAAATCCAGAATACTCGAAGCCAAGGAGAAATTTCTACAGCTCAAATCTGAACACGAAGCACAGACGAATGACCGCAACCGTAAAATGAATGATCGCGAAATTCAATTGAAGAACCGTGAGAAACAAATTGCGCAACAGGGTGAGCAGTTTAAGAAAAAAGAAATGGAGACTGATGTGATTAAACAAAATCTCACTCGTCAGTTGGAAGTGATCGGTGCAAAACAAGAGGAACTGGAAAGAGTAAAACTTGATCACGTTAAAAAATTAGAAGCGATTGCGCGTATTACTGCGGAGGAAGCAAAAGCGCAAATCGTTGAATCGCTGAGGGAAGAAGCTACTTCAGAAGCGATGGCGTTCATCAAAAAAGAAATGGATGAAGCCAAGATGAAAGCAAACCGCGAAGCGAAAAAAATTGTGATCCAAACCATTCAGCGAACTGCTTCAGAACATACAATTGAAAACACGGTTTCTATCTTCAATCTGGAAAGTGATGATTTGAAAGGACAAATCATCGGACGCGAGGGAAGAAATATCCGCGCCATTGAAGCGGCAACAGGAGTAGAGTTGATAGTTGATGATACACCGGAAGCAATTATCATTTCAGGATTTGACCCGGTGCGCAGAGAAATCGCACGACTTTCTTTGCAGCGCCTTGTTGCAGATGGAAGAATTCACCCTGCGCGTATAGAAGAAGTGGTTGCAAAAACAACCAAACAATTAGAAGACCAGGTGATGGAAATTGGTGAGCGCACAGTCATTGAACTAGGCATTCACGGGTTGAATCCTGCGCTGGTAAAAATGGTGGGGCGTATGCGTTTCCGTTCTTCCTACGGACAAAATCTTTTGCAACACTCCAAGGAAACAGCAAACCTTTGCGCAGTGATGGCTGCGGAATTGGGAATGAATCCGAATCTTGTCAAGTTGGCAAAGCGTGCAGGATTACTTCATGATATCGGTAAAGTTCCTACAGAAGAATCTGAACTTTCTCATGCACTGCTCGGAATGGAGTTGTGTAAAAAATATGGTGAGCATGAATCCATTGTGAACGCAGTTGGTGCGCATCATGATGAAGTGGAAATGACTTTTGTGATTTCTCCGATCATCCAATCTTGCGATGCAATCAGTGGTGCAAGACCCGGTGCGCGCAGAGAAATCATGGAGCAATACATTAAGCGGATTAAGGATTTGGAAAACCTTGCGATGGGTTATGAGGGCGTTGACAAAGCTTATGCGATTCAGGCCGGTCGTGAACTGCGCGTAATTGTGGCGAGTGAAAAAGTAACCGATCAGCGCTCTGATGAATTATCATTTGAGATTGCGCAGAAAATTCAAAATGAAATGCAATACCCGGGGCAAATTCGTGTAACTGTTATTCGCGAGAAGAGGGCGGTGAATGTGGCGAAGTGATTATGACGCTCCAAAATAATTTTCACCAACCAACTCCTTAATCATTTCCCGGAGTTTCTTGTTTTCTTTTTTGGTTGCATTGAGCTCATCAACCAAATGAAGATTGGCATTTTTGAGCATCACATTCTGATTGTGAAGAGCGGTTAATTCTTTTTCGTTTTGCTGATTATTTATTGAATTTGAAAGTTCTTTTTCAATCTCTTTTATTTTTAATTCTAACTCTGTGTTTTTCTTTCTCAGTTTATCATTTTCAAAAAGAAGAATTTTATTTTCTGATTTCTGATCTTCATCACTCTTCATCAATCCGTTGATAGTCTGGCGGAGGTCGCTGTTCTTTCTTTCGAAAGATTCTTTTTCAAATTCAATCTTTCGTTTGTCATTTTTCAAGACCTGATAAACTTTGATTGATTTGGTGATGGACAGTTGTGCATCCAGCAAACTCTTTTTCAACGAACTGATTTCTTTAAGATAACGGGCAATGTTTTCATAAACCGAAGCGAGGGATGGATTTTTAAAATTCATCAATTCAACTTTTTGATATTAAGTGTCATCCCGTATTTAAAATCTTTCATGCTTTCCATTCCGTTATCTTCCATGATCTGTGTGTAATATTTACCGTCACCGTAATATTTTTTCGCAATGGACCAAAGTGTTTCACCTTCTTTCACTTTGTACTTGCTGACTTCTTTGTCAGAAACTGTTGAGTCAATCGGTTCTTCTATATTGGGCATTGATGATTCTTCAATAATTGAATCTGCGATTATCTCATGAGGAACAGAATTCAATTCATTCAGCTTCATTTCTAAAGAATCAAGCTGAAGATTGAGTTGACCGTTTTGTTCGGAAATTTTTTGCAAAGCTTTGTTCAACGAATCATCTTTCTGGTCGCTGGCGAAAGTTTTATTCACGTACCAGAACATGGCAGCCCAACCTGTGATGATCAAAACGATCAGCGCAATAAAGACCGATCGGTTTCCTGAACCGCGCTCATTTTGCTGATCTAATTTTTCAATCAATTTGAAAGAAGAAAGATCAGACTGACAAACGGGACAAACTACATCTTCTGGTTTGAGATTTTTAGTGGAACAAACAGGGCACTGAGTCATAAATACTGAATCAATACTACAACTCGTTCTCATTTTTTCAGGAGCGATAATTCACACGCTTCGTGTATAAAATCCTGAATTATGACGGGTCAATAAACCCGTGTCGCGATGGGAACTTCTTTGCCCGGGTCGAGCAACACGACATTTCCATTTTCGTCATTCACACCCAGCACCAAAACTTCTGATATAAATGGTCCGATTTTTTTCGGAGGAAAGTTCGTGACCGCGATGATGAGTTTGTTTTTCAATTCTTCTTTCAAATAATTCTTCGTGATTTGCGCAGATGACTTTTTGATTCCGATTTCATTTCCGAAATCAATGGTGAGTTGATACGCAGGTTTTCTGGCTTCAGGAAAATAATTCACTTCAATAATTTTCCCGACATACATTTCCACTTTTAAAAAATCATCAAACGAGATCATGTTTTCTGCGGAATATTTTTCGATAGAGAATCAAAAGGAAAAGTATGGCAGAGATTGCGCAGGCAATTCTTCCTATGTAATCACCAAAGCGAGTGTAAAATGTTTTGCGATCGTTTGCGTATAAAACAGATTTGATGGAAGCTTCTGTCCACCAATTTTGCCGCTGATGAATGATCCCCCGCTGATCAATAAAACAGGAAATTCCCGTGTTGGCGGAACGTGCGATGTCTCTCCGCGTTTCGATTGCGCGTAGAGATGCATAGTGCAAATGCTGTTTGTGACCGGCCGTGTTCTTCCACCATCCATCATTGGTAACTATAAAAATCAGGCTTGCACCTTTGCGGATATATCTCGAGACATATTCCCCATAAACCGATTCATAACAAATGACAGGAGCAATTCCGATTGTGCTGTCGATATTAAGAAAAACTTCCCGCTCATCTTGTATTCCGAGGCTGCCGGAAATTCCGCCAAGATTAATAGCGAGCGGCTCAAGAAGTTTGAACACTCCGGGGTAAGGCATCCTTTCAGCACCGGGAACTAATTTCGATTTATGATAATATTGAATCGCTTGTTCATTGTCAATCTGCAAAGCAGTGTTAAACACATCATACCAGATATTTTGTTGTGGTTCATATCGAACTGTTACTGTTGCGTGTTCTTCATCAGGATATTCTTTGTAAGAATCTACTCCTGTTACTAATTTCAATTTAGGAAATCGTGCAACAAATTCCTCTAAGCGCCTGACATGCGGTGAAATTTCAAATTCATCCACCCATACATCTCCGTTAAAAGCAGTCTCAGGCCAAACCAGATATTCAGTGTTTGAATCAAGCTGTTCTTCGGATAATCGAAGAAATTTATCCAATTGTGTTTTTGTTGGAGTTTGAAATTTTTCATTCCAGGGATCAATGTTCGGTTGAACCACTACTACCTCAACAGGTTTGCCTTTCTCCTTATAAGTTAAGAAAATCAACAACGAGATCAGCACTGGAATGATCAAGGTAATTAAAAATGGAGTGATGGCCTGACGGAGTTTTTTCTCTCGAGTTCTGACTTGAATGAACGCTTCGTAAAACAAAATATTCAACAGCAAAATCCAGACAGACCCTCCGAGGTGACCGGTGAATTCATACCATTGTAACATAGCAGGATAACTTGCCATTCCGTTTCCAAGTGTGAGCCATGGCCATGTTAATTCCCAACGCATATGAAGAAATTCGAAACTGAGCCATGCAGCAATCAATGCGAGATAGCCGCTCATTTTGCCGAATCTGAATTTAACGGAATGAAAAAACCAAACAGGAAAAATCATTAACGTTGAATTAAAAACAACTGCCGCCACTCCTCCCAGAAAACTTGCATTGCCTGTCCACCACGTGGTCGCGATATTCCAAATCAGAAATGCGAGATAACTGTACAATAAATAAATTCGTGTTCGCTGATTGGGGGTGGAAAAATATTCTTCCAAAAAAATAATGGGAGTAAAACCGATGAAGAGCAAAAAGAAAAATGGCTTCGGTGTCCATCCGAGCCACATCATTAGAGAGAATGAAACGGAAAGCAACAGTGGAGTAAAACGCTTCATCGTGGCTAAGATATTCGGAGATTAATTGTTTGATTGTTCAATTGTTGAATTGTTATTTTCCCGCTATTGCAAGTCTAACTCTGGAAGCCGGCAACAACGACTACAATTTCGCCCTTAATTTCTTTTTTTGAAAAATGTGCAAGTATTTCTTTTACTGAGCCTCGGAAATTTTCTTCATGAAGTTTGGTGATCTCGCGGCAAACACAGGCTCTTCTTTCCTCACCGAAATGTTGAACAAATTGTTCCAATGTTTTCAGCAAACGATGTGGTGATTCATAGAAAACCATTGTGCGTGTTTCTACTGCAAGAATTTTTAATCTCGTTTCCCTTCCTTTTTTGTGCGGAAGAAATCCTTCAAACACAAATCGTTCGCAGGGCAAACCCGATTGAACAAGTGCTGGAATGATCGCTGTTGCGCCCGGCAAACATTCCACGGGGATTTTTTCTTCGATACAGGCACGGACAATAAAAAATCCTGCATCAGAAATTCCCGGAGTTCCTGCATCGGAAACAATCGCTGCAGTTTTTCCGGATTTAATCAGGTCTATAATTCCTTTGGTTGATTCACGTTCGTTGAATTGGTGATGCTGGAAAAGTCTTTTTTCAATTTGATAGTGCGAAAGGAGTTTTTGAGAAGTTCGAGTGTCTTCGGCAAAAATAAGATCCACTGTTTTCAAAACTTCGACAGCGCGAAAAGTCATGTCGCCAAGATTGCCGATTGGAGTGGGGACTAAAAAAAGTTTAGACATCGCGATTCTTTAAGTCCTTCTCCTTTGGAGAAAGATTTAGGATGAAGTCAGACTGAATGAATACTAAAATGATAACTCTCCATCACCGGATTTGCCAGCAGTTTTTTACAAGCAGTCTCTGCAATTTCTTTTGCGAGCGTTTCATTTCCCGCTTCAATATGCAACTGAATATGTTTACCGACTCGTACGTCTTTTACTTCAATCAATTTAAGATTTTGCATCGCGCCTTCAACAGCTTTACCCTGCGGATCGAGTAATTCTTTCAACGGCATTACTTCAACTTCAGCTATGAATTTCATTTTTTTTCATCAGATTTTGAATCACAGAAATAAGAATGTAAAGAATAATTGCAACAGGAATGCCTGTATAACCCAACAGAACAACACTCAAAATTGCGAGCGCGGCAAAAATATATCGGAACTCATTGCCTCTCCACGCGAGGGATTTTACTTTCATTCCGAACATAGTCAGCGGAGCGTGCATCATCAGAGAAAGAAAAAAAATGATTAAGAGGATAATCGGGATGCTTATCAAGTAGGATTCTAAATCCAGAATATTATCCCAAAGGCTAAATGCGAGGGGCATTATGAAGAGTGCAGCAGCAGGGACGGGTAATCCTATGAAATTTTCATGCTGCCTTACATCAAGGTTGAATTTTGCGAGCCGCAAAGCAGCAGCTATTGTAAACACAAAAGCAACTGAGGAAAATAAAAAGTAGAGTGGCACACCGAAAATTGAATCAGTTGTGATTAAGTGCATTCCTTTGAAGAGAGATTCAAGGGTTACGAATAAAAAATAACCAGGTACAACACCAAACGTTACTGCATCCGCAAGTGAATCAAGTTGTTTTCCAATCTCTGATTTTGCATTCAGCAGCTTAGCAACAAATCCGTCTAAAAAATCTATAACAGCAGCGGCAATAACCAATTTGGCCGCAATATCAAATTCGTGGTTTGAAATTTTTGCAATCGCCAAACACCCGCACAGTAGATTCAGACAAGTCAGAAAGTTGGGAATATGTTTTCGCATTGCGAGTGTAAATAAAAAACTCCATGACGCATTCATGGAGTTTTTGTTATGAACTTATGTGATCAATCAATAATCATCCTCGTCTCTGTTTTTGCCATCGTCATCATCAAAATTTTCTTCACCGCCCATGTCATCATCCTGACCGAAATCTCCGAAATCATCATCATCGTCATCGGGTTTCTTTTTTCCTTCCGGGATAACATCCTCATCCTCATCTTCGCCTTCTTCTTCCCAGCGCAAATCTTTGAATTCATCCATCTCGCTGTCGTCCTCCTCGTCATCCGCCATTACTTTTTCTTCATCCTTTTTTTTCGGCTTCTTTTTTTCTTCCTCTTTTTTTGCTGAAGCCTTGGTTGGTTTTGGCTTGGAAGCAACCGCTTTTTTCACAGCTGGTTTCTTCGCTGTTTTTGCTTTAGCGACAGATTTTTTTGCAGGTGTTTTTTTCTTCTGAGCCATTGCTGAATTTTTTTGAGGTTCGTTTTTTTTATGTGATGCTAAATTAAAAAATCTGTGAACTACAAAAATTATTTGAGGATTATTTTAAAGTATTTCAGGAACATATTTTGTTGGTCAGGAATTCATAATTTGTTCGATTTCTTCTGCCTCGGAAGGAATGTCTTTCATCAGATCAAAATAACCACTCTCCGTTATAACCACATCATTTTCTATTCTCACCCCAAAACCTTCTTCACGAATATAAATGCCTGGCTCCACGGTCAGCACCATGCCGGCTTCCATTTTTCCGAACCTCGTGCCTACATCATGAACATCCAAACCAATGAAATGTGAAACTCCGTGCATGAAATATTTTTTGTATGCCGGCAGATTCGGATTTTGTTTTTTGATGTCATCTGCAGAAATCAGTTTCAGTTTGATGATTTCCTCTTCCACAAATTTCGAAACCTGTTCATTGTATGATTCGAAAGAAGTTCCGGGTTTGATCAATGAAAAACAAAATTTCATTGAGCGCAGAACGGCATCGTATAATTCGCGCTGGCGTTTGGAAAATTTTCCGTTCACGGGAATGGTACGCGTGAGATCACTGCGGTAGTTTGCATAATCTGCGGCTACGTCCATGAGTAACAATTCTCCGTCCTTACATTGTTTATCGTTGCGGATATAATGCAGCACGCATGAATCAGTGCCTGAAGCGATGATGGGTTCATAAGCGAAACCTGTTGCGCGGTTGCTGATAAATTCATGAAGCAGTTCTGCTTCGATTTCATATTCCCAAACTCCCGGTTTTACAAAACCCAATGTTCTGCGAAAACCTTTGCCTGTGATGTTGCATGCCTGCTGAATCAAATCCACTTCAGCGGGTTTTTTTATTGTCCGCAGATCGGATAGAATAGGAGCTGCCCGATGGTAAGAATGTATCGGGTACCGTGTTCTGATTTCAGTCGCAAAACGCAAATCGCGGTAAGGAACTTCGTTGGTGGAGCGGTCGTGTTCATTCAGATTGAGATAAACATGATCGGCATATTTCATCATCATGTTCAACACCGCGTTGAACTCTGTGTTCAGTTTTATTTGTTGAATGCCGGAAATTTTTTTGCCTTCTTCCAGAGAAATTTTCTGCCCGTGCCAGATGGCGATGAGGTCGCTGGTTTCTTTGAGAAATAAAACTTCTTTCTGTTTTTTATCAGGGCAATCAGGATAAAGAATCATCATGCACTCTTCCTGATCTATGCCGGTGAGATAGAAAAAATCAGGATTTTGTTTGAAGGGATATTCCTGATCGGCACTTTGGGGCATGAGATCGTTGGAAAAGAAAACCGCGATGCTGTTGGGCTTCATCTTCGCCACAAACTGTTTTCTGTTTTCAATAAATAACTGGTTGTCAATAGCCGAATAGCGCATGATAAGATTTTAAGTGGAAAGCAAAAATAAAGGGGAATAGTTTTTCTATTCGGGGATGCACCACCTCAAAGCAAACTGCTCAAACTGCACTTGCCATCCATCTTTGAACTGAACCAATTTGAGTTTGCGCGTGTCCGATTCTCCGGTAACTTGATATTCTACTTCCGCACTTGCGCGGGTTTTTTCTGAATCTATAATCGTAAATGTTTGGGGTGTTTGAATAATTAAACCGGGATGTTCCAATGCGAGTTTATCCATGTAGCCTTTGGTTTGTTCGGTGCAATATTTTGCAGCGGTTTTGTAATCACCTGTGCAGATGGCGGTGAGAAATTTTTTCGCGATCTTCTCGGGTTTGGAGGCGATGGCGCGGTTTGAAAAGAAAAGGGAAAGTGAAATGAGGAGTAATGGCAGTAAGATTTTCATGATATGGTTTTTGTGTTGCTAATGTCGTGATCTTTTTGTGATGTGGTGCAAACAAATATGTGTGAGACCCGGAAAAATTTGGAAAAGACGGAGATGGAAATTGATTTGATGAAGATCGGGATTTAATTGACTTTGGCAGAGATGGATTTGACATTGACCGAGAAAGGTTTGACATTGACAGAGAAAGGTTTGACATTGACAGAGATGAATTTGACATTGACAAAGATTAATTTGACATCGACAGAGACCAATTTGACATTAAAAAAGCAGGAATTGACGAGGTTTTTGATGATTTTGTATCTACCTCATCCCTAACCCTTCTCCTAAAAGGAGAAGGGAACAAGAGAGGCTTCGATTGACATTGTACCGGAATTGTTTGTGGCTGCAATTAATGGGATAAGAAAAAAAGTGATCGTTGGCATAGTAATTGGAAATTGAAGATTCTAAATTTTAAAAAAATGGCAGATCGCATATTACCAACTTATCCTTGCAGTCAGAAGGATTTGTATTCCGTGTGTAACACGATGTGGGATAATTACCCAAGCATTCAAGTGACGATGGCGATATACAAACCGAAGTATGTTGCGGGATTAAAGGCTACGATGAAGTTGCAGGTGAAGGCTGCGCGTGATTTACCGGATCAACAGGCGCGGGAGGGCGCGGCTGAGGAGTTGCGTTTGCTGATGTTGCCGCTGGCGGAGGTTTGCAGAAATGATTTTCAGTTGCTGAAGGGTTATATTGATGATGCGTTTAAGGGTGTTAATGAGCCGCTGCGCAAGCCGAATTATGAGGAGGCGGGGCAGTTGTATTATCGCGAAGCAGCGAGAATGGATTGGGAATCTCAATTGAATCTGGATAGTTCGATGACGGGTTATATGACTGCAAAACTGGCGGTGCTGACTGCGGGTGCTAATATGCCGGTGGGTTTTCCTGCTGCGGTGGCTGCGGATATTTCTGCATGGGAATTAAAATATGAGGCGTTTAAGGTTGCAGAACAAACGCAGGTGGAGACGGATACGAAGATTGGGGCGAATAATGATATTTATAAGC
>Ga0247727_10007931_pt1 | contig 19947 bp, 17 predicted proteins | sample WisWelCaveWW1625_FD_202498 | JGI IMG/M metagenome (GOLD analysis project Ga0247727, IMG submission 202498) | Biofilm microbial communities from Wishing Well Cave, Virginia, United States - WW16-25 | ecosystem: Environmental > Aquatic > Deep subsurface > Groundwater > Cave microbial mat | place... | reverse complement strand
AAATCCGCCCGAAGGGCCGCCGGGCAGAACCTCGAAGAGGTTTTGCGCTTCAGGCGGGGTAATCCCAGAATTTTGCATGCACCATTTTGTGCGTAATTCGTGTGTGCGTGCAAAATTTGGGATTAATGATAAAAAAGACTGAATGCAACATCGCGCGTCATTTACCAATACAAAATTGAGAAAAAATGTTATCCAAAAGATCCGCATCAATATTACGTCCCGTAATATTATCAAGACAATTAACAGCCGCCTTGATTTCCTCAGATATAAATTCCAAAGATAACTCCTGCTTTAAAAACCCCTGAGCTTTCTTGAGGATCGCGTCACAATCTTCTAACGCATGAATATGCCTCAAATTACTAACAAACAGGCCGTGCGTATTTACCGTCTTCGACTGCCAGACATTTTGGATAATGGCCTTCTCCAGAGAAACGATGCCCGCTTTCTCAAGGGCAGAAACCTCGACTATTTGAACATCCCCTAAGACTTCTTTGATATGAGAAATCTTTATTTGACGCTTAAGATCGGTTTTATTAACGACAATCAGAACATTTTGTCCCTTAACGCCCTCACTTAAATTCCAATCTTCCCTGGTCCAACCTTGACTCGCATCCAAAATTAAAAGAACCAGATCCGCGCTTCGCATATACATCCGGCTACGCTTAACCGCCTCTTGTTCAATCATGTCACGCGGCTCAAGGATCCCAGCGGTATCAACCAGTTGAAGAGGGATACCCATAATCTGGGCTGATTCCTCAATCGTGTCCCTGGTTGTTCCGGCAATATCCGAAACAATCGCTCTGGGCTGTCTAAGAAGAACGTTTAAAAGAGAAGACTTGCCTACATTCGGTTTTCCGCATAGAACAATTTTAATACCTTCCTTCAAAATGCGTCCGTGCTCACTGGACACTAACAATTTCTTAATCCTCTTCCCGCATTGTTCCATATCTTTAAAAAGCTTGCCCCTCCCCTGGGAATCAATTTCGTCTTCCGGAAAGTTCAAAACAGCCTCCATCTCAACATAGATATGCATCAATTGTTCCCGGATGACCTCAAGTTCAGCAGACAATTCGCCTTTAAGCTGGTTTGTGCTTAATTTAAGAAACGCGTCTGTTTTAGCATGAATGATATCTAAAACCGCCTCGGCCTGCGCCAGATCAATCCGCCCGTTAAGAAAAGCGCGTTTAGTAAACTCCCCCGGTTCCGCGAACCGAGCGCCTAACTTGATGGCCAGACTCAAAATGGCACGCTGGGAAACTATCCCGCCATGACAACTTATTTCAACAACGTCTTCTTTCGTATAACTTCGGGGGGCAAGCATCAACGTCACCAACACCTCATCGATCCTTTCCTGGCTGCTTTTCAAATCCCTGACAATCCATCCGTAATGGATCGTATGACTTGTAGCCTGATCCAGTCTCTTTCCCGATCGACTAATAAACATCTTATCCGCAATCGAGACGGCTTTTTTACCGCTCAACCGGACAATGCCAATCCCTCCGATCCCACCAGGAGTTGAGATCGCCGCAATTGTATCATTCAGGCTTTTTATTTGGTACATAACATGCCCCCATTTTCTTTAACCATGGATGTAATAACTTCCGAAAAATCAGCCGTTTTCCATTTTTTAAAATCGGTTCTTTCCAAATGTTTTTGTTCAATCTGTTCATGAAGATCCACCCACTGAATGCCTTCAATACCTTCTAATATCCATTCCTGATCCAAATCATTGCCAGTCGTCGAATTAGGTATCCCGATGATCACAATATTCTCGCAGGAAAATCTCGCTGTGCGCAACGCCCCAGAAGGGGATCCTACAAGAATTTTATAATCACAAACAATGCTGACCAAAGACTTAAGCATAGGATCCATGATTTCACAGAAATATCCCTGCTGTTGAATTTCAAAAGCCAACTTTTCAAGCCAGTCACCCTTATGGCGAATAGATGATGGATGCGGCCTTAAATGAACTTCTCTGATCCGCGACAATTCCACCACGTGTTTGATGACCGTCTTCCAACGATCAAGCCGCCGCGGGTCAAGATCGTTCATTCGCGACGGGAACGTCACAAGCAATTTATTTTTAGGCTCTAAAGATGAACCCTGTTCGCAACGGCATTTCCCTTGCGATGGGTGACACGCGAAAAAAACATTTTTTAAATCCGGCATCACCCACTGGAGCGCCTTCATATCGCTGTGCCCATAACAAATGACGGCATCCGAACGTCCAGCCGCAAAAGCATACCGATCCCAATGGTTCCTCCAAAATATGGTTCTCATATGTAAAGGGGGATAAATATACGCGTCACATACCATTCGCCATTGGCGTTTTAAGCTTTCCCATCTTTGCCTGCCAAGCGACATAACCGATCTTAGAACGTCTACTTTTTCCTTAGCAAGATATTCTCCATTAGTTAGTTGCTTGCGGTATTGTTTGCGAATCTGGACCATGGTGTCAGTCTGCAAAGTGATCACCCAAGCTTCCTTCTTTCGGGCATAATAGATTAAGCAACGATGAACAAAAAACGTTTCATTGGAAAGTAAAAGGAGTTTTATATCTTCTTTAAAACATTCTTTCACCGTTGTCACGACTTTTCCATGATAAACCCATGCCCATTGGGAGCAGTTAAAGCTCGGGATGAACCGGTACTTATGAATCATCCCATCCTTTAAATATTCTTCCAATATTTGACGGATACTTTCATTGATGAAATCCTCCGTTAGCAACAAACTCAACCGGAACTGTGCGGACAACCGATGAATCAACGGACCATAAAATTCATCGAATATATATCCGGGTTTACAAAAAATTAATGCCTTTGGTTTTCCCGCGTTTAAAATCATTAAGGCGTGACTCCGCTAAATGTGTTTAGATAACACATCCTTTATAACTCTTCTGACTATGTTCCTAATACGATTGATTATTCCACCGCGAGCATTGCGCTCATCGCGGAAACGGTTCACAAAGGGACACAATCCATAAACAAAATTGTTTACCTGTAAAAATTGCCAACACTCATTGTAAATCACCGCCTGCTTTTCCAATTCACCCGCATAAGGAATTACAGCCGCGTCCACGTATTCATTGACGCTTGGATAAAGCCTCTGGCGGATAATCCGGCCAAACGGGGTATCATAACGGGCCTGCGCGTAAAAATAGAAACACATAGCAAAAGGAAGCGGGATAAGATCAAGGGCTCGAATGCCAGCCTTAATGTCTTTTTCCCATAACTCATCCGAAAAAATAATGCTCCGATTGTCTTTATATTCCAGCCCGCTTTGCTGTTTGTTCCCTTGAGCTCTTTCAATAAATCTTTCTTCGATTAAATAACGGGAGAACCGGCCTATGATATCCCGATAAACATCCCGCGCCTTTTGCAGCAAGGCTACTAATATGCCATTTCTTTCTGTCTGTTCCAAAAATATCCATTTTTGACGCAGAAAGATGACATCATCAATCAACCCATCCCATTTCCCATTATAAATCCCCAAAAACTTCATCCTTTCAATATCATGCTTGAGTCCCCGCATGACTTTGAACGCAAGCCGCACATTAATCTTCTCGGAAAATAATATTTCCCGTAGAAATGGATAATTACTGATGGCCTTGTTTATGATGTTGGTTATGCAGCTAAGGGTTTGCTCATCGCTTGAAATTTCCCCAATTGAAATTTTTTTCTTGGCTTCCCAGTAATATTCAAAAGTTGGCGCCCAGTGCACCGATCTGATCTTTCTCAAAACTTGTTCACTAACAACGAACCCTAGATTGTGCACCAAAATATATCGGCTGACGGCATCCATTTCACTGATATCCGCGTAATCCTGTGCCGTGCTGTTTTTCAACGTTTCAACGACAAAAAGGATATCCAAATCGGAAATGCCGGGATCATTCACCCGCTCTGGAGATGTCCCGAACGTGTACACAGACTGAACGTCCGTCATGTCGATGAGCCTTTCGATGGCCTGTTGCTTCACGCGGTCATAATCTGAAAACGCTAAAATCCTAGGCTCATTGAGAAATTGATATTTCGACGAAATTTTTATCAACAAAGGCAGTATAATACCCAAACGCTCTTGGTTCAATTTTTCTAATTTCGCAAACCAGTTGCGTTTGGGTATAAACACGCCTGAACCCATCTTGATGTTCTTGATTTACGAAAATCACTTAGCCGGTTCTTGATGGAACCTTTGATGGCTTGAATGAAAAAGCGCTCTCTAAAACGGTTCTGCCGGAAAATTTCGACAAAAGCGCAAGCGCTGTTTCGCAGATGATTCCTGCCGAGAAACCGCCAATGCTCGTCAAAAATTTTAGCTTGCTTAACAAGCGGATGGCAGATCGGTCCAACGGATAAAGACGTTTTGTTAATCGACGGCTCCATCTTGGACCTAATCTGTTGACCGAATAGGGTATCAAACCGCGCGTGCGCGTAAAATACCGGAGCGATGGCCAACGGTAACACAAAAACGTTCCAGCGCGTTGACGCGATCGCTTTTCTTATGTTTCCTGGAAGCCTGTCTTCAAACCAGGAGTTACTCTGCCGCCAATAAAGGCCATTACCCTGTTTCCATAAACGGTCAGAAAACAAAAGAAAACAATGACATCCCAATTCCATAAGAATTTCCTCACCCTCCGATCCATTGGTAATTAAATGTCCCTCCCGACTAATAAAATGTCCGAGCCCCTCGATCATTTCCCTATATACCGATTGCCCTGCCTTTAATAACCCTATAAGCCGTCTTTTCCGTTCATCTTCAGCCAGTGAAAACCATCCGCCGTAAAATTCATCCACCTCTTGAGAAAAAACATCCCAATGACCCCGCGCATAACCCAACTCTTTTAATATGGCCATATCATAACGATGCCCATATAACATTTTTAACGCGGCGCGGACATCCACCTCCTTTTTTACAAAACATTCATAATAACGCAGGCTCCTTGATGGCATTAACGCGACCTTACTGATAAGATAAGCCGATTTTTTTTCTAAATTTGAAGGTTTTGAGAAATCAATCCTCTCCCCCGCCTCCCAACGAAAATTCAAACAAGGATTGGAAAATACTAAATGAATATTCTCCAGTAGATCCCGGTTCGCCGCGTATCCCAACCCATGACAAAGAATGTATCGGGTCTTCACCGAATTATCCCATAGTCTCATAAAACTTTCTGGAGAGGTTTGCCGAAGATCATCAACCGCGAATATAAGGTCGATATCCGATATTCCTGGACAACGCGGAAGTTCCCCTTCCGCTCCGAGAGAATAAACGCTACGGATCTCAGGAAAGGACATAAGATGCTGGACAGCGCGCTGTTTGACTTCACTGTAATCGTCAAAAGAAAGCTCTATAGGTTCATTGAAGAATTCATAGGCCTTTAATTCATTCATGGACATACCCTCTCCATGGCCCTCTGCCCATGGCTTCCATCTCCTGAAACGCGCGGCAACGGTTCATATCTGTCAGATATTTCCACATCTTAAAACGGCTTTTCTGCGAAAGGGACATCGTCGTTGGTCTATTGATGATGAATAAATTGATCAACGGAGATAACGAGACGGGAAGATGGTTCTGCGTTAGAAAATGCCAGTACCTGTCATAAATGTTAATCTGCTTTAGAAACTCATCATGATAAGGCAACTGCCCTTCATCAGATGGACCAAAATCCGTTGAAAATCTTTTTTGCATCAACGCGCTTATCGGTGACGCGAAAAAAGAAAAAATTATAAAATAAGCCGCCATTACTTCGGGAAGAATAACCACGTTCCACCGCGTTAAATGCATCTTTCTGTGGCATACGCCTGGAAAATATTCCGGCAATTTCATATTCTTAACATCCAGCGACATCCTTGGCCTTTGTTCCCATAGCTTATCCGAAAACAATAACGTGGTGCGCTCATTCAATTCAAGCGTGATAGGAGTCCGTATCCCCTTTAAGGTCGCCTGAAAACCCTTTTGATCCATCCAACGCGATAAGTCCATGATCATCTGGCGGTTTATGTTAATATTCTCCCGCAACAGATGGACAAGCCTCTCTTGACGTTGATCAGAAGAAGCCGAAAACCAGTCCCGGCGAAGACGCATGATATCCTCAAGTAAGACTTCCCCTCGCGGATAAGAATATCCAAAATACGCCATCTCAGCCATATTGTGCTTCTGGCTGTGAAGCAGTTTTAATGCTTCCCTGACATTGACAAAACCCGTAGACCAGTAAACATTTGGACGCAGAATCATTCTCACCAGCAAACAAATCGTCAAGGCCAAACGGGACAGGTCAGATGATTGCCCCTGTCTTGAATCAACGTCAATCCTTTCCCCCATCTCATAATCAAAACGCGGTGTAATGAAGATCTCTTGGATAGACCCAAAACATTCCTTGTTGATAAACACGGGGCCCTGTTCATTAAAAATATATCTTCGCCGTTTGTCTGTAAGAAAAATAGCATCGATCTTTTCTTTAAGCAAAGCCGGCATTCTATCAACCACCAGAACCATGTCCAGATCCGATATCCCCGGATGGCTGATGGAATGAGCCAAAGTCCCAAAAGAAAATAAACTTCCCATTTCCTTTAAGCCGCTTAATTGCTCCAAAACATCGCTCCTGGCTTTAAGATAATCAGCTTTTGTCAGGCTTATGGGAAAATTAAAAAACTGTATATTAGAAGGCTTCATTGCGTTATATCATTTTAATTTCGCGAATCGATTGCGCTTGGGTATAACCAAAACGAAATGCCATCTCAGACCACATGTCCACCCAAGGCGTCATAAGGCTGCCGGCGCTCCTCCTTTTGAATATATTCTTCAACAGACCCCGCAAAAAAATAAAACCAAAATAAAAAAGTCCCACCACCAAATAAACCCATGGTGACGGTATTTTTAAAAAAGGTTTAATGGAACCGTCATGCCCCATAAGCTGCCGGATACCGTATCCATAACGGTGGCGCTGCTCCCATAAAACGCCAAGGTCAAGACAATGTTGATGGTAAACAATCGCATCAGGGGCATCCGCCATCCTATAGCGCGCCTGTTTTCTAAACCGGAGCGCGAATTCCAGGTCTCCACAGACAAAATCCTCGTTAAACATTCCGATCCGCTCAAAAATTTCTTTACGATACGCCGCGTTTCCCGTTATAGGAAATTTTCCAAATGGCCCCCGAGAAAGATGGTCCTGCGAGAAACTGTCTTTCTCCTGCTGGTAACGTTCAATCAATGTCTGCGGATGATAAGCCTTGACGTTCCCGGCCAAAGCGCCGACACCCTCCTCAGAAAAATGACCCGCCAAACGGGATAACCAGTTTTTTTGAGCGACACAGTCGGCATCAATCAACGCCAACGCGTCTCCTTTGGCGTTCTTGATCCCTAAATTCCTGGCGGCATAAGAACCTTTTTTTTCTTCCTTCAAGACAGTAACGCCATCGCCTTTAAACTTATTCAAAATTCCAACGCTCCCGTCATCAGAGCCATTATCCACCACAATGATTTCATAATGGTTTCTTGGATAATCCTGATCCAACAGGGACCGCAGGCACCGCTCAACCATGATTTTTTCATTCAAGACCGGAACAATAATCGAAATAAACAACCATTGTTGGTTGGCCGTAGTATCGCTCATCCTTCTTAACCTTTCGACATCATCGGTTTTCTCCAGACAAGATGCAGGACATAAAACATATTTCCAGAAAAATTAGAAAGGCTCATTAACAGATATCCGGGATAAGTGCGGATCGCTTCAGCCCATGCCTTGTCCCCGGATCGGAGGCTGACGCAGAATAACAAAGACAAATAAACCGCTGCCATCATCACAGACATAATGAGAAATAACCGATCAAAAACGATCCCCAGCGGCAAACAGATTCCCGCCGCCAACAGAATCCAGCTTCCATAATTGACAAAAGGAAATGTCCGGTTCTTTATATAAGCGTAGGCGTTGCCGTATCCATAATAAAATTGCTGGCGCACCGTTGACTGAAGACTGGAACGTCTGTGATGAATGACTTTAGCCCGCGGCGTGTAGAAAATTTTGTGCCCCTGTTTTTTACATCTTAAGCACAGGTCAAAATCTTCGGCAGCCATATGGCTCAACCGTTCATCAAAACCGTTGTTCACCAGAAATTCCTTACGGACCGCCATGTTGCAACCAATGGCCTTACGCGCATATCCCTCTTTAGAAGCGACAAAATCGCCTCCCTTATTCACAGTCTCCCAATAATTTCCCTTTAACGGATCTTCGATCTTCCCGGCCGTGATCATAATCAAAGGGCCGTTGGAAAAAGGTCTGATGAGCTCATCGATCCAGTCCTTGGCGACCGTACAATCTGAATCCGTAAACACGATGAATTTCCCTTCGGCTTTCGTCACCGCGAGGTTCCTAGTATAAGAATAACCGCGGTTTTCCGTTAATCTGATGACACGCGCCCGCGGATCCTTAACATTGTCTAAAACCTGACTGGTTCCATCCGTTGAAGCATCATCGATGACAATCACCTCAAAATCATCATGAGCCTGCCGCAGAACTGATTCAAGGCATGCGGTAATCCGCTCCTTACGATTATATACCGGAATAATGACACTGACGTTCATGGCTGTTATTCCCAATTAACTTCTTTAAAATCCGTTCAAATTGGATGCCGCTTTCTCTAATATTATATTGTCTGGCCAGGTGAATTCCTCCTTCAATGATTTTCTCCCTAAAACGCCGCTCGAATAAAACCGTCTTTATTCCTTCTAAAAAATAAGCATGATTCTCTTTTGAAGCCATCCAGGCCGTATGTCCGTGCGCCAATATTTTGACCGCCCGGGTTGTCACCACCGGACATCCGCAGGCCGCCGCTTCTAAAGCCAGCAAACCAAAACCTTCATGGCGGGAAGGATAAAGGAGAAGATCCGCGCTGCTGATGATCCTGGCTAATTCATTTTCCGGCACATAACCGAAATTTCTGATCTTGACTTGAATCGCGGGATCCTGTAAATATTCTCCCACAACCCAAAGCTCGATTCCCCCATCTCGCATCTTTCTAAATACCTCAACCGCCAGATCAGTTCCTTTACGCGTGTCATTTCTGGCATGAATCAGAATGGCCCTCCGATCTTCTTTTAAAGTCAGGTATTCCTTGGCCCTGCGGGGGAAAAAAATATGCGGGTCAACTCCATTATTCACCACATATATGTCTTGATGAAATTGCCTCAACCGCGCTTTCAATCCATCCGAAACGGCTAACGTTGGAATTTTCAAAAACTTCATCCCCATCACGTACATCAAATAGACAAACAATCGCGAGAAGGGATTTCTGTAGTAATAAACGTCATAATCCTGGGCAAAATAGAGGACCCGGCGCGTGTTCAACAGGTTCAAAAGAAAAGCCAACACCATGATGTCCGCGATAACGATATCGGCCTTAAATTTGTGCGTCAAAGCAAAGAAGACCGTTGCGACTTTAAACATGGGTTGAATTCTATTGATGGTGATTTTATCCGAGATCAAAAAATGCGTGTCCACTTGCCCAACATAAAAAATGACTTCATGCCCTGCCCGCGCCAAATGGTTGGCATAAGCCAGGACCATCTTGTCCCCTCCCCGGTTCAAAAGACTGTGTCTGAAGAAAATAACTTTCATCGGATGACCGCCGGATTTTTCTGGAAGAAATGATGGTCCAAAACCTTTTCCATATCTATCCCGCGAAGGCACGGATATGCGCCATGACAAACGGGAATGGTATAGCCAAACATGGTGCACGGAGAACACGCGAGGTTCACCGATATCGTCTTATGGATTTCTCCTGCGGGTCTCCATTTGTTCACTTGCCCTGGACCGAAAAACGCGATCACAGGGACACCCAGCGCGCAGGCCAAATGCGCCAACCCCGAATCCGGGCCGATAAACGCCCGGCTTCGCCTGATGACGGCCGCGGTTTCCGCCAAGGCCGTTGCCCCGACAAAATTCTTTAACCGGCGATCGCTGATCTCCTCTTCGATCGTTTTTCCAAAATTCCGTACATCGGTTCCTCCAACGAGATTAACGCCAATATTTTTCTCAAGAAATTTCCTGATCATCAAAAGATACTGGGATGAACTTAACCTCCTGGCCTCAATGCTTGCCCCGATGGATACAGCCACACAGCCGCGGACGCCTCCAGCCTCCGGCTGACAAAAAGTTTTTTCCGGCATTAAACATCCGTTAATATCCGCTGGGCCGCTGTCTTTAAGAATAAAAGCGAATAGCCGTTTAAAATTATCCAATTCATACCCCTGGCCATCATAGGGAACCGGCTCGCTAAATAATTTGGCCCTCAACCGGCGCGTGGCAAATCCAGTGCTATGCCGGGATGAAACAAAGTAGCCGGCCACCGCGCTCAAATAATGCCATTGTTCGGTATCCACAAGCGTATCATAACGATTTTTATAAAGAGCGAAAAGGTCGGCTGGATGATCGTAAAGAAATATCTTCTGGAATAAAGATCTTTCCAGATGAAAGACCCCGGCATTTCTGGACTCACAGAGGATGTCGATGGTCATGCGCGGATGCCGCTCCTTCACCTTTTTTAAAACAGCCATGAGAAAGACAGCATCCCCTATGCCTCCGGGCCTAATCACCAAAAGACGCCGGATCTCTTGGGAACCGTTCAAATTATTCTTTTTCATCGGCAGGACACAAGAAAGCGCCGTTCCGACAACAAGATCTATCAACTTTAAACCTTTGATCTTTATCGCCGCCCGCGAGCGGAATATGGAAAGTAACCCGGGACTGATCTTATCCTTCATGGGACTAGAAATTCTCCTGCAGAGTTGGGGGACGTGTAACGAAACCCAAATCAGATAAGGTTTCGTTACACGTCCCCAGATTACTATAGATTATATTATTTTGATTTCATAAATCTATCGCGTTTGGGTATATAACACAAAGATAACATACCCCACCCACAAAAAAATATTGGCCATAAATATTTTATCCTCAAAAATCAATTCCCCTGGTTCAGCTTCCAGACGTTTTATGTGAACCAGATAAAAATACCGGCATAGGCCAGAGACGACAAAAATGCCTGAATAAAACATGGCATGACTCCCCAACCGGGTGACTGTCTCATAAGAAACAGTGTACAAAAAATAAAAAAAGACCGTCATCACCGCGCAAACTATAATCAACCGATTCAAAAGTCCAACCGTATATTTTCCAAGAACTGGCCTGTGCCGCCGTGCCTTTTCCCCTAATAAGGATAACTCCTGCTTTCTTTTAGAGAAGCCAAGGAAAAGGGCCAATAAGAAAACACATATTTGAAGCCACAACGATGGATGGATTCTAATGGCAAACGCTCCCATCCAGATTCTTATCAGAAATCCAAGGGCCACGGAAACAACATCCAGCATGACAACGTTCTTGGTGAAAAAATTATAAATCAGGTTAACCGCGGCATAAACCAGCGCCATGGCGACAACCTGTCTATTCACAGCGGCGCAAATGACAAATCCGGCAATCATCGTCACCGAAACAATCGCGATAACTAACTTCCGGTCGAGCTCATGGTAAGCTGGGAACCTCTGCGCCTTCTTGGGATGAAGCAGGTCTCCATGACGATCCAAAAAATCGTTTAAAATATAAATGCCGCTTGTCACAAGACAGAATCCCGCGTAACTAAACAAAGAAGCCAAAAATTGTTGTCGGGAAAATAAATGACCTGAAAAGATGAGCGGGGCGAAAATAAATTTATTTTTGATCCAATGTCTGACGCGGAACAGCTTAAAAATTTTTCGCATTGGATACACCATAAATTACATTATCGTGAATTCCGTTAACCGAACGCTTTTAACTGTTTTTCCATCCTGGACCGCGTCTAAAACACGATACGCCTGATCTTCTTGGACTGTAAAAACGGCCTGCAAATAATATTTCCCGGCTTTTAAATGAGGAAGAAAAAATTTATAGGATTCCTGAACATAATCGCCTTTATTCCACACCAATGTTGGATAAATAGCATATCCGATTTTTCTATAACGCTCCAGCACTGATTGGCCGTCCCGCATTAAAATCAAAACCATGCCGTATTCCTTTTCTAAAGACCGGTGGGCCAACCAATTCAACCGCAGATCAATGAAACCGCGTCCTTTGGTTAACGACGGATTCGCCTGAACCGAGACAAAAGAAAAACCCTCCGCGATCATGATCCCCTGACGCTCCGGCCAATAAGATTCTCCCTCTTGCACAAAAATTAACGGCGGATAAGCTCTCCCTTTTTGAAACAAGACCACATCTTCCATCTGATCTTTCACGCCCCAACCCTGGTCCAACCATTTTCTTAACCGCCGACTAATGTCGCGGGCCTGCTGTTTGTCGACACTCGTTTCAAAATCCAGCCAAACATCATTAAAATCAACTAACGCGTAATCCACCTCATCCGGCAAAACAAACGGCCGCTTGCCCGTTTGATAGGCCGAAACGTAAATCTTATGCAAGGAATACAGCGCCTGCCGTTGTGAAAACGCCGGCAAAAAATTAAACGTTGAAACAACGGCCGCTTGTTTGGGAACGCGGCGAACCAATTCCCATTTCTCTTCGCTTAGATAAAATCTCCGGTCCGTTAGCGCGTTGTTCAACCAGATCCAGTCCCAATTAAGATAAATGTCAAACACGGCCGCGGAAACAAAAACCGTCAAAATTATAAAATAAAAATGGGGCTTGAGCCTGTCACGGATCACTCGAAGGGTATTTAACGCCGCGAGAAAAACAAACGGAGCCAGTGTCAACACATAATGGAAAATGATCGTTTTTTCCTGAAACGATTTGGATAACGCGTGTTGAAAAAAAATAGGGGAACCAAGAAACAAAACATGGAGACTGTACAAAGGCAGATAGACGAGCCGTATTAAAATCTCATTGGCGAACATCAGATTAGACACAGAAAACATTTTTTTCAAAACAGCGACAGGGTTGGAGGCCATGACTAAAATCAGCTGGTCCGCCGATTGGACGCCCAACTCCCTGTAATGCTCCAGATAAGGATGGGCTCTTGTATCGCTCATATGAGGGATAAACCAGATGGTCAAGAAACAGAAAACCCCCGCCCCCACCACCACCGGGACAACTCCCCAAACCCACTTATTTCGATCCTCGGTAAAAAGACCATAGGCCCCAAAGGCCAGAATGATCAGAGGCATATTTTCCTTAATAAGCATTAAGATCATCGCCATCATCCAAAATCCTCTGAGATTTCTTTTCATGAAAGAATGAAAAATCAAAAAAAGAAATACAGGCGCCAGGCTCTCAAAATCAAATTCATAAAGCAGTCCAAAAATGTTGGGAAGATACAGGATATATAAAAGCATTAAAACAAGCGCCCCTTTGGGCTCAATGCTCTGGCGGGCCATCCTGTAGAAAATAAAAGACCCCAGAAAGAATAAAATTAATTTTAAAAATACCAAAACCAGAGGATGGGAAAATACTAAAAATAGAGGCAGGACAAAGAAGGCGATAAAATTGGAATGATTGGCAAAGAATATTTTTCCCAACAGAGAGACATCGATTGAACCTCTGGACAAATTCCACATCGCCTGCGAGAAAAAAGCCAGGTCCCAGTCCCCGTATTGAAAATGATAATATTTGAAAAGATGGACGGCGCACCATCCACACAAAAATATCAGGCAGATAGCTCCGGCCAGGACATCACCTTTCTCAAACCTCACCAAATTAATTCGGTCATTTTTATCCATGCTATTCATCATCAAAAAGTGACAGTCATCTTTGGGACTCCCATCAGACACCTGTCATGCCAAACGGCCGGAATTTATTTCCCTCCTGAGATCGCTGACAAGATAAAGCGACCCGCACCCCAATATTATATTCCCTTGATCTGTTTTTTTAAACGCCGCCTCTAACGCCTTGGCTGGGTTGGATAAAACAAGGCGCCCTTGGGAAGGAAAAAATTCTTTCAATTCCTCCGAACTTATATCACCCGCGCGCGGATGACTGGATTTAGTGGCGATCACTTGACTGGCCACCTCTGCTAATGGTCCTAGGATATGCTTCTTATCTTTATCATTCGACACCCCTACGATTAAAGTGACTTCCCGGTCTCCTTTAAGCTCTTGAAGAGTCGTGATCAAGGCCTGAACGGATTCTTGATTATGGGCGCCGTCAAGGATCACGAGCGGCCGTGTTTGAAACACCTCAAACCTTCCCGGCCAATACGCTGATGCCAGCCCTTCAAAGACGGCCCTTGAAGGAATATCTATCCCTTGACTTTGTAAAGCATGGATGGTCCCAACAGCGCAGGCGGCGTTGGTCTGCTGATGTGGACCAACCAGTGATAAAACCAGGTCCTCATACGTCTTATCATAAATCTTAAGGTCAATAACCTGTTTACACAACTCCCTGTGTTTCACATCATAACGCGTATCTCGCTCGACCAATAGAGGCTCAATGTCAAACCGACGGCACCGTTTTAAAAATACATCATAAACGCCTGGATTTTGCGGCGCGATAACAACTTTTTGCCGGTGGTCTTTTATAATAGCCGCCTTTTCCTCCGCGATTTTCTCAACCGTATCTCCCAGAATATGCGTATGTTCCAGACTGATGGGCGTTAAAGCGCAGACTGAAGAATCGACCGCGTTGGTCGCGTCCAAACGCCCTCCCAAACCGGTCTCTAAAACGACAAAATCGGTCTGCTCTTGATAAAAATGGCATAAAGCCAATGCCGTATACACCTCAAAAAATGTCAACCCGCCTAAATCCGTACGCGCGTTGATTTTTTCAATGGATGGTTTTGTCTGGTCAATGAGCTGACATAGTTCTTCTTCGGTGATCATATCGGGAAAAATATCATCAGACGCGTTAACACAGACGCCTGCTCCTTCTCTAGGCCTCAGGGAAAGGACGCGAACACGTTCTCTTAAATGGTTCAAATGCGGCGAGGTGTACAACCCAACCTTATATCCGGCATGTTTAAGGATATTGGCCGTCATCAGGCATGTCGAGCCTTTTCCTTTGCTTCCAGCCACATGAATAATGTTAAGTTTTCTCTGGGGATTGTTAAGCGCGTCCAACAAACGACGCATACGTTCAATACGAAAGAGGGATAAAGGAAGTTCGTGGAGTTTTTTTTCGTAATTGATAAAAGATTCAAGAAAAATTTTGGATCGATGGGAAAACATCAGAAGGTTATTCACTTCAATGTATTGGTTGCAAACGGCGCCCCTTTAAAACCGCCAGACTAATCAATGCTTGAAATGCCGCACACCTGTCATCACCATGGCCATGCCGGATTTATCGGCTTGTTTAATCACATCTGAATCGGCAACCGAACCGCCCGTTTGAATAATGGCTTTGACTCCCGCCTTGGCCGCCAGCTGGACATTGTCCACATGAGGAAGAAACGCGTCGGAAACCATGATCGTATTTTTAGAATTGCTTCCTGCTTTGGCGATGGCGGTCCTGACACTCTCAACACGACTGGTCTGCCCGCAGCCGATACCAACCAATCTTCTCTGTTTAACTAATACAATGGCATTGGATTTTATGTTCTTAATCGCTTTCCATCCGAATAACATCGCTTCAAGCTGCGCTTTGGTTGGAGCCTTTTTTGTAACAACTCTCATTTCACTTTCTTTAAGGTCCCGCTCATCAGTCTCCTGAATCAAAAGGCCGCCATAAACTTTTTTAAGATCAAATCCATCCTTCTGGATGTTCTTAAAATCAAACTCGATCAGCCTCAAATTTTTCTTTTGAGAAAGAAGTTTAAACGCCTTTTGTTCAAAACCCGCGGCGATAACACATTCCATAAAGCCACTTGATTGCATGATCTGGGCCGTCGCCAAATCTAGCTTGCGGTTGAGACCAATAATCCCTCCAAAAGCTGAAACAGGATCACAGCACCAGGCATGACGATAGGCGTTGCATAGTGTCTTATCCTCGGCCAAACCGGTTGGATTGTTGTGTTTAATAATAACAGCGGCGGGGTCTCTAAGGTCTTTGATCATGCTGACCGCGGCGTTAAGATCCAGGATATTATTAAAGGAAAGCTCCTTGCCATGGAGTTGTTTTAAATGAGCCATGCCACCCGCCTCATCCTCTTGCCTATAAAACGCTGCCTGTTGTTGAGGGTTCTCTCCGTAACGTAAATCCTGAACTTTTATGAATCTAAAAGACATCTCCTGGGACAACCTGGAAAAACTTTCTCCCTTCAAACGATTGTTCAAATATTCAAAGATAATCCGGTCATAACGGGCCGTATGACCAAACGCCTCAATCGCCAGTTGATACAAAATAAAATCGGATAACAACCCGCTGTTTGTTTCCAGTTCATCCAAAATTTGTTTATACCGATCAGGATTGCATATGACAGCCACACTTTTATAGTTTTTGGCCGCTGAGCGCAGCATGCTCGGCCCGCCGATATCAATATTTTCAGTCGCCTCCTCCAGTGTAATGCTTTTTTTCTTGATCACTGTTTCAAAAGGATACAAATTCACGACAACCATATCGATCAAACCAATATCATGTTCTTTAATCTGCGCCATGTGTTCTTGATTATGACGAAGGGCCAGGAGTCCACCGTGGATTTTGGGATGAAGCGTCTTGACTCTACCATCCAACATTTCAGGGGATTTGGTATACTCAGACACCTCACAGACAGGGATGTCAGCTTCTTTAAGTTGTTTGGCCGTTCCTCCCGTGGAAATAATCTCAATTCCCAAGGAATGAAGGCCTTTGACAAATGGGATAATACCCTTTTTATCAGAAACGCTAATGAGAGCTCGTTTGACTTTGATCATAGATTGTTGATGCTATACTGCCTCTCCTCCTCCTTAGAATTGCGAATAGAGGAAGGCAGTATAATACCCAAACGCTCTAGTGCCTCGTTACCAAAATTATGTATTCCGTTTCTTCAAGATTAACGAGGCACGGTACTTTGTACAACTGTTGAGATTTAGGAAGCAAAGTACTGGATTATATCATTGTGATTTCGTAAACCTGTTGCGTTTGGGTATAAAAAATTATTTTGATTCTTTGCCTATTTTGCCCTCAACTTGTTTAATGATCTCCACCACAAAGGCTGTCAAATCTTCGGGCTTGCGCGAGGTGATTAAATTTTTATCAACCACCACTTCCGCGTCCACATAATCAGCCCCGGCCGCGATAAGATCATCTTTGATCGCGAAAAAACTGGTTGCTTTTCGTCCCTTTAAGATACCGGCTGAAACAAGCATCCACCCACCATGGCATATGGCGGCCACCACCTTGCCCTGGTCATGGATCTTCCTGACAAATCCAGCCATTTTGGGGTAACGACGCATAAAATCCGGGGCAAACCCTCCGGGAATAATCACGCCAGCATAGTCATCCGGACCCGCCTTATCAATGACAACATCTTCTTTTACGGGATACCCCTCCTTACTCCCATAAACCTCCTTGCGGCCTGTCCCAATAAGCTTTGTCGCGATACCACTTTCTTTTAACCGAAGGAGAGGATACCAGACTTCAAGAACCTGGTATTGTTCTTCAACTAAAATAGCTATTGTTTTATTAGTCATGATTCACGCTCTCCTGTCTGAATTTTTATGCCTCTATTCAAAAAAAGTGTTGCGAGAAAAAAGGCAAGCGCGGGATCCTATTCCTTGCTTGCCTTTTTTTGTTCCTTTATACTGCCTCTCCTTAAGAATTGCGAATAGAGGAAGGCAGTATAAATACCCAAACGCTCTAGTGCCTCGTTACCAAAATTATGTATTCCGTTTCTTCAAGATTAACGAGGCACAGTACTTTGTACAACTGTTGAGATTTAGGAAGCAAAGTACTGGATTATATTATTGTGATTTCGCAAACCTGTTGCGTTTGGGTATAGAAACCGAAAAAAATTCCTTATCTACTACTACTTTTGCCTTTGCGTTTTTTCTCAGAAGGTTTGCTATAAAAACGTCTATCCTTTAATTCCATCATAAAACCGTCTTTTTGACAGGCCTTTTTGAAAATCTTCATAGCTCTTTCAAAGTTATGCTGATCTGAAATTTTGACTTCTATCATTTATTTATTCACCACCTTATTTAAATATTCTTAACTACTTACTGAGGATCACCCCTCCTAAGTGAGGGCTATTATATTATAGTTTCAAAGAATGTAAATAAAAATTTCTTAAGTGTCGGCCTAAACCTGGGCCTTCAGCCGTCCTGACCAATGGGACGATTAAATGGCCCTTGCTCCACTTTCTCCGGTCCGGATACGGTAAATATTATTCAATTCAATGATGGCAATCTTTCCATCTCCTGTTGTCCCCGTCTTGGCGCAGCGCCTTATCATATCAACCACTTTATCAACCTGAAATTCATCCACATAAATATCAATTTTATACTTCTCTTTTAACCCATTTCTATGATGGCCAAACCCCTTGGCCTCGGTTATGGTAACCCCGCCTATGCCAGATGCCTCCAAAACCTTGATCACTTCATCAATTTTCTCTTTACGAATAATCGCTTCAATCTTCTTCATTATTATCCCCAGGGTAAATTGTCTCAATTTATGGTGGAAAAATAATATCATAGAGACCATCGAAGGTCAAACGCTCTGTCAACTTAGGTCAACTTACGGAGTTTCGCCATCAGGTGTCTACTAAATCGGGGTAAGTCTGTATTGCCATTTAAATCATACGTATACGTCGTTCCATCACTTAGGCTGGTCACCGCGTGAGGGCCGAAAACGGCTTACACTTGCGGAGCCGTCTGCCGCAGGCATGTGAAGCGACGCAAGTGTTAGCCGTTTTCGCCCCGCGACCTCTCGCCAACCAATCGGGGAGCAGGGGCTTCCACCGCAATATTATTACCCTTCAATACCATCAAAGATCACTCTTGGAAATGAGGATCAGTCACTCAATACTTATCAAAGAACCAAGTGAAATTTGTCAAGCGAAGCGCTTTTTGCTTCGCTTGACAGCCAAAGATAACGTCTTTGGCTATTTTGGCGCAGCCAAAATAAATTTAACCAAAAATCCCCCTTGTTTTTATGAAAGCCCGCTTTCCCTCAAACAAATTGGCTTTCGATAAAAACAAGGGGGATGGATCAAAACCTGTCTAAATGTGTCATCTTTTGTTATGGCCACTTCAAACAAGTCTTAATATAATTGCCCATATCCACATTTTCAGGTAAATGACCACATGTTAAATGAATCGCATAATCAGCATTAAGAAGAGCCTCTTTACATTCATCTTGAACTTTTTCTATTTTTTCGATCCAATCTTCAACAATCAGTAATTTTTCTTTAGTATCATCCCTAATCCAATTAACTTTCCCACTAACTACCTCTAATATTCCAAAAAATACAACAACATCATCATCCCCCTTAGAGTCTTTACTCCAAAGAACTATGCTCAATTTCTTTTTATCCAATTTATCAACATTCACTTAAAAAACTCCATTTAAAAATCGTTAATATTGTATTCTGTGGATTCAGCGTGTGAACTTTTGTTTCTAATCTGAAAAATTTCTCCTTTAGTATTTTTATAAAGATTAAATTTACTTGCTCCCTTGCCTTTTATGTCGTGTGGGTTAGCCCCTCCCTTTTTTAACATTTTAATTTCACCGGAAGTTAACTTTTTAAAATTACTGACATTCTCCTTAAACCAATTAACTGCCCCTCTATTATTAAACAATAATCGATAGTTTAAATTTGTTAAAGCCCGTAATCCTCCCTTAAGCCCCAACAACGCCCCTTTGGCCGTCAGGGCAAATTCACCCAACCCCGTCACCAAAGCAAACCCTGTAAATAAATCACCCAAAGTAACGTCTTGGATCGTTTCAGACTCAATAGCGGCTGAATAGTCAACGGTATTTGAAACAACATCCGCCGTGTTATTGGCCCCCTCAACGACCTGTGCCGCTTCAACTGACTTTTGCTGAGGGTTGCTGGTGGAATTGGCCGCCTGGATCGCTTCCTGTGTCCCGCCAAACGCGCCGACTAAAGCCGTTCCACTCGCGTG
>Ga0247727_10007930_pt1 | contig 19950 bp, 15 predicted proteins | sample WisWelCaveWW1625_FD_202498 | JGI IMG/M metagenome (GOLD analysis project Ga0247727, IMG submission 202498) | Biofilm microbial communities from Wishing Well Cave, Virginia, United States - WW16-25 | ecosystem: Environmental > Aquatic > Deep subsurface > Groundwater > Cave microbial mat | place... | reverse complement strand
CACGCTCGCAAGGCCGAGCTTCTTTTGGAGCTCGGAGAGCATCCGCTCCCGCCTTCCCGCTTCGTCGTTCCGTTCTCGAAAGCCGTGCGCGGCGTTTTCAGCGGCGAGCTCTACGAGACGCCGCTTCTCGCCCCTTTGCGGGGCTACGACCTCCACGCGCCGCCCCCGCGTCGTCGTCAGGTAGTCGCCGAGCGCGACCATGCTTTCGACCTCGAAGGGCAAAAGCACCTCGTCCGGAACGAAACGCTCGCTCTCGTAAAAGCGCCCGAGCAGCGACGACAAGATCTCTTCGTCGGGCAGATCGTGTCCTTCGAAGTGATACCCATGATGTCCGGTGAGCTTGCCGGCGCGGACCAGCAACACGAGAGCCTCGACGAAGCCGCCTTCGCGGTAGAGCGCGAACACGTCGCGATCGCCGCCCTCGTGCTCGAGAACCTGCTGACGCTCCGCCACGTGCTGCACGGCGACGATGCGATCCCGCAGGCGCGCGGCCTCTTCGAAGCGCTCCCCGCCGGCCGCTGCCTTCATCCGCGTGTCGAGATCGCGGACGAGAGCGTCGGTCTTCCCCTCGAGGAGCTGCACGGCGCCGTCGAGGTGACGGCGATACTCGACGGCGTCCACGTCGTAGACGCAGGGAGCGAGGCAGCGCTTGATCTGATACTCGAGACAAGGACGGCTCCGATTCCGAAATACGGCATCCGAGCAGGTCCTCAGCGGAAACACTTTTCGAATCGTATCGATCGCGTCGCGAAGCCCCGACGCCGAGCCGTAGGGCCCGAGGTAGGTGTTGCCGTCGCGAACGATCTTGCGAGTGACGAAGATGCGAGGCCACGCGTCTTTCGTGGTGACCTTGACCGAGACGTAGCTCTTGTCGTCCTTCAGTCGGATGTTGTAGCGCGGCTTGTACTGCTTGATGAGGTTGTTCTCGAGAATCAGCGCCTCGGTCTCCGAAGCCGTGACCAGAGTCTCTAAGTCGGCGGCCCTCCCCATGAGAAACGCGACCGTGTAGCGACCGTCGCCCGCGGAGAGATAGCTGCGTACGCGCTCACGAAGGCTTTTCGCCTTGCCGACGTAGATGACTTTCCCGCGCTTGTCTTTGAAGAGATAAACGCCGGGGCGTTGGGGCAGTTGCTCAGCCTTCTCGGCGATGAGGTTCCGCGGCGCGACAGCGGAGTCTTCGGCAGCCACGCCCGTTTCGTCGTCAGCCTCCGACACCTAGCTCCTCTTTCTCGAGTCGCAGCGCGCGGTCGCGAAGCTCGGCCGCTTTCTCGAACTCCAGCCGCGCAGACGCCGCTCGCATCTCGTCCCGCAGTGCCGCAATCTCGCGCCGAATCGCCTCGGGGCTGCGGTAGCGAGCGCCTTCCTCCGCGACGGCCGGCAGAGGGCCGTAGTCGGCGTCGGCCATGCGCACCAGGGGGTCGTCGATCGCCTTTGTGATCGATCGAGGCTCGATGCCGTGCTCGAGGTTGTAGGCTTCCTGGATGCTCCGGCGTCGGTTCGTTTCTTCGATCGCCGCCTTCATCGAACCGGTCATCGTGTCGGCATAGAGGATCACCGTGCCGTTCACGTGGCGGGCGGCGCGGCCCATGGTCTGGATGAGCGAACGGGCCGAGCGGAGAAAGCCTTCCTTGTCCGCGTCGAGGATCGCGACGAGAGAGACTTCGGGGAGATCGAGGCCTTCACGGAGAAGATTGATGCCGACCAGCACGTCGAAGTCTCCGCGCCGGAGGCCACGAATGATCTCGACTCGCTCGATCGTCTGAATGTCGGCGTGGAGATAGCGGACTTTCACGCCGATGTCCTGATAGTAGTCGCTCAAATCCTCGGCCATCTTCTTGGTGAGCGTCGTGACGAGCACGCGCTCGTTCACGGCCACGCGGCGGCGGATCTCCTCGAGCAAGTCGTCGACCTGGCTGCCGGCTTTTCGAATCTCTACCGCTGGATCCGTGAGTCCCGTCGGCCGCACCAACTGCTCGACCACGGCTCCGCCGGCGCGCTCGAGCTCATAGTCACCCGGCGTCGCCGAGACGTAGACGACGCGGTCGATTTTCGCCTGGAACTCTTCGAAATTGAGCGGTCGATTGTCGAGAGCCGAGGGCAGGCGGAAGCCGAACTCGACGAGCGTGGTCTTCCGAGCCCGGTCGCCGCGATACATCCCGCCCACTTGTGACACGGTCACGTGACTCTCGTCGATGAACGCGACGAACTCGTCGGGAAAGTAGCTCAGCAAAGTCGGAGGTGCGTGCCCGACTTTCCGCCCAGTCAAGTGACGCGAGTAATTCTCGATGCCGGGGCAAGTTCCCATCTCGGAGAGCAGCTCGATGTCGTAGAGGGTCCGCTGCTCGAGACGCTGGGCTTCGAGCATGCGCCCGCCGCGCCGGAGCTCGGCCAGGCGATCCCCGAGCTCCTGGCGAATGCTTTCCACGGCCGCGGCAAGGTGCTTGCTCGACGTCACGTAGTGGCTGGCGGGATACACGCAGTGCCGCTCCACCCGCCTCAGGACCTGGCCGCGTAGCGGGTCGATCTCGCGAATCGACTCGATCTCGTCGTCGAAGAACTCGACGCGCACGGCACGTGAGTCTTCGTAGACCGGAAAAATCTCGATCACGTCGCCACGCACGCGGAACGTGCCGCGATGAAAGTCGACGTCGCCGCGCTTGTACTGGATCTGCACGAGCTTCCGCAGCACTTCGTCGCGGTCGGTCTTCATGCCCTGCTCGAGGAACAGTAGAAGGTCGAAGTACTCCTCCGGCGATCCGAGACCGTAGATGCAGGACACCGACGCTACGATCAGGACGTCGTTGCGCTCCAGCAAGGCCCGCGTGGCCGAGTGGCGAAGCTTGTCGATCTCGTCGTTGATCGAAGCGTCTTTCTCGATGTAGGTGTCGGTAGACGGAACGTAGGCCTCGGGCTGGTAGTAGTCGTAGTAGGAGACGAAGTAGCGGACCGCGTTCTCGGGGAAGAGTTGGCGGAATTCGTTGTAGAGCTGCGCCGCTAGCGTCTTGTTGGGGGCGAGGACGAGCGCGGGCACGTCGAGCCGCGCGATGACGTTCGCCATCGTGAAGGTCTTTCCCGAGCCCGTGACGCCGAGGAGGACTTGCTCCGAGCCGGACTCGCGAGCGGTCTTGGTGAGGGTCTCGACCGCTTCGGGCTGGTCGCCCTCGAGCGTGAAGTCCGTCACCAACTGGAAGTGGCCGGTTCGCTCCACCGCCAACCAGCATAGCCGACCGGCGGGGAGAGGCCGAACGCCGGATGCGAGGGAAAGAACTTACTTCGCGATGCTGGCGAAGCTCTCTTTGAACTTCATGATCGCGGGCCCGAGGATGACGAGGAACATCGTCGGGAAGATGAAGAACACGAGCGGGAACAGCAGCTTCACGGCCGCCTTGTTCGCCTGCTCTTGCGCGCGCTGACGACGCTTGCAGCGGAGCTCGCTCGCGTAGATCTTGAGCGCTTCCGTCAGACCGGTACCGAGCTTCTCGCTCTGCACCATGAAAGCCGCCAGCGACTGGAGGTCGTCGACGCCGTTCCGCTCGCCGAGATTGTGGAACGCTTGCTCGCGGGGGACGCCGGCCTGCATCTCGTACGTCATGTACTTGAGCTCGCCGCCCATCACGTCGCCGCGCACGCGCATGCGCTCATCGGCCACGCGGTCCATCGCCGCGTTGAGACCCAAGCCCGCTTCCACGCAAGTGATGATGGTGTCCAGCACGTCCGGAAGCGACTTCCGGATCGTGATGAATCGCTTGCCCGTGCGCCGACGAATGTAGTACGCAGGCGCGGCATACCCGATCGCGGCTCCGATCGCGGCGAATCCGAAGATCTGCTCGACTCCCTTCACCTTCGCGCCGATCGCGAGGGCTGCCGACAACGCTACGAGACCGAAGAAGCGCGAGCCGAGATAGAGAGGGACCGCGCGCGGGCTCCGAAAGCCGGCGAACGAGAGGGTCTGCCCGAGATCCTGCTTGTCCTTCTTCTTGTCGTCCGTCGTGAACGTTCCCTGCGCCCAAAAGCCGACCTTCTCGACCAGCTCGGCAGCGAGCTTGAAGGGATTGCCCTCGCCTTCTTCTTCGACGCTCGCTGCACCCGACACATTGGCCGCGATGCTACGGAGACGCTCGTGCGTCGTATTGCGGTTGCCACCACTCCACGTGACCGCGCCAATGGTGATGAGCGAGAGCGACACGAACACGGATATGGCGATGATCTCGATCACGGTCGTGCCTCAGTAGTTGACCTTGCAAGCCTTGTTGATGAAATAGAACCCTGACACTTCGAGAAAGGCCGCCACCTTGAGCAAGGTGTGCCCGCTCTCGGTCTCGATCAAAGGATCGAGGTAGTCCGGTTGGATTGCCTTGATGACGAGCGCGAGCGCGACCGGCAGCACGCCGACCACGTAGCCCGACATGCGACCTTCGGCCGTGAGCGTCCTCACTTCCTGATTGATGCGGAAACGCTCGCGAATCGTCTCGGACAGGTTGCCGAGCAATGCGCCGAGGTTGCCGCCGACTTCGCGCTGCACGAGGAGCGCTGCAGCGAAGATGTTCAAGCCGTCGTCGGAAACACGCATGGTCAGGTTCGTGATCGCGCGCTTGGTCGGGACGCCGAGATGAAGCTCCTCGATCGTCTCGCGAAACTCGAGGGCGATCGGGTCCGGCATCTCTTCCGTCACCGCGAGCATGGCGCGGTCGAGCGTGTGGCCGGCCTGCAGCGAGTTCTTCATCATCGTCAGCGCGTCGGGCAGCTGAGACGCGAACAAGTTGAAGCGCTTTCGCCGTGCACGCCACAGCATGTAGGCGGGAATTCCCGCACCGATGAGGACGCCTGTGGCCGCTATCAGCGGCGACTTCGTGAATAGGAACGATCCGTAGCCGAGAACGGCCGCGAGCGTGAGCCCGCCGAGAAGCAATACACCCGGCGCGATGGTCAGTCGCGCCTGCAGCAGCCAGAGGCGGATCATCGCGGAGAATCGCATCCGCGCTAGCACACGGTTGAGCAACGGGATGTTGCTCAGCGTCGTCACGCGGAGAATGGCGGTGTTGTCGCCGAGCGCGGCAGCGACCTTGCCCCCGGCCTTCTGAAGCCGATCTTTCAGCGCGTCGCGGTCCTGCCCCTGCTGGCGTTGACGCGCAACGCCAAAAAAGAACATGCCGACGCCGGCGAAGATCAGCAATGAAATGACGATCGGTTCCATTAGCTGAGCTTCCTTTGGACGAAGAAGCTGGCCGGGAACTCACTACCCGACGCCGCGATCTGCTCCATGCAGTGAGGGCGGATGCCCGTGCAACGGAAGTAGCCACGCACCTTGCCGTCGGAATCGAGGCCCTCGATCACGTACTCGAAGAGATCCTGCGTGGTGATGATCTCGCCTTCCATGCCGACGACTTCGGTCACTTTCATGACTTTGCGACCGCCGTCTCTCATGCGCGACTGCTGCAGCACGATGTCGACAGCGGAGCTGATCTGCTGACGCATCGCCTGCATCGGCAGCTCGACGCCGGACATCAAGATCATCATCTCGAGGCGGCTCAGACAGTCGCGCGGCGAGTTGGCGTGCAACGTGGTCAGCGAGCCGTCGTGACCGGTGTTCATAGCCTGGAGCATGTCGATGGCTTCGGCGCCGCGCACCTCGCCGACGACAATGCGATCCGGGCGCATACGCAGGCAGTTCTTGACGAGATCACGAGCGTTGATCTCGCCCTTGCCCTCGAGGTTCTGGGGGCGCGTCTCGAGACGCACCACGTGCGGCTGCTGAAGCTGAATTTCGGCCGCGTCTTCGATCGTCACGACGCGCTCGTTGTGAGGAATGAAGCTCGAGCAGCAGTTGAGCAGCGTCGTTTTACCGGAGCCCGTGCCGCCGGAGACGATGATGTTGAGACGCGCGCGCACGGCGGCCTCGAGAAACTGCGCCATCTCCGACGTCATCGAGTTGAAGTTGATGAGATCCTCGATCTGCAGCGGATCCTTGCCGAATTTACGAATCGAGAGCGAGGGGCCGTCGATCGAGACCGGGGGAATGACTGCGTTGACGCGCGAGCCGTCCGGGAGTCGCGCATCACAGAGAGGCGACGCCGTGTCGATGCGGCGGCCGATCTTCGACACGATGCGGTCGATGATCTGGATCAGATGATCGTCGTCGCGGAACGTGACGTTGGTCAGCTCGAGCTTACCGCGGCGCTCCACGTAGCACTGTGACGACGAGTTGACGAGAATGTCCGCAACCGTGTCGTCTTTGAGCAGCACGTCGAGCGGACCGTAGCCCAGCACTTCACTCGTGATCTCCGCCTCGAGACGCTTTCTGTCTTCGCGAGAAAGAGGCGCGCCCTCTGCGTCGAGGAGCTGCGCGATGGCTTGCTGAATCTGCTCGCTCGCCTGCTCGGGTCCGAGCTTGCCGAGCGCGGCGAGGTCGAGCCGGTCGATCAGCTCCGAATGGATGCGGATCTTCAGATTCCCCATCTGCTCGCGCTGCGGGTTCGCTTGCTTTCGCTCCGCAGCCTTCGAGCCGAGGCTCGCTCGCTTGTCGCCACGCGCGAATTCCGCCCCGCCGGGCCTTGCGGCACTTCCGCCGCCTTCGCCGCCGACATTCTTGCGCTGGAACGTCGGCTTCGGCGCCGCCGGGTTCGATCCGCCGGAAGCCGCGCCGTTGGCCGCTCCGTTCGGCGAGCCTCCGTGAGCCGAGGTGCTGCCGGCCATTTGCACGGTGGGCTTCGGAGCCGAGGGCTCTGCCGTGCGCGGTTTCGCGTCCGCGGCTTGGCCCGGCGTCGAGGGCTTCGGAGCCTCCGAACCAGCGTGCCCATTGGAGGGGTTCTGTCGGTCACGAACTCTATCCAGCAGTCCCATGATCGTTATGGCCTCGCTTCAGAGAATAGTTTTCCGAACAAGCCTCGAGAGCTGCGCGCGCGTTCCTCGATGCCCGCCTCTTTCTTGGCCAGCTCCTCGATCGCTTCGACGACGCCGCTTCGAGCGTTCACTTCACGGAGGGGAAGTCCTTGGTTGGCGGCCGCGACCGCCGTCGACTCGTCGTAAGGTATCGACGCGACGACCTCACATTTGAGCGCTTCGGAGATGTCCTTGGCGGTGATCTCCGAGCGCGCGTAGGGGCGCCCCATCACGACGCGGAAGTTCTCCGTGTCGATGCCGAGACGAACGAGCGTATCGAGCGTGCGCTGACAGGCGCGGACGGTCGGCACCATGTTGTCGCAGACCATGTAGATCCGATTCGCCCGCTCCATCGCCACCAACGCGATCTCGTTCAGGTGCGAGCTCGTGTCGACGACCACCCAGCGGAACATGTCGCGCAGGAGATTCAGGATCTTCTCGACGTGCTCGGCCTGGATCGCCTCGCAGTCCTCGACGTTGGTCGGGGGCGCCAACACCTGCAGCCCGCTCGGGTGCGAATGCAGCGATCCCTTGAGGAGAACGGGGTCGAGCCCTGCGATTCCCTCACACACGTCCAGGATGTTGTAGGCCGCCTGGAAGTTCAGGAAGATGGGGCTCTCGCCGCGCTGAAGGTCGAGGTCCACGAGCACGACTTCTTCCCGAGTGAGCCGCTTGAGCTCGAGCGCGAAGTTCAGCGCTGTCGTCGTCACTCCCACGCCGCCGTGGGGAGAGAAAAACGTGATGATCCGGTTCGACTTCTTCTGCGCGTCGACATTCGTTCGACGGCGCTCGACGACCTTGGTCAACGCCTTCAGCAACTCTTCTTCGGTAGGGATCGCCGAGATCAGCTCGTCGGCCCCCGCGCGAATCGCCTTGACGATGATCTCGGCACTGCGCTCCGAGGATACTGCGAAGGCGAAGATCGAGTTTTGCGTCTTCTTGATCTCCTCGAGGATGACGCAGCCGGCCCCCGGCTGCTCGTCGAGGAAGACCACCGCCACATCCGCAGCAGACTGCTTGAGCTTTGCCACGCAATCCGCGAACTTCGCGGTCTCGATCTTTGCGTCGAAGCCCGGCAGCGCGGTGAAGACCTCGCGCACCCGCCCGATCTTCGCCTCGTCGAGTGTCACGACGAGTGCTGTGATCTTCTCGTTCACTTCTAGCCTCACTCTCTACCTAGAGTACGTCAGTAAGGCCGCGGCCTGCTCACCTTTTCCTCGACGGGTCCGGTGCGCACTTCCTCCCGAGTGAGCGGCCCGCGGTCGGTCGGCAACGCCACGCGGCGGCCGGAGCCGATCGGAGCGACGAGCTCGGGACGGACCACCATCATCAGCTCGAGAATGTCGTTCTCGAACGAGGTGGACCGGAAGAAGTAGCCGACGAACGGCACGTCGCCGAGGAAGGGCATCTTGGACTCGAGCTCTTGCTTCGACTCCTTGATGAGGCCCGCGACAATCAGGCTTTCGCCGCTCTGCAGCGTCACGTCGGTAGACGCCCGTCGGGTGACGAACGCCGGAACGGTGAAGCCAAAGAGCTCGACGCCTGCCGAAAAGTCCGGCTCGCTGACTTCCGAAGCGAGCGTGAGGTCGATGTTGCCGTCCTCGCGCACGCGGGGCACGAAGTCGATCTTGGTGCCGAACTCCTTGAACTCGATCGACGTGTCGTCGTTGGTCGTGACCACGATCGGGATCTCGCCGCCCGACAGGAAGTTCGCCTTCTTGCCGCTGCGCGCGAGGAGCTTCGGCTCGGCGAGGATCTTGCCGAGGTTCTCGTTCTGGAGCTGTTTGAAGATCGCGGCAATGTCGTTCTTGGAATCGACGATCGCCCACGAGAGCCCCGTCAAGTTCACCGGGAACGGCGGCTGACTCGCCGACGGAGGATGCTGACCGGACACCGGTGCCACACCGCCGTAGTTCGTCAGGAAGTTGAACTGCCCGCCGAAGTTGCGGATGTCGACGCCGTGCTGCTCCATCTGCGTCCGGTTGATCTCGGCAACCGTCACGTTGAGCATCACTTGGTCGGCCACCGCTTCGCCGACGATCAGGCTGTACATCTTGTAGTTGCCCCCGCGATCCCAGACGATGACCGACGTCTCGCCGTCGGCGAGACCGTTCACCATCACTTGGCGCGGGCTGATGACGAGCACCTCCGCCACTTGCGGATTCGCGACAGACACTCGCTTCGCCTCATTCTTGAGGTCGATGAGGAGCGACTTGCCGGTCAGCACCCGTAGGATGTTGCTCGGTGTGCCCGCCTGGCGCGCCGGCGGATTCTCGGTAACCGGTGCCGAGGCCGCGCTCACCGCGTCCGCGCTCTGCGCGTACTGTGCTGCGCTCGACGACCCGCCTATCTGGCGGGGTGTGCCGACCGCGGGCGCGCCCGTCTCGGCTCCGGCCGCGAGCTGGACGCTTGGCGCCTGCGCTTCAATCCGCTTCGGGGCCGGAGTCGCGGCCACGGGTGCTTCGCCCGCCATCGCTGCTCCGGTCATCGCCGTACAAAGGGCGACCGCCAGCGGAGCCGTCACCGCGAGCCGCGTCCACCCACCTCTGCTCCCTGTGCTCATCGTATTTTCCTCGATCTCTTGTTTACGCGTGATCATGGCCGCCTCCTCAGAACGACTGGACCTCGCGGTTCACACCGCGGATCAGCTCGACCTGCGAACCCCCCAAGCCCGCCGTGCCCGTACCGACGAGGCTGTCCATCGAGATTCCGGCGGTGAAGACACGCGCCTGATCCCGATCGTTGCGCAGCGCCAGCTGTAGCGTGCCTTCGTTGGCCGCGAGCGTCAGCGACTCGGCCTCGGTCGGCAATACATTCAGGGTCACCGTGTTGACGACGACAGGCTTGTTCTCTCGCTGCTCGACGGCCTGCGCGATCGCGAGGACTTCGACGTCCTGCAACACGATGCGCGTCCTCGCCGGGTCTTTGTCCTTCTCGGGTACCGTTACGAGGATGTCGACCCGGCTGCTCGGGGCTACGAAGCCCGAGATACCGGTCACCTCGTTCACTTTGATCGAGATCGCCCGACGCCCGTCCGGGATGAGCATGGAGAGCACGCTCTTCGAGTTCGCGTCGACGACCTTGTGCTGGGTAATGGGATCGTTCTCGAAGATCGGCGTACGCGCGACGGTCCCGATCGAGGTCTCGAGCGTGGTGAACGCGCCGTCCGGCATGTTGCTTTTCGGCCACTCGACGACCTTGACGTTCTCGGCGCTGACCGTGTCGCCTCGCTTGATGGCCGAGGTCGCCACGACGATGGTCTCGGTCTCGAGCTGTGGCGTTGTCGGCTTGCTCGACGCCTGCTTCAGATAGCCGAGCGTCATGAAACCGGCGACAGCCGCGAACACGACGCCAAGAGTGATAGGAATCAGAGGCTTGCCCATGGTACCCACCTAAATTGTGCCGCGATCAGCGCCCCGCCGATGCCCGTAGCGAGCAGCACGCCATACGGAAGAGTCTCCGTGGCAGCCGTCGATTTGAGCGTGTCGGTGGGAACGCCTCCCGCCCAGCACAGAATGTCTGAATAGAGCCCGCGGAATGCGGACATGAAGCGACGACGTCGTGCGAGCGTAACCGCCGCCGTCACTCCGCCGAGAAGGATCCCGGCGGCCAACCCGACCAGCAAAAGCTGCCAGCCGAGAAACGAACCGGCCGCAGCAGCGAACTTGACGTCTCCGCCGCCGATCATTCCGGCGACGAACGGCAAGAAGAGCACGGCGAGACCTGCACCAAAGCCTGCGAGCGCGAAAAGCAGGCCATCCGACCCGCCGAGCGCACCGTGAATGAGAAGGCCGATTGCGGCAGCGGTGCCGTTCAATCGATTGGAGATGCGGCGGGAGCGGATGTCGCTCACCGACGCGCTCACGAGGAAAACCAGCGCCGCTCCAACGACGACTGGATTTGTGACTGATGGTGCCACTGTCGTGATCTCTCCCCTCAAACGCCGAGGCGTCCGGCATCTGCCCGGACACTCTCCAGCGCGATAGTCCCGAGCAAGGGATATGCCACCGCATGCGGCTTTTTTTGCCAGGAATTACGCCCGCTCCACGGTCCGCTCCGGCCAACGGCGACCAAACAGGCACAATGTTGTCCGAGCGTCGCTACAAATTTGGCGAATCCACGCATGGCGACGTGCACGCACGTCGCCCGAGCGTCGGCAGTAAAGAAGCGCGCTCGAGAGTCCGATCGACGTTGAACCGAAACAGCCGAAACGAGTACGCTCTAAGGGTGCTTGCTCGCCGCGCCTTCATAGCGGCGCTGACGGTCGTCTGTTTCGCGGCGGGCTTCTACGCGGGCAATCGACGTGCGTCAGCGCTCGAACGCTACCTCGACCGGACTGTCCTCGAGAACGACGGCCTGCGCGCGGTCATGTTGGAACAGTCGTATCACCTGGATCGCCTGGCTGACGCGCGCGGCGGCGACGACGAGATCTCGCGGCTTCGCAGGCAACTCGATCAATCGATGCTTTCGCTGGCTGACGCGCGCAGCGTGGCCGATGCGAAGGCTCGTGACATCGAAACGCGTGACACCGCGCTCGCGGAAAAAGACGGTGTGCTTCGCGAATGCGGAAGTGTGCAGGTGAAGCTCGAAGAGCAACTCGAAGCTTGCGTGTTCGAGAAAGCTGCACTCGATCGAGCTGCGACGCGCGCGATGCGGAATGATGATGCGCGACCACGGTCCGGCGTGAGCGCGATCACCGAGAGCGTGACCTATCCCGTGGGCTCGCCTGACGGGCAGCCCTGACGCTCGAAGCCGCTACGGGCCCGTCGCAACCCCTGCGAGAAACCTCGCATTACTGCAAGGAAACTGCCCCCCGAGGCGCAGAGATGCGCCGGCCGGCGTGGGTTCCGGCGGGCCGAGGGCAGGCCGGCCGAGATCGTCGGAGCGGCGTGGCATGGTCGCTCTCCGCCGCGTTTTCGTCGGGTCAGATCACCCCTGGAAGCGGCGAAACACTCTCGCCAAAGGATCTCCGGGTCTGGCACACATCTTGTTTAGTAGTCCATGAAGCCGCGTGCGGCGGGTCCGGCGGCAGGGACAGGTGATCCTTGCGGGATCCGCCGAACCGCGGCGCGGAATGAAGGTCCAGGAGACCGGCTCGGTGCGAAACACGGTGCAACATCAGGAAGCGTTCCCTCAGCGAACCGTGCGCGCGCCGATCACACGAGACGAGCTTGCCGAGTCGAGCTACGACACGGTTTTTCTCATCGCGGAGCTCTCCGACGCCATCCGCCGCGGCGTTTGTTACTTTTCACTCGGAGGTCGTCCCCTCGACGATCTGAACGACGTCATCACAGCTCTCGTCCATGAGGGCGAGATCGCCTACGACGACGATCTCGCCGAAGATCCCGTCGGCCACTAGTCGACGTACCCCAGGCCTTTCAGCTGATCCCAGGTCTGTTTGTCCACCGGCTCGTCGGTTCCGCGTGCAGCCGTGTTGCCTTCGTAGGTCGGCACGGAGGTCGTGCGACGATTGATCGCCTCGCGCACTTCGGGCACCACTTTACCTGCCATGTCGTCCGCCACGGGAAGCCCGAGTAGGTAGAGCACGGTCGGTGTGATGTCCTCGATGTTGACTTGATCGCCTTTCAAGCCCTCGAGACCGGGGCCTGCGACGAGATAGATCCCGTCTAAATGATGGGCCCCGATGTACTGGCGCTTGTCGGCGTTGGTCGCGAAACCGTGGTCCGACGCGAGCACGACATAGGTGTCGCCCCGAACTCGCGAGAGCAGGGATCCGAGCTGGCGATCCATCGCCCGATACGCTTCTTTCACCACCGTTCCGTAGCGCGCGGCCTTCTCCGGCGGCAGGTCTTGATACTTTTCAGGCTGCGAATAGGCCCAGTACGGATGGCAGGTGCGATCGACGAGGGTGTGGACAAAGACGAGGAGCCGCCAATCGTCCGGTACGAACGCCGCCACGATATCGGTTTGGGTCTCGGCCACTTGAACGAGATGCTCGAAGAGATAGTTCGGCGTATCGGGCTCCGCGTGCTTGCTCCACCCCGGACCCTCGGGGATGTAGGGCCGCCCGTCGAGGACCGGGCCGAGTCGCGCGAGCAGATCCGGCGGTGAAGTGAACACGAACTGTCCGTCCGTGCGGTAGATCGGGCTCAAGTAGTACTTGTCGTTCGCCAAGCGCTTCACACGCATCGCCGCCTGCCAGGATGGACGATTGCGGAGCTTCGCTTCGAACCATCGCGTCCACTCGCCGACGTCGAGGCCGGCGATCTCCGTTTGAATCAGCTTCGCGTTGAACTGGTAGTAAGTCCCAATCGCTTTGTCGTCGAGGCCCGCGCGCGACGTCACGGCTCCGGTGTTGCCGCCGAGTGTTGCGCCGCCGAGAGGGAAGCCTGCGATCATCGCACCGGCGATCGGGATCGGCGGAAAGGTGGACGGCACGTTGAATACGTTGGTCGGGAGATCGCGCTCGCTCGTGATCTCCCAGAGCGCCTTTACGCGGCGGTGCTTCGACTGCGACGTTTTCCAGTCCACGACCCCGTGCGCTTCGGGCAGCTTGCCGGTGAAAACCGTCGACCATACGACCGGCGACAACGCCGGCGGGCGAGACCGGAGCACGCCGTGAACGCCTGACGCATAGAGGCGTGCCAGCGTCGGCAGCTCTCCGGCTTCGATCATCGGCGTGAGCACGTCCCAAGTCGCGCCGTCGATGCCGAGCACCATCACCCGTGGCGCGTCGGATCCCCCCGCCGAGCCGCCTCCCTTCGTACACCCACCAACGCTCACGAAGAGCGCGGCTACGATCAGTGCGGCCGCACGGATCCGAACGACATTCACGCGATACTCCTCCACTGGGTCTGCTGAACTCGCCGGATCGGATCCTTCGCCCTAATTTGCGTTCGGCCTTGAGTCCGAGCTTGCGGAGTCGATGGACATTGCTTCGAGCGCTGCTAAGAGTACGCCCGGCCGCGCCTTTCGATGTTCCGCTCCGCCGTCCTCACCGCATTGATCGGTGCCGCAGTCTGCCTCGCGACCGGCGCATGTTCAAAGCGCGAGCGGTTGCCGGCCGCCTGCAGCGACTGCAACGTCGTCCTGATCTCGATGGATACCGTGCGCGCCGATCACCTCGGCGTCTACGGCCATACGCGCGCCACCTCTCCGAACGTCGATCGCTTCGCCGAGCACGCCGCCGTGTTCGAAAACGCGATCAGCCAGTCCGCGTGGACCCTTCCGGCGCACGCCTCGATGATGACGGGCCTCTACCCCGGTCGCCTCGGCGTGAGTCACTACCCCGCCAAGCGCAGCATTCCGAAGGTCCCGATGCTCGCCGAGCAGTTCCGTAGCGCCGGCTACGCGACCGGCGCTTTCACCGGAGGCGGCTTCGTCGCAGCTCACTTCGGCTTCTCGCGCGGCTTCGACGTCTATTCGAGCGACGGCCGGCGCTTCGAGCACAACATGGAAGCCGCGCTCGCGTGGCTGAAGCAGAACCGCGAGCGTCGATTCTTCCTCTTCTTGCACGGCTACGATGCCCATCGTCCTTACTTTTCCCGGCCCGACGACAAGGCCTCGATCGGGCTGACTGGAAAGCGCAACGCCGAGCGTCGCGGATTCTGCGTGAAGGCCAATCGCAGCAGGCCGCCGGATTTGGACGTCGTGCTCCAGTACTACGACGCCTCCATTCGCCACGGGGATCTTGAAGTGGGGCGATTCTTGAACGCTCTCGAAGCGCTCGAGCTATCGGGCCGAACGGTCGTCCTCATCACCTCCGATCACGGTGAGGAGTTCTTCGAGCACGGCAACTGCGACCACGTCCGCTTCCTCTACCGCGAGGTGGTCAACGTACCGTTCCTGCTTCGGGTCCCAGGGCATCCATCCGGGGGCAAACGCGTCGCCGAGATCGTGCCCGCATCGATCTCGGTCGGGCGCACCCTCCTAGAGCTCGTCGGCATCGACGCGTCCGATTTTCCCGGCCCGTCGCTCATGCCGCTGCTCCGCGGCGAGGTGTCGCCCTTCGAGAGCGTGTACAGCGAAACCGACAGCATTCCCGGAGTACTTGGAAGCCGTGGCGCCACGATTGCGAGGACGACTTCGCGCCACAAGCTCATCGCCTATCTCGACGAGAAGAAAGAAGAAGGCTATGACGTCGTGACCGACGTCGCCGAGCAGCATGCTCTCCCCGACGCCGACCCCGTCTACCAGCAGCGCGACGACCTCAGCGCCTGGAAGAAGTCGGTCGTACCGATCGAGGCTCCCCCCCGGAAAAGCGCACGCAAAGCGCGACCTGCAGAGGAGCTGCCCTCCGAAATTCAGAAGCAGCTCGAGTCGCTCGGCTACCTCGAGCAAGAGTAGAGCAAGCCTAGCGCGATCGTTCGCGCGTTTTGCCCACCGCCGCCATCTTCGCTATAAGCTCTGACTTCGCTTCGAGCAGCACTCCCCGGTAGCTCAGTCGGTAGAGCGGGTGGCTGTTAACCACCATGTCGCTGGTTCGAGTCCGGCCCGGGGAGCCATTTACTACTTTGCGGCACGCGCGACCTTGAACGACCCGCCTGGCCGGGACGTTTGGATGTTCGCCGCCTGGCCGAAACGTTTGGATGTTCGCCGCCTGGCCGAAACGTTTGGATGTTCGCCCCTCGCTGGCTCGGGGCTCACTGTGCGTCGGCAGCGCAGGCGTGCCATAGCGCGCTTCATGATCGGCTCAGGCGTTCTCGACCGCTGCCTGGTCTCGCCCGGCTCGAAGGTCAAGCTCAAAGACTACGACACCGGCTGGGCGGTCACCGAAGAGCTCGAGAACGCCGGCAAAGCCGCCGTGAAAAAGCGCGCGGAAGAGATTCGCGAAGAAGTACTCGCCGAGCTGGGTGCGGCGCAAGACGTTCTCTACGCCGACAATCGCTACGCGCTCTTGGTCGTTTTCCAAGCCATGGACGCGGCCGGCAAGGACAGTACCATCAAGCATGTCATGTCCGGCGTGAATCCTCAGGGGTGTCAGGTTTTCTCGTTCAAGCAGCCCTCCAGCGAGGAGATCGACCACAACTTTCTCTGGCGCTACATGAAGGCGCTCCCCGAGCACGGTCGCATCGGTATCTTCAACCGCTCCTACTACGAAGACGTCTTGGTCGTGAAAGTTCATCCCGAGCTCCTCGAGCGTCAGGGCATCGCGATAGGGAAAGACGCCGACAAGTTTTGGAACGGTCGCTACGAAGACATCAACGCCTTCGAGCGCCATCTCGTCCGAAACCGGACCGTCGTCCTCAAATTTTTTCTCAACGTCTCGAAGAAAGAACAGAAAGAGCGCTTCATGGCGCGCTTGTCGGAGCCCGACAAGCACTGGAAGTTCTCGGCCGCCGACGTGGCCGAGCGTGCTTACTGGGACGACTACATGAAAGCGTACGAAGACGCGCTCAGTGCCACCAGCACGACGTGGGCGCCCTGGTACATCGTGCCCGCAGACCACAAGTGGGTCACCCGCACCGTCGTAGCCGACGTCATTACGACGACGATGCGCGAGCTCGATCTCCGCTATCCGCCGATCGATGCGGAGAGGCAGCAAGCGATCGAAGCCGCCAAAGCAGAGCTGGAAAAATAGCGCTACAGCCGGAACGCGGTGCCGTGCAAGTCTTGGGCACGCGACGAGCCGCCGACGTAAGCCGTGTATTCGATGTCCTCGATGACCCAGCCCGCGCGGACGGGATCGTAGTAGGCGAGATCGTCACGCTTCACGCGAAACAGTACGTCCCGGGTCTCGCCCTCACCTAGCGTCACGCGCCGAAACGCCCGCAGCAGCTTTCGCGGACGGTCGATACGCGAGCGCTCGAAACCGATGTACAGCTGTACCACCTCGTCGGCGTCACGCGTGCCTGTGTTGGTCAAGCCGACCGTGACGCTGAGGTCATCGTTGCCCACCTCCACGACGGGAATGCCGTAAGCGAAGCTCGTGTACGAGAGGCCGTAGCCGAACGCGTACGCTGCCTCCTCCCCGTCATGATCCAGCTTCGTGTAGCCGTGATAGAGGCCGTACTCGATCGTATCGGCGTTCTTATCGAAGAACGGCAAATGGTCTGCACGAGAGGGAATCGAGAACGGCAGCTTTCCGCCCGGCACTACCGCGCCGAAGACGAGGCGTGCGAGCGCCGTTCCACCCTCCATCCCGGCATAGCCGGTGTAGAGAATCGCTGGCACCCTCCCCGACCAACGATCCATCATGACTGCCGAGCCGGCGATCACGGTGACGCAGCAGCGAGGATTCGCAGCCGCGACGGCGAGCACGAGATCTTCGTCGCCGCTGCTGAGCGTCAACGCGTCGCGATCTCCTCCCATCGTGCCTTCGCCGGAGCGGTGATCGGGGTTCTCGACCACCATTTCGGCAGAGAAGAACTCGCCTTCGTCCGTGTGGTCGTAGCCGACCACCAAGAGCACCGCATCGGATTCGCGCGCGGCGGCGACGGCTGCGTCCGGATCTCCTCCGTCCGCGAAGCGAATCGCGACACGTTCGCCGACATACGCTCGGATGCCCTCGAGAGGTGTGACGGCGTATGGCGGCCTCACTCGGCTCGACCCGTGATCGCCGAGGCTCGCCTCCGCAGCGAGCCGTCCGATCACGGCTAGCGAGCGAATCCGCGTCGCGTCGAAGGGGAGCACGTCGCCTTCGTTTGCCAGCAACACGGCACTCCGCTCAGCCGCCTCGCGTGCGAGCGCCACGTGCGTCGTGCTGGCAACGACCTCCGGCCCGTACGTCGCGCTCGCATCGTTCGAAGTCACGCGCAGCAACGTGCAGAGAATGCGTCGGAGCGCGTCGTCGACATCTCCCTCCGAAACGTCGCCCGCCTTCACCGCGGCGAGTAGCTTCGGGCCGAAATGGATCGCCTCCGGTGCTTCCACATCGAGCCCCGCCGCGACCGCGTCCGCGCCGTGCACGCCGTAGATGAAATCCGAGATGACAAAGCCCTCGAAGCTCCACTCGCCTTTCAAGATGTCGCGGAGCAGCAGCCGGTTGTGCCCGCAGTACTCTCCGTTCACTTGGTTGTAAGCACTCATCACGGCACCCACGCCTTCCTCTACGCAACGACGAAAATGCGGAAGATAGACTTCGCGAAGCGGTCGCTCTGCGATTCGAACGTCCACGCGGAAGCGCGAGTTTTCGATGCTGTTGGCCGCGAAGTGCTTGGCAGTGGCGATGACACCGCGGCGCTGAGCGCCGCGAATCAACGCTGCCGCCATCTCACCGAGGTGATGCGGATCCTCGCCGTAGGTCTCTTGCGCGCGCCCCCAGGCAGGGTGGCGAAGCAAGTTGAGACAGGGTGCACCGTAGAGATTGCCCCCGTGAGCGCGGAGCTCACGGGCCATGGCTTCGCCGATTCGGTCTTCCAGATCCGGGTCGAAGGAAGCTCCACGGGCGATCGCCGCTGGAAAGCATGTAGACGCCCCGACCGCTATGCCGCGCGGCCCGTCCGTGAACAGCAGCGCCGGCAGGCCTAGCCTCTCGTTTCCGCCGCCTACGAGGTAGACGCGTGCGTTGTAGCGCATCCCGTCGTCGATGTAGGCCCGGAAAAACCCGTGGCCGGCGAGCATCTCGACCTTTTCCTCGAGGGTTAGCTCGACGAGCGCTTTCGCGACGCGAGCGGCGACGTCGTCGCGCCCTTTTTCCTCTCTTGCCCTCTGCACGATGAATCGCGAGCCTTATAGCGGGACGCCGAGCGCCACGGTAGGCACGCGGTCATGATTGCGCAGGCGCTCGCAGCCCGCTAAACGCTCAGCGACTCGGCTTACCAAGGAAGGGAGGTAGACATCGATGGCTTCCGTTACGCTCAAAGGCAATCCGTTCAATCTGAAAGGTGCCATGCCGAAGGTCGGCGACCGTGCTCCCGACTTCACGTTGGTGAAAAGTGACATGTCAGCGGTGTCCTTGAAGGACCTCGCGGGCAGGAAGAAAGTGCTCGTCACCGTGCCGAGCCTCGACACTCCGGTCTGCCAAACCGAGACTCGAAAGTTCAACGAGAAGGCCGCGGCGCTCGGCAACACAGCCGTCCTCATCGTCAGCGCCGACTTGCCGTTCGCAATGAAGCGCTTCTGCGAGACCGAGGGCATCAAGTCCGTCATGGCCGCCTCCGACCTCCGCGATCGCGGCTTCGGCGAGCGTTACGGCGTGGCAATCGCCGAAGGTCCTCTCCAGGGCGTGATGGCGCGAGCCGTGATCGTCGTCGGCGCCGACGACAAAGTCCTCTACACGGAGCTCGTACCCGAGATCGCGCAGGAGCCGAACTACGACCGAGCGCTGGCCGCGCTCAAGGGCTGAGCGGCAGCAAGGCTACCGTTTCGAAGAGCGCGCGCCGGGCTTTGTGATTCGTCGTGGAGCGGAGCTCCACGACGCCAAAGAGAATCGCGAGGTAGCGTCCGTCGCCCGCGGGTCGATAGACGGGAACTCTCACCGTTACCTGCCCGCTCAATTCGCCGAACGTCGGGTGGCGGGCCACGACCGATCGGCCGTCGCACTCGACCGCCGCCTCGCCTGCCTCGGCAGCTCCGCGCTGCTCGATCACGAGCGGCGCTACCGCGCTCTCATCCATCAGATACAAGCGAGCGAGCGGCGGCGCGCCGCCACCTAGCCGACCGCCCGCGTGTCGAACGACGCTACCCAAAATCTCGACAAGCCTGTCATCTATCCGCACATAACCTGATGAACTAGCGTGTATTTCAGCTTCGCCAGCCTGCGCTAGCGCGACCTCGACATCGGCGATTGTCGCGCCGCCGAGGCCGCGCTCCAAGTCGAGGAAGGCATCGTGGGTCGGGTAGAGCACCGCAGGGCCTCGAAAACAGACGGCCCCACCGATCTGCCAGCGCAGACCTCCTGCTTCCAGACGATCGATTTCGTCGCTCAAGCGGGGCGCCTCGCAGACGAAGAGCGCGAGCCTCCCGTCGGGTAGCGCGATGCAGACTCGGGCGGTCAGTGCGTGGTGACGTTCTGCCGGCTCCACCGCCATGAAAAGACCGCCGCCGTCGGCTAGAACGGCCTGCACCGATTCTCCGGTGAAACGGCGATCGCCCTGCGCAGCTGCGCGAGTCGCCTCGCCTATCGCGGCGCCGGGCTTGCGGGACGCGCGCTGGGCCCAGCCTCGCGAT
>Ga0247727_10007929_pt1 | contig 19953 bp, 21 predicted proteins | sample WisWelCaveWW1625_FD_202498 | JGI IMG/M metagenome (GOLD analysis project Ga0247727, IMG submission 202498) | Biofilm microbial communities from Wishing Well Cave, Virginia, United States - WW16-25 | ecosystem: Environmental > Aquatic > Deep subsurface > Groundwater > Cave microbial mat | place... | reverse complement strand
CCGTTGGCCAGTCCGAAGAACAGGGCCACCTGGTCGCTGCCCGCGCAGGCGACGGCGATGTCCGTCCGGCCGTCGCCATTGTAGTCGTTCAAGGCCAGGGCGCGCGGCTCCGCGCTCACCGCGAGCCGCCGCGACTCCTTGAAGCTGCCGTCCCCGTTGCCGAACAGGATGGAGAGCGAGTCGTTGCCGATGTTGGTGACGATCAGATCCGTCAGGCCGTCCTGGTTGAAATCCGCCGTCGTCACGGAGGTGGGATTTTTCCCGACGGTATAGGTGGCGTACAGATAGAAGGGGTCGGGAGGCACGAACGGTTCGCGCGCTGGGCAGCCGGCGGCGGTCAGCCAGGCCAGTACCAGCATGCCCCAGGCGGCAGGTCCGAGGAGAGCCGGGCGGTGGTACACGGTCACGTTGCCCCTCACAAAACCCGGTTCCCCCTCCTGGCCGGCCCCAGGTGTGTCCACGTCGGCACGGGGGGAGTATACCGAGGCCCCGAACCAGCCGCAACCCCCTGAATTTCCCCTAGAAAATTGGAGGAAAACTAGGCTACAATAGGTGCTCCACACGAAGCTGGTTATGGGAGGAGCAATGGCGGACAAAGTGAAATTCGAATTGACGATGTACGGCATCGCCGAGATCCTGAAGTGGTGCATTGATCGGAACAATGGCCGGGTGCCGGGCGTAGACACCGAGGGGTTCAAGAAAATGCAGGCGTTGCTGGCGGAGAAGCCGCAAAGCGGAGATTACTTCACCCTGGATCAGTTCTGGAAGAAGAAGATCGTGCTCGAGTTAACACCGGAGGAAGTCGCCACGGTCGATCGCTGCCTCTACGACATCCCCAATTTTGACAGCGTGCCGCTGCCGCAGATCAGGCACAAGTTCTGGCCGAAACAGCCCGCCGCCCATTAAGAAGGCTAAGGTTCAGGTTAAGGGAATTGAGTAGACTCGGGCTCAGCCTTGGCCTCAACCTTCACTTGCTCTGAAGCTCCAGCCAGCCGGTCCGTGCAATAGCGCGTCACGGGGTCCGTGTCGGCGTCGGGATCGGCACCGTCCCACAGCACTTCGCGCAGGTTCCAGTGCACGACGGGATACAGGAGGGCGCCCGGTCCGGTGAAGAGCAGCAGGCGCGCGTGGATCATCATCTCCTCTTCCTCTGACCGGAGCTGCAGCCGGTCGAACAACCGTTCGTACCACTCGCGCGTCGGCTGCTGTTTGGTCTGCGCCTCCTGCAGCCGACGATAGGCGGTCCGCGAGTCCCCCGTTCCGATCTCGCCTGACAGCGAGGCCCGCCAGACGGTTTCCAGCCGCATCACTTCCTCCTGCGACGCGACATACTCGACGGCGAGGCTGGTAAAGCACTCGCGCTCCCGCTCGACGGCGGTCGCGCACCCGGCGAGAACGGTCATGAGGATGACCAGGCAGCCCCCGCGCAGCCCCATGGCTCTCCCTTCACCCGCGGTAGTCTTTCTGATCCGGCTCGCTTCAGTGCAGCCGAATAGAACCAGTCCGCACTATACTTTCATTTTACAGGGAATCTTCACCCTTGAGGTAGCGCCGGAAGCGAGCCATGAGGTCCGCCCCCAACGTGCCGCCTTCGGGCTTTTGCGTGGAAGGATCGTGAAAGTGCTGGCGAATCTCTGCCAGGCGTTTTTCCGCCTGCTCGTTTCCCTTGAGCCGCTTGGTTTTCTCGAGCGCCGTGTCGAACGCGTCGAAGGTCAGCTGGTTGTACCCGAATGAGCGGATCCGCTTGACGGCCTTCATCATGGCTTCGTTGCGGAACTTCGTCAGGTGTTCCGAGTCGATCTCTTTCAGCCCCAGCTTGCGTGCCCGCCGCTCGGCCGCTTTGCGGATGCCGCTGCGGACGAAATCCGGGGAGGTCTGCAGGCGCTTCCAGGCCTCATCGCTCCAGGCGATCCGTTCCTGGGGAGCGTCCCACAGCTGGACGAGGGCCGTTTCATCGATCCGGTCGAGGCCCTTCTCGCGGGCCATGTCCTCGGTGTCCCGCTGGAGCATCTGGGTGACGAACTCCATCGCGATGGGCGGGGCCTGGCGGATCTTGTCCTGCAGCCGCGCCTTCGCGCCCTCGGTCCAGTCCATCGGCGGCCTGGCCGCTTCCTGGATGTCGCCCAGCGCCTCGACTTTTTCGAACAGCTCGACGTTGACTTCCATGTGCCCACCCTCGCGGGCCAGCTCTTCGGCAATCTGGCGGGTCATGCTGCGCATGAACTCCGGCACCGTGTCGAGGCGCGCGCGCGCGGTGGCCGTCCACGGCAACTGGCCTTTGGCCATCTGGGCGGCGGCTTCGGCCATGCCGGCCGCTCCGCCCATGCCGCCCATCATCTGGCTCTTGAATTGATCCAGGATTTCGCCGGTGATGACGGCGTAGCCCAGCTCGCGGGCCTTCTTTTCGGCCAGGCGCTTGACCATGCCGCGCAGGAAGACGGGCGCGCGCTCCATCCGCTGGAGCGCCTCATCGGTCCAGGCGACTTCGGGCGTCGCGGTCTGTGGGGACGAGTCGTGGCTCATGGCTGGTTACTTGTTGAGTAATTCTTTCAGTTCTTTCCCGGCCTTGAAGAACGGGACTTTCTTGGCCGGCACGGAGACGGTCGCGGCCGGTGTTCTGATTGCCGCCGTCTTTCATTCATTATTTATTCAGTAATTCCTTCAATTCTTTACCCGCCTTGAAAAACGGAACTTTTTTGGCCGGGACCGAGACCGTGGCGCCGGTTTTCGGATTGCGGCCTTCCTTCATGCGGCGGCTCCGCAGCCGGAAGCTGCCGAATCCCCGGATTTCGGTTTTGTCTCCCCGGTGGAGGGAATCGCGGACGCTGTTGAACAGCGTATTGACCACGATCTCCGCCTGCCGCTTGGTCAGGAGAGAGACTTGCTCCGACACCTTTTCAATGATCTGCGCTTTGGTCATGAGTAACCTCCTTCACGCCTGTCTCAGAATGCCATCAGGTACTTGAGGCGGACTCCCGGTTGGAAATCCAACTTGGGCAGAAAGCCCTGTATCCGGCTGTCGATGATCTCCCGAATGGAAAACCGCTTCTTCGGTTCGACGAGCTTGGGCTCACCCTTCAGCCCGACCATGTCGGCGGCGATGCGGACGGCGTCGTCCAGGTCGCCTAGGTCATCCACCAACTGGACCTCCAGGGCCTGCCGGCCGGTCAGAATGCGCCCGTCCGCGATCGGCCGCACGTCCTCCACCTCGAGCGAGCGGCCCTCCGCCACGGCCTCGATGAACTGGCTGTGGACGTCGTCCATGAGGGCCTGCAGCACGCGGCGGTCATCCGCGCCCATTTTCCGGAATGGCGATCCGATGTCTTTGTACCGGCCGCTTTTGATCACCACGCTCTCCACGCCGACTTTCTGGAGCAGGCCTTCCAGGTTCGCCAGCTCCATGATGACGCCGATGCTGCCGGTCAGCGTGCCGGGGTTTGCCACGATCCGGTCGGCCGCAGCCGCGATGTAGTAGCCGCCCGAGGCGGCGACCGTGCCCATGGAGACCACGACGGTTTTGTGGTGCTTGCTCCGCACCCGGTACACCGCGTCGTGGATTTCTTGCGACGGCACCACCCCGCCGCCGGGACTGTCGATGCGCAGGATGATGGCTTTGATCGAAGAGCTATCCCCAAACCGCTTGAGGTCGGCGACCGTGTCTTTCGCATCGAGGATGACGCCCTCGATGCGGACGAGCGCAATGCGGTCCTCGCCCGGGAGATCCACCTCGGACAGCAGGGCGTTGGCCGCCAGCAGCAGCGCGAGCCCGCCCAGCACCCACCAGAGCAGGCGCCGCCGGCGCTTCTTCTCCTTGGGAGGCTGTACTGCGGCGTCGTCAGTCATGACTTCCGGGGACCGGCCGACCGGGGTCAGCCTTCGTCTCCTTCGTCCTCGGTCCGCTTCTTGGTCTTCTTCGCCGCGCGTCCGAGGCTTTGATCGACGGCTCCCTGCGACGCGTGGAATTCGTCCACGTGCTTGCGGTCCGTGTCCATCTGATGCTCGCGCAGGCTGAGCGCGATTTTCCGCTCTTCGCGGTCGACCTTGATGATCTTGGCCGTGACGCTGTCCTGCGGCTTGAACTTCTCCTCCAGACGCGCGGGCGGCTGCAGCCCCGTCTCGCTGATGTGGAGCAGTCCCTCCACGCCGCCTTCCAGCTCGATGAAGACGCCGAAGTCGGTGAGCTTGGATACCTTGCCGGCCACGCTCGCCCCCACTTTGTAGCGATCCGGGATCTCCACGTCCCAGGGATCCCGCGTGAGTTGCTTGTAGCCGAGGGACAGGCGCTCCTTCTCCTTGTCGATCCGGAGCACGACCGCTTCGACCGCCTGGGCCTTCTTGAACAGCTCCGACGGGTGCTTGATGTGCTTGGTCCACGACATGTCGGAAATATGGATCAAGCCGTCGATGCCCTCATCCAGGCCGACGAAGGCGCCGAAGTCGGTCAGGCTCTTCACCTTGCCCTGGATGCGGGTGCCCGGGGGATACTTGGCTTCGACCATGTCCCAGGGGTTCGGCGCGGTCTGTTTCATGCCCAGCGAGATCTTGCGGTTGGACGGCTCGATGTTCAGCACGGCCGCCTCGACCTGATCGCCCACGGACACGAGGCGCGACGGATGCCGGACTTCGTGCGACCAGGACATTTCGGAGACGTGGACCAGGCCTTCGACGCCCGGCTCCAATTCCACGAAGGCCCCGTAATCGGTCAGGCTCACCACCTTCCCCTTGACGCGCGTGCCGATCGGGTACTTGCCGGCGACGTTGGTCCAGGGATCCGAGCCTTTTTGCTTGAGGCCCAGGGAAATGCGTCCGGTGTCGCGATCGTATTTCAGCACCATCACTTCGACCCGGTCGCCGACGACGAACAGCTCCGAGGGATGGCCGACGCGGCCCCAGGACATGTCGGTGATGTGCAGCAGCCCGTCGATGCCGCCCAGGTCGATGAAAGCGCCGTACTCGGTGATGTTTTTGACCATCCCCTGGACCAGCTGCCCTTCCTTGAGGTTGGCCAGCGTCGTCTGCCGCCGCTTGTCCCGCGATTCCTCCAGCAACACCCGGCGCGACACGACCACGTTGCCGCGGCGGTGGTTGATCTTGATGATCTTGAGCGGGAAGGTCTTCCCGACCAGGCCGTCGAGGTCGCGAACCGGATGCAGGTCGATCTGCGAGCCCGGCAGGAACGCCTTGACGCCGATATCCACCATCATCCCGCCCTTGATGCGGGAGAGGATCTTGCCGTCCACGATGCGCTCTTCGTTGTAGGCCTTTTCCAGGTCCTCCCAGACCTTCATCTTGTCGGCTTTTTCTTTGGACAGGACCAGATTGCCGTCGGCATCCTCCCGTTCCTCGATGTAGACCGTCAGCCGGTCGTTGACTTTCAACCCCGCCAGTTCCTCGCTGATGAACTGCTCGGCGGGGATGATGCCCTCGGACTTGTAGCCGATGTCGACGACGACCTTGTCCTTGCTGATGGCGACGACCCGGCCTTCGATGATCGTGCCTTCCTCGAAGTTGCGGAACGTTTCCTCGTACAGCGCGGCGAGGGCGCTCCGGTCCATCTGCTCTCCTGTCTGTTGCGGTGCGGTATTCATATGCGTGAAACCAGTCCTTTCACAAATCTCCGACTCTCGTCGGGGTGCTGATGGTTGAGAAGCCCCCGCCTCACTCAGCGTTGTGAGACGGGGCAGCCGGCTGGCGTCCGGCCGGATCGGCCGGCGGGGCGACCTGCCCCACTTCGGCGATCTTGGCCATGACGGTCCGGCTCACGTGCTGATACAACTCCTTCCCGGAGAGGCGTCGCGACGCCTCCGTAAAATCAATCGGCGCGCCGAACGTCACGCGGACCGGATGCAACGAGATCCACCGTGCGCCCGGAGGCAGCACGTCCCGCGTGCCGGCGAGATAGGCGGGAATCACGGCGCAGCCCGTTTCCGCCACGATGACGCCCATCCCCGGTTTGCCTCGCCGCAAGTGTCCGTCCGGAGTGCGCGTCCCCTCCGGATAGATGACGACGACCTTCCCGTCCTGAATCAGGCGGACCGCCCGGCTGAATCCGTCGCGATCCAGCCGGTCCTGCCGGATCGGGATCCATCCCAGCCACTGCAGGACCGGCCTGAAGACGGGCACGAACAGGTCCTGCCTGCCCAGGAACCACATACGCCGCCGCACGCCGATTCCCACGAAGGGGATGTCGACGTAGCTCGCATGGTTGGCCGCGATGAGCACCCCGCCCCGCTTGGGGACATGCTCGGTTCCCTCCGTGCGGTAGCGGAAGAGCAGCCGTCCCAGGGCGCTGACCAGCAGCCACAGGATTCCATAGGCCACATTGCTCACAGTGTCGCTGCGATCTTCGCCATCATGCGGTCGATGACCTGCTCGACCGTGAGCGCCGAGGAATCGATCACCTCCGCGTCCGCCGCCGGCGCCAGCGGCGCGATCGCCCGCGATCGGTCCCGCTGATCCCGCGCCTCGATCTCCTGCTTCGTCTGCTCCAGCGGCGCCGAGCGCCCGGCGACTTTCAGGTCCTGCTGCCGGCGCGTTGAGCGGGTCGTCACGTCGGCATCCAGAAAAAATTTCGCCTCGGCTGCGGGAAAGACCCGCGTACCGAGGTCGCGCCCTTCCGCCACGATGCCGCCGGCCTCGCCGACCCGGCGCTGGACCGGCAGCAGCCAGTCCCGCACCGCCGGAATCGCCGATACCTGCGAGGCGATGACGCTGATTTCGGGCGTCCGGAGTTCGTCCGTGACGTCCCGGCCGTTCACCGTCACATGGATGCCGTCGCCCCGCTGGTCCATCGCGACGTGCAGCGCGGGAAGCAGCGCGGCCACCGCCTGCGCATCCGACGGATCAATGCCGGCCGTCCGCACGTTCCAGGCGACGGCCCGGTACAATGCGCCGGTGTCGAGGTAGAGGTACCCGAGACGGGCAGCCAACTGCCGGGCCACCGTGCTTTTCCCGGCCCCGGCAGGACCATCGATCGTCACGATCAACCGCCGCGCTGATTGGCGCGACGTACGCCTATCGGTCCGCGGGGTGCTTATTATAGTCCTCGACAAGATTTTGTCAATAATTCCAAGAGCTTGGATTCAAATCCAGGGAACGATGTCTCGATGCACGCAGTATCCTGGATTATCGTCTCGCCCTCTGCCGTCAGTCCCGCAATGGCCATCGACATTGCCACCCGATGGTCTCCGTAACTGGTGCAGGCTGCTCCTCGCAGCCGCTTGGTCTTTTGTCCGCCGAGTCCTTGAATAACGAGGCCATCCTTCGTTTCGGTGACGGAGGCTCCGAGCTTGCGGAGCTCGGTAGCCATGGTCGTGATCCGGTCGCTTTCCTTGACGCGGAGCTCGCCGGCGCCAGTGATGATCGTTTCCCCTTCGGCGAGGGCGGCGGCGACACAGAGAATCGGAAATTCATCGATCGTCCCGGGGATCTGCTCCGCTCCAATCCGGATGCCGTGGAGCAAGGCGGCACGCACGCGGAGATCTGCCACCGGCTCGCCGGCTTCCTCGCGCCGATTGAGTAATTGGATGTTGGCGCCCATCTCGGTCAAGGCCTCGAGCACGCCGGTTCTGGTCGGATTCACTCCCACGGAGGTGATCGTGACGTCGGAGTCGGACACCAGCGAGGCGCCGACGATGAAGAACGCAGCGGCCGACAGGTCGCCCGGAATGATCACTGGCTTGCCCGGCCATCCGACCGACGGCCGTCCTTGAACGGCGACGGCGGCGCGATCGCTCTGAACCGGGATGCCGAAATAGCGGAACAGCCGCTCCGTGTGATCGCGGGACGTGCGGGGCTCGCTCACGCGGGTTACGCCTTCGGCATAGAGGCCGGCGAGCAACAGGGCGGATTTCACCTGGGCGCTGGCGACGGGGGAACTGTACGCGATGCCGTGCAGGCGGCTGCCGGTGATCGCCAGCGGCGCCAGCTCTCCGCCTTTCCGTCCGGCAATGGCCGCGCCCATCTCGCGCAGCGGTTTCACCACGCGCCCCATCGGACGGCGTCGGATGGACTCGTCACCGGTCAGGACGATAAAGAAGTCCTGTCCGGCCAGCAAGCCGGCCAGCAGGCGGATGCCGGTGCCCGAGTTGCCGCAATCCAGCGGCTGCTCCGGTTCCGTCAGCCCCCAGAGTCCCTTGCCCCGCACGCGGAGCCGATCCGGCCGCTCCTCAATCTGGATCCCCATCGCCTGGAATGCCCGCAGGGTGTTCAAGCAATCTTCCCCGCGGCAGTAGGCGGCAATCGTGCTCTCGCCCTCAGCCAGCGCGCTCAGAATGATGGCGCGGTGGGTGATGGATTTGTCGCCGGAAACGGAGATCGTGCCCTTCAACGGGCCGGCCGACGTGATGGTGAGTGAAGCCATTTAACTTCGGTGATGAGTGATGAGTAATGAGTGTTGGGTGGAGATGAGCTGGGCTGAGAGGAAATGCCTGTCTGCCTTCAACGCGTCACTCATCACGCATCACTCGTCACTGGTTATTGAGTTGCTCGCGGACCTTCTTGGCCCGTTCGAGTTCCTGCTCGATGGCCGGTCCGTCGCCCGCCTGGATCAGCCGTTTGAGTTGCTGGAGATGGCGCTCGTAGACCTCGATCTGTTTGACGAGGTTCTCGCGGTTCCAGAGAAAAATATCCCGCCACATCTCGGGAGAACTCGCGGCAATGCGCGTCGTGTCCCGCAGGCCTCCGCCCGAGTAGGCGAGCAGGTCGAGTTCCGGCGTGGTTCGTTGCACCTCGGTCAGCGCATTGATCAGCGCGAAGGCGACGATATGCGGCAGGTGGCTGACCGCGCCCAACACCTTGTCGTGCAGCACCGGATCCATCGTCAATACGATGGACCCCGCTGCTTCCCACAGCGTGCGGACGGTCTGCAAGGCTTTCGGATCGGTCCGCTTCGTGGGCGTCAGAATGCAGCGCGCGCCCTGAAACAGCGTCACGGAGCCGGCCGCCACGCCGGTTTTCTCCTTCCCCGCAATGGGGTGCGCACCGACGAACCGGACACCGGTCGGCAAGAGTTTCTCGGCCTGCTCCACCAGCGTGCCCTTGACGCTGCCGACGTCGCTCACGATCGCGCCGAGTGCGAGGCTGGCGCCCCACTCTTTCAGGTGCCGCTCGTAGGTATCAACCGGAGTGGCCAGGATCACGAGGTCGGCGTCGCGCACGCCGTCCTTGGCGTCCGAGACGTAGCGGTCGATGGCGCCGAGCTCGACCGCCGTCTTCAAATTTTCGATCCGGCGCCCGACGCCCACCACGGAGCCGGCCAGCGCGTTCCGCTTGAGCACCATCCCCAGCGAGCCGCCGATGAGGCCGACGCCGATGATCGCGACCTGCTTGAAATGGACGGATGCTTTCGGATGGTCGGAAATCGCGGAGGAGGATCTGCCGAGCGGCTGGGCGGTCATGCGCGTCAGACTTCCCGCCCGACCGCCTCGGCGATTTTTTTGATGTCCTGCATCAGATCCTTGAACTTGCTGGGCTTGATGGATTCCTCGCCGTCGCACAGGGCGCATTCCGGGTTGGAGTGGACTTCGATCAGGAGGCCGTCGGCCCCCGCGGCGACCGCGGCTTTCGACATGGGCGCGACGAGATTCCATTTGCCGGTGGCGTGGCTCGGATCCACGATGACCGGCAGATGGGACAATTCTTTTAAGGTCGGAATCGCCGCGAGGTCCAGCGTGTTGCGGTATTGCGTCTCGAACGTCCGGATGCCCCGCTCGCAGAGCATGACGTTGCGGTTGCCGCGGGACATGATGTACTCGGCGGACAACAGAAACTCCTTGATCGTAGCCGACAAGCCCCGCTTCAGCAGCACCGGCTTGTCGTAGGCGCCGACTTCCTTCAGCAGCTCGAAGTTCTGCATGTTGCGGGCGCCGATCTGGATGATGTCGGCCTTCTCCAGGAACAGCTCGATGTCGCGCGTGTCCAGGATCTCGCTGACCACCGGCAGGCCCGTTTTATTCTTGGCTTCGAGCAGGTAGTCGAGCCCTTCGCGTCCCAGCCCTTGGAACGAATAGGGAGACGAGCGCGGCTTGTACGCGCCGCCCCGTAAGATACTCGCGCCGGCGGCTTTCACTTCCTGGGCGATGCCGACCGTCAGCTCCAGCCGCTCCACCGCGCAGGGGCCCGCCATGATCGCCAGTTTTTTTCCGCCGATTTTGACGCCGCCGACGTCGATGACCGTGTTCTCCTTCCGGAATTCCCGGCTGACCAGCTTCCACGGCGCCAGAATCGGGAGGACGTTCTCCACGCCCGGCAGGGCGGTCAGCGGCTGGTTTTGGAGGATCCGGTCGTCGCCGATCACACCGATGATCGTCCGCTCCTGCCCGTGGGAGACGTGGGATTTCAAGCCCAGCTCCCGGAGCCGCTCCATGATGTGGTCGATTTCGCCTTCCGTGGCTTCCGGCCTCAGCACGATAATCATAGGTTCCTCTTTCCTTCCGCTACCGACCCAGGACTGTTTTCAGCGCCTGCAGGAATTGTCGGTTTTCCTCCGGCAAGCCGATGGTGACCCGTAACATGGTGCCTTCGATGTGACGCACGATCACGCCCTCGCGCAAGAGGGCGTCGAACACGGCGCGGCCGTCGCGGCCGACGTCGAAAAACAGAAAGTTGGCTTCGCTGGGCAGCGGCTGGAACCCGAGCGCCACGAGCCCGGCCAGGACGCCGGCCAGTTCCGTCTGATTCATCGCGCGGCTCTTCGCCACGTGCTCTTCGTCGCCTAGCGCGGCCAGCGCGGCGCGCTGGGCCAGGCTGTTGGCGTTGAACGGCGGCCGCACACGGTTCAGGTAGCCGGCAATTTCAGGCGTCGTCAGGCCGTAGCCGATCCGCAGCCCCGCCAGGCCGTAGATTTTGGAGAAGGTCCGCAGCACGATCGCGTGGCGGCCCCGCTTGACGTACCCGAGGCTGTCCGGGAAGTGCGGATCGCGGGCATACTCGCAGTAGGCTTCGTCGAAGACGACGATCGCGTGCTCCGGCGCCTGCGCCATGAGCGCCTCCACGTCCGCCGCGCTCACCATCGTGCCCGTCGGGTTATTGGGATTGCAGACGAACAGCAGCCTGGTGCGCGGCGTGATCGCCTTGGCCATGGCGGCCAGGTCGTGGCGGCCGTCCTTGAGCGGCACGATGACCGGCTTCCCGTGCGCGGCCAGGACTTCCATCTTGTAGATGACGAACGTGTTGTCCGCCATCACGGCTTCGTCGCCCGGCGACAGAAACGCGCGTGCCAGCATGCCGATGATCTCGTCGGAGCCGTTGCCCAGGATCACCTGGTCCAGCGAAACTTTCCAGCGGTCGGCCAGGGCCGTACGTAGACGATAGGCGCTCCCGTCCGGGTAGCGGTGCAGGGTCTGGGCCGCCTCCGCCAGCACGGCGAGGGCCTTGGGGGACGGGCCGAGCGGGTTCTCATTGGATGCCAGCTTGACGATGCGCGAGAGCCCGAGCTCGCGCTGGAGCTCTTCGATCGGCTTGCCCGGCACGTAGGGCGAGAGCGACTCGATATCTTTGTGCACTTTTAACGGCATGATGTGGTCGGCGTTATTCGTTAAACGTTAATCGTTAACCGTGAACTGCTCGGAGTATTTATTTGCGTTCCTCGGCGATTAACGAATAACGTTTCACAGTTCACGCTCTTCAATTGTGCGAGGGGTACGACCCCAGGATCTTCATGAACAGGCAGCGCCCCTTGATGTCATCGAGCGCCTTCTTGACCCGGTCTTCCTCGGCGTGTCCTTCGATGTCGACGAAGAAGATATACTCCCACGCCTTCCGGCGGGACGGCCGCGACTCGATCTTCGTCATGTTGATCCCGTGCGAGGCGAAGGGGCGCAGCAGATCGTAGAGCGCGCCGACCTTGTCCTTGACGGACAACATCACGGATGTTTTATCCTTCCCGGTCCGCTCCGGCGCTTTCTTGGAGAGGATCAAAAAACGGGTGAAGTTGTTGATGTTGTCCTCGATCCGCGATTTGATCACCTTCAGCCCGTAGAGCTGTCCCGCCAGCTCCGAGGCAATGGCCGCTGCGGATGCGTCGCCGCGGCACAGCTCGGCGGCCCGCGCCGTGCTCGGCACTTCCGACACCGGCACGTTCGGCAGGTTCGTCTCCAGCCAGTCGCGGCACTGCGCGATGGCGTGGGGATGCGAATAGATTTTCTTGACCCCCTCCAGGCGCCCCGTTTTCGACAGCAGATAGTGGGACACCTCCTGGAGCACCTCGCCGTAGATCGTCAAGTTGGAGTCGAAGAACATGTCGAGCGTGTGGTTCACCACGCCTTCCGTGGAGTTCTCGATCGGCACGACGCCGAAATGAGCCCTGCCGCGCTCGACCTCGTTGAACACGTCCTTGATGCTGGTGACGGCGACGTAGTCCGCCGACGCGCCGAATTTTTGGATGCACGCCAGGTGTGTGAAGGTCGCCGACGGGCCCAGGTACGCGACCTTTTGAGGGCCTTCCAGCGACAGCGACGCGGACATGATTTCGCGGTAGACGGCCCGGATCGCGTCATTGGGAAAGGGGCCCGGATTCTGGCGCGTCAGCCGCGCGATGATTTCCGCTTCCCGCGCCGGCGTGTGGAGGTTGCCCTCGGCGTCGGCCCGCCGCTTCAGCGTGCCGATCTCGATGACGTGCTGGGACCGCTCGTTGAGGAGGCGCAGGATCTCATCGTCGATCCGGTCAATCTCCTTCCGGTACGACTGCAACTCTTTGGGGGAACCCGTCCGGTCTTTCATGACCACGTCGGGCTGGCTGTTTCACCCAGCTCCTGTCCTTTCTCAGAGGATGTAACCAACTCAGAATCATACAAAAAGCCAGGGAAGCTTTGCAAGGAATATCAAGGGGATGGAACTTTCTCGGCCGTTCGACACGGGAATGTTTTTGCGATGGGATTTCGGGCATGGTTAGGTGTGGATAACAGGATCGCGGCTCGATCGGAAGCCGGTTACGGCAGCAAGTCCTTCTGCTTCCCGAAGTGGGAAAAGGCGAGGCGGGTGGCCTGGCGGCCGCGAGCGGTCCGCTCCAGATAGCCGGATTGGATCAGGTAGGGCTCATACACGTCTTCGAGCGTCGTTTTTTCCTCGTTGACGGCGGCGGCCAGCGACTCCACGCCGACGGGGCCGCCGCCGAATTTCTCGATGATCGTTGAGAGGATTTTGCGGTCCATGTCATCGAAGCCGGCGATGTCCACGCCCAGCCATTCCAAGGCGTCCTGGGCCACCTGTTTGGTCACCCGGCCCTGCGCCTTGATCTGGGCGAAGTCCCGCACGCGCTTGACCAGCCGGTTGGCGATGCGCGGCGTGCCCCTGGCGCGTCCCGCGATCTCGCGGGCGCCGTCGGGCTCCATCGGAATGTCCAGCAACCGGGACGACCGCGTGACGATCGCAACCAGCTCGTCGGGAGAATAAAAATCCAGGCGGTTGACGAGGCCGAAGCGTTCGCGCAGCGGGGAGGTCAGCGAGCCGGCGCGGGTCGTGGCGCCGATCAAGGTGAATCGCGGCAAATCCAGTTTGATCGTGCGCGTGGACGGGCCCTGGCCGATGACGAGGTCGAGCTGAAAATCCTCCATGGCTGGATAGAGCGCCTCTTCCACCGAGGCCGGCAGCCGATGGATCTCGTCGATGAACAGCACGTCGTGTTGCTGCAAATTGGTGAGGATCGCGGCCAGGTCGCCAGCGTGGGTCAACACCAGGCCGGACGTCGAGCGGATGGCCACGCCCATTTCGCGCGCGATGATATGGGCGATGGTGGTCTTGCCGAGCCCCGGCGGGCCGTAGAAGATCGCATGGTCGAGCGCTTCCTCTCGCTGCTTGGCCGCCTCGATGCAGATTCGCAGGGATTCCTTCATCCGCTCCTGCCCGACGTATTCGGACAGGGTCTGCGGCCGCAACGAGGCCTCGACGCTGCGCTCATCCTCCGTCAACTGGTCGGTCACGAGACGGTCGGTCACACTCTGTCCTTGGCGGGCATCATGCCCCGCGGTCATTTAGTTTCCGGCACGGAGGGAGCCTTGCCGGGCCGTGGTATATCTGCTGGAGCCGCCCCCGTTGCCCCCTGTCCGCAGTCAGGAGGGCATCGCCGGCCGCCCTGCGTCGGATCCGGCATCCCACCTTCCATCTTCGGGAGTTGGCATTGCGTCCTCAGGCCGCCATCCACATTGCCGCAGAGTGCTGGCACCAGCGAGCGGCCCATCTCGAGATAGCCCTCAGGGCAGGACCCACAGACGGGCATCTGAGCCTGGCTGCCGGCAGGCGCGCAGGAAACGAGGGTATGGTCGTCCTCCTTGCAGATGTTTGCGTCGGTCGCCCGCCCCGTCGTGACATAGCCTTCGTCGCATTTGCCGCAGGTCATCCTGGGGGTCTTGGGTTTTGCTGGAGCGTCCTCCTGCGCCGATCCCGGGGACGGCAGGAGTGGCAGCGAGACCAGCGCCACGATTCCGACAATGCGGATGAGCCCACGAACGATGTTCTGCGCGGTCATATTCGAGATTTTCATCATTATCCTCTTGTCAGATCCTTGGGCATTTCCGGGATCAATTCCCTGATCGGTCGTGCGATCGCCTGCTCATGGAGACTCTTCCGGTTTTTCTTTTTTGATCTCCACGGACGGAAACTTCGGAGGATGGGGAGGAAAGTTGCCCTGGCCAGGTGTCGGAAAGTTGCTCTCGCCAGGTGTCGGCAGAATCCCGCCGCAATTAGGCGGGCACTTCCGGCCGCCCTTGGTGGGATCCGGCATCCCGCCTTCCATCTTCGGGACCTGGCATTGCGTTCTCAGGCCGCCGTCCTCGTTTCCACAGAGGGCGGGGAGAAGCAACCGCCCGATCTCTCGGTAACCTTCCGGGCAGGTGCCGCAGACCGGCATCTGATTCTGGAACCCGATAGGCTTACACTCCACCACCACACGTTCGCCTTCACTCTCAAACAGACCTTTGCACATCGCCGATAAATCGAACAAAGCCCCTTGCTCAAGACCTTGTCGAGGAACGGCGACAGCGGTCTTGACGTAGCCCTCCGGACACTTGCCGCATGTCAGGAGAGGGATCGTGGGTTCATTTTTATCCTTATCTTTCTCGTCCACGATGGTTTCATGGGGAACGAGAACATTGGGATTCCTGGATTCAATTTTGTCTTCCGAGAAGGCCGCCTGCGGCACGAGCAGACAGGGGCCAATCACCAGCGCACTGATGGCGAACCGGACCAACAGTGATTTGCTACGCATAATCTTGTTCATATTACCCCCGTGCCAGATCTTTCAAGACCTCGCGGATCAATTCAGTCAGCGGGATCGATTCCGGGCACACCTGCGCGGCCCGCTTGATGGCTTCTTTCACGTCCGCAGCCCTGTAGCCGAGGTTGACCAGCGCCGACAAGGCGTCGTCCTGGAGCCGGCCCAGCGGACCGCTCGCAGCCTGCGGGACCGGACTGGGCGTCACGCGCAACCGCTCGACCTTGTCCTTGAGCTCGAGCGCAATCCGCGCGGCGGTCTTCTTTCCGATGCCGGGGACCGACGCGAGCTTCTCCACGTCGCCGGCCTGGATGGCTGAAACGAGATCGGGCACGTTCAGCGCCGACAGCACGCTCAATGCCAGTTTCGGACCGATGCCGCTGATGCTGGTCAGCAGGATGAAGGAATCCTTTTCCAGTGCAGTGACAAAACCATAGAGTTGAATCGCATCCTCACGCAGATGCGTATAGACACTGAGCGATGCGGATTCGTTGATCTCCGGAAGTGCGTAAAAGGTGCTGAGAGGGATGAACACTTCGTACCCGACGCCATGCACGTCGAGTGTCACGTGGGAAGGAGCCTTGTGAGCCAGCCGGCCCGTGAGCGCGGCAATCATGTCGTTAATTTAACCCGCTGCTGCGGCCACTTTCTCCATAACCTCGTCGGAAATGTCGAAGTTCGCGTGCACTTTCTGCACGTCGTCGTGCTCGTCGAGGACTTCCATCAGCCTGAGCATCTGCTCGGCATTTTTTTCTTCCAGCTTGATCGAGTTCTGCGGGACGAAGGTCACTTCGGCAAGCGCGGTATCGATTTTCGCATCGGCCAGCGCCTTTTTCACGTTCTCGAAGTCGTGCGGATCGGTGATCACCTCGAATGACTTCGTGCCTGCTTTCACATCCTCGGCGCCAGCGTCCAGCACGAGCGAAATCAACTGGTCTTCTTCGACTTTGCCGCGCTCGACCGTCAGCAGCCCTTTTTTGTGGAACTGCCAGGAGACGGCCCCGACTTCCGCCAGGTTCGCGTTGTTCTTCGTGAGCAGATTGCGGATCTCGGCCACGGTGCGGTTCCGGTTGTCCGAGGTGATCTCGATCATCAGCGCGGTCCCGCCGGGCCCGTACCCTTCCAGCGCGAATTCCTCGTAGGTCACGCCCGGCAATTCACCCGTCCCGCGCTGGATCGCTTTCTTGAGCGTATCGCCCGGCATGTTCGCGTCTTTGGCCTTGGCGATCGCCAGACGCAGCCGCGGATTGCCGTTTGGATCACCGCCTGAGCGCGCCGCGATAGTCAGCTCTCGGATAATCCGCGTGAAGATCTTGCCGCGCTTGGCATCCTGCGAGGATTTATGCCGCTTGATGGTCGCCCAGTGACTATGCCCGCCCATGAGGCTGCTCGCTTCGGTGAATGTGAACCAATGAAGTTGTCTTATTTTATGCGGTGTGTCTAGCACAGCGCAAGAGGCGAGTCAACGAGGGGGGAGGCGTCTCGGCTGACGAACGGCGCACGCTCTCGGCTGCGCCATGATGCGTGCACCCCCGGACGTCCTCCGGTATCGTACTGTTGGTCACTGCGCCTTATCAGACCATCGGAACGGCGCAGTGACAGTCGTCCTGCTCGCCGCAAGGCAATTGACGCCATGGCACGAGCCTCAGCGCGCATCCGTTCCATCCGAGACTTTGTTGGGAAGTGGGGCGTGCTGCGGTAAGTTGTGTGCACGCCCTCCGGTATGGGCGGCAAAATCAGCCTTTTATTATCGGGCTTTCTATCTCTTAAGTAGCAGCACGCCCCTAATTAACATAGTCAAAGATGCGATTAAAGGGGCCACGCACCACGGTGAGGCAAGCGTCAAAATAAATTCAACAACGCCCAACCCACGAGAGCCAGGAAAACAAAAAGGTGTCAGGAACCATTTTCATGTGTTGCTGGAAGACTTCTTCGCCGTGCGGATGGCGTCGGTGATGCTCCAGATGGCGATCGCCAGGAAGAGCAGGGAGCCGATCAGAAATGCGGTCGGGTTTTCAGGCTGGACGCCGGACCTCCACGTAGGCAGCAATCTGAGAAGTTCGGCCGAGACGCCGAAGAAAGCGTCCACCACCAGGGCGCCGAGCAGGAACCCCGCCCCCTTCGCCCACTGGCGGCAATAGAATTGTCCGAGTCCCGGCATGACGCCGGAGAGAACACCGGCGAGCGTCGGGTTTCGAGGTCTGTCGCTCATGTCGCTCGCCTACTCTGAATAGAACAATAATTGCAGTCCGATCAGCACAATGAAGCCGGCCCAGGCCAGGTTCCACCGTGAAGAGCCGGCGGCGCCGGCTTTCGCGGCCGTGCGCATAGACACCAGCTTGCAGAACCCGGCGGCGACAGCCATCGTGCCCATGATAGCGTGGTCCAGCGCAATTTTGTGCGCCGAGGGATGGACTCCGTGGCTGTGCAGGAAGAGCATGAGCCCGCCGACGATCGCGAAGGCCGGAAATGGGATGGTCCACAGCGCATGGCGCAATCGGTCCGACCACCGGAGCCCTTCAATCGCGCCGACGCTCAACAAGAGCGCGGCGTAAATCTTATGCTCGAGCATCTCCCAGTCGCCCCCGAAGAAGGTCTGGGCGAAACTCAGGGAGCCGATCGGCCAGGCCTCATGATCGCTCCAGATCAGCAAATGGCCTCCCGCTCCGAGCATCGCCAGCGGGAGGAGGAATCGCGACCAGGCCAGGAGTCCGATCCCCAGCGCCCCCCATAGTTCCGTCATTCCGACCAGGAGAATGAATATACCGGAGAAGTGGTGGTTGAATTCAGAATAGGCGATGCCCGCGGGCGATCCTTCCCACAGAACCACGCCCGTTGCCAATTGATGATCGGCTCCCCCGTGGTCGAGGGAGGCGTCGTGCGAAGAACTGTGCTGGGAGGCTTCATGAGGCGGACTCGTCTGTTGGGCGAGCCCGGAGCCCGTCAGCAAGACGCATAGTCCGACCGCAGACATGAAGAAGGCCCACCTGGGTGGCCAGGTAGGCCCTTTCTCAAAGAACCACGCCGTCATGCGAACATCACATGAACTTCATGAACTTGTCTTTGGCTTCGTCCATGACCTGGGCCGTAACCGTGGCCAAGCCGCGCTCTTTGGCGATCCGCTCGACCTCGCGCCGCGCCATGGGCCGGATGAAATCCGGAATGTTCTCCAGCCGCCGCTCCGCGTCCGGCGCCCACGTGATCCCGTTCGAGTCGTTCTTGGAATCGTCCATGACTTGCAGGGTGATGGTCGTGTAGTTGTGCTTGCGGGCATAGGCTTCCACGCTGCTCTTGACCATCGGTTGCACGAAGGCTGGCAACCGCTCGAGTTTTTCCTTGGCATCCGGCGACCAGGTGAAGCTGGACGCAGCGCCGGCTTTCATATCGGAGGCCGTCAGGCCCATCTGGGCAACCATCGCCGAGAAGGGACAGCCGCCGGACTTCTCCTCGGTTTTTCCACCGGCAGGAGCTGCGCCGGCTTTCGCGCCCGCCGAAGCGTGCGCGGAGGCGGGCTGGCCGGCCTGGATTTTTTCATTCAGGTAGGCGGCCATCTGCCCGGAGCCGGCCTGGGCCTCGTCTTTCAACGTCCCGCGGGTCATTTCAAAGGGCTGCGCGGCCGCCGTGCGTCCGCCGAGCTGCACGCCCAACGAGCTGACCATCTGCGTTTCGCCCGGATTGGTCACCATCGAGAATTTGGCGCCGCAGGACGGGCAGCCGAAGAAAACACCGAGCGAGCCTTCGGCCGGCTTCTCGACCTTCTCAAAACTCATGTAGGTTTCACAATTAAGGCAGACGAATTTCATAACGGCTCCTTTATATACCCCTATAGTTTCTGAGCCAAGACCTTTTTATAGTCGACGAGGGCGGTCACACGCTCCGCAATCTCCTGGTACTTTTTGATGGTCGGATAGGTCGCATCCAGCAGCGGGATCCCCTTATCGAAGGTCTTGGCTAGGGTGCGGTCGAAGGGAATGCGGCCGAGCAGCGGGATGTTCAACGCGTCGCACAGCGCCTGCGTGTTGCCTTCGAAGAGTTCCGATTCGACGCCGCAGGAGGGGCACCGATACTCGCTCATGTTTTCAATCATGCCGAGAACCTTGATGCCCATGTCGCGCGCGTAGGTCACCGACTTCTGCACGACATCCGAGGCCACTTCCGACGGTGTGGTCACGACGATGGCGCCGGCCAGGTCCGGAATGAAGCCGGCGATGACCGGCGGCTTGTCGGCGGCGGCGCCGGGCGGCAGGTCGGCCAGCAAGTAATCGAGTTCACCCCACATGACGTCGGCCAGAAATTCACGGATGACGTTCATCTCCATGAGCCCGAGCCAGACCGGGCTGAGATCCATCGGCCCCTTCCACCGGACCGGCGAGGTGGCGTCGAGGAAGAAATCCATCGAAGCGACTTTCATCCCCAGCGGGCCGACCGGCGGCGCGGCGCCCTCGGGCGTGATGGTCAGCGATTGTCCATGCATCCCCAGCATGCGCGGCACGCAGGGGCCGTTGAGGTCCACATCCAGCACGCCGACCTTATAGCCCAAGCGGGCCAGCGCGAGCGCCAGGTTCACGGTCGTCATGCTCTTGCCGACGCCGCCTTTGCCGCTCATCACCGCGAGCTTGTGGCGGACCCCGGCCATGCGGGCCTGGACCTGCTTCATCTGCTCGGTGATCTGCTGGACGACCTTGGCGTCGTCCGAGTATTGCAGTTTCCCGAGAATGGCTTTGAGATCTTTCTCGCTCATCTCA
>Ga0247727_10007928_pt1 | contig 19954 bp, 16 predicted proteins | sample WisWelCaveWW1625_FD_202498 | JGI IMG/M metagenome (GOLD analysis project Ga0247727, IMG submission 202498) | Biofilm microbial communities from Wishing Well Cave, Virginia, United States - WW16-25 | ecosystem: Environmental > Aquatic > Deep subsurface > Groundwater > Cave microbial mat | place... | reverse complement strand
CATTCCCGTAGCCGCCCCACAAAGTATTCGCGTCTCTGGTCAGGCGCACATCCTCGCTGCCATCGGTGATACTTTTAAAATAGGAGGAATACGAAGTTTTGCTGGTTTGACTCCCCGTTCCGGTGGCCGTCGTATCTGAAGAAACATTATAACTCTGTGTTAAGGTTCCCCCGAGACAGGTTTCGGTGGTGCTGGTGCTGACCACATCTAAAACAACATCGTTACTGGTGGTGACGGTTCCGTTTAATTGATGCAAACCCCGCGCCACGCCGCCGCTGGCTCCAGCGGTCTGCTTGATGTCGTAAATGGTGTTGTTGTAAAGATAATGCGTGGTGCTCGCTTGATCCACCAAAATACCATACGGGATGGAAGCGGCGTTACCGACTGAATTGGTGATGTCCCAAATCGCATTGTTGCTTGCTTTCAATTGACCACCATCGACATAAATACCCGCTGCTATATCCGTGCCCGCTGAAGAAGTAATGTCGTGAATAATATTTTTGGCTAACCGGACATCGCTGGTCGCGCTCAAAGCGCTATTCATTCGGATCCCAAAAATCCCCTGGCCGTTGGTGACACTGGTTCCGTTAATCTCAATTCCGGTGATACGGACATATTCATCGGAAATATCAATAATCGGATACGTCGCCCCTGGCGCCGCTGTGGAGGGAACTATTCGATACCCGGTTCCAGCGGTGGCCGTATGCCGCTGGGTCGTTCCCACCTCAGTCGAAGCGGTGGGCGTAAAAATGTTAATATAATTACTGGCGCCCGTGGTATAACCGTCAATAGTCACCGTCGTTGTATCAGCCCCGTCGTTATAACACGGCAAATTTAGGATAAAAGCTCCGGTCACCATATCGGCCGTGTTCATGTAACTGGCCCCGGAAGCGCTGCTTTCGGCAGAACTTAAAGAATTGAATGTGCGGGCGATCGAATTGACGGTCTGATTGGTCACGTTTGATGGTGTCGCTCCCGTTGCCGTCACCACGGAATAGACTGTGGAAGATGTCCGAACCGATATGTAAGCAACCGTCGCGCCACTGTAGGTGACCTTATCGCCCACCCCGACATTGCTGGCCTGGGCCGCGCTAAAGGTCGCGGTACCGCTGGAGATGCTCACGGTTGGGCTTCCGCTTTTAAGGTCCGCAGTTGAGGTCCCAACTGAATAATAGACATTCAAAGTGGCAGCGGCAGCAGGTTTAATCGGAACAGCCACGATGGCCCAGTGGGCCGTGTCGGTCAGCGCCCAGGACATGGTGACGGTTGCGGCACCCGGTTCTGTCGATCCCGCGATCCGAAGACCGGTAGATCCATGTGTCTCTCTGTACCGCTCAGTCTGATCCGCACCAACAGTCAGTGTATTAAACGTACCATCACCGTCTCGTTCGGAAACCACGTCCAAAACCAATTCGTCTGTAGCGCTGTTGACAGTGACAGATATTGTTGAGGTGCTGGCGGCATCGGCAGTTGAAGCAGTCCCGATGGGTGTCGTTTGATGAACCCCGGTAAATGAAATAGCACCTGCGAGAAAATTTCTACTGTCCGAAATGGTAATGGCCACAGTATTTGCGTCGGTCGCCGGGTTCACCTTGTACCACAATTCCGCTCCGGAGTCATCATTCCCATTATCTCTGGCAATGAAAGTTAGAGTGGCTCCGGCGTACGTAAGAGTTTCGACCGTAGTAGCCGAGACGCTACGAATGGAAACACCGACGAAAAGAACACGGTCGGAACCACCGGCTGTAACAGTATGACTGAAAGACATCGCTGTTGTTTGACCTCCCGAGTCAGCCGTGGATGTGGCATCCAGCGTAATAGCTGCTAAGGCGGGTCGGTGAAGGAAAAGGCAGGAAAATCCGAGACAGAGCGGGACAAGGATATGTATAAGTAGTCTATTGTAAAAAAATTTTAACATTTATAATATAAAATTAAGATAATAAACAAGAGCTGTGCGGTCAGGATCAAATAAACTTTGATTTACGCAACGGCTCGCTATAATACAAGCGTCTTGAATACTTCGACACATGTCTTTGCGAGCGACCAAAGGGAGCGAAGCATCCATAGGTATTGGGATTGCTTCGGTCTGACGGCCTCGCAATGACAATTTGATTTGGACGCTTGTATTAGCAATCTTAAGAAATTTATTTTTATTTAAGTCAATGATTTCAATGACTTTTACGCCTGCTTTAATTAGAAGAGGGGGTTGAGCGATCCTGATCAGGGTTGCGAAACCAATGGAACTAATCAGAAATTTTAATGCGGATACTCTCGGGATTAATGATTCGATCATTTATTTAAAATTGACACAACATGATTAAGCTACGATCCTCCCCGTGATGTCGTGTCAATTACTGACTTTCCTAAAAAAAATATCATTTTTGATGTAGTCAGTACTGCCAACGCCGCAATGATTTGCAATAAAAAGACTGGTTTTATTATTAATGCGTTGGTCTGTAATCGTGTTTCCAGAGGCTGTTTTGTCAACGCCTTTGAACAAAATTTTTATACAAAATGGGATGTACTATTTATTTTTCCGTGGAACCTGTAATCACCCCTATTTTCTTCTCAAGCGGTGGACCAATGTTGGTCCTGATCAACAAACTGATCTCCAATAACTTTTCTTTGACCAAGTACGCATCTTCCGCGTTCGGATTTAAGGCGAGGTAACGCTCATAATGGACCTTTGCCGTATCATAATCTTTCAACAAATCTCCGCTGACAAAAGCTAAATTATAATGCGCGGCCGGGTCATGGGGGGTCAGTTCCACGACCTTTTTATACTCTTTTGCAGCCTGGTCAAATTTTTGTTGCTCAAAAAGGACATTCCCCAAGTTATAATGCAATTTCGCGGAATCGATCTTTAGTTTCTGGTTCTCAGCCTTCAATTCTGAAATTTTTGCCGAAACTTTTTTAATATTGCTTTCCATTCCCTTGAGGTTCGCCTGTGCCTGTTTTTTAAGGTCTTGGACCAATTTCGCGGAATCGATTTTAAGTTTCAAGTTCTCCGTGCCTAAATCCTGGGGTGCTCCCGCAGCCGTTTCGGGGGATACTTTCAGATCCTGAATGATGGCCTTGGACCAGGGAATGACTTCTTCAATCTCCTTTTTCTCGGCCGATTCTTTTTCCAACACTTTAATTTTCGCGCTGTATTCCGTTTCTTTTTGGGTGGAAGTCGTTTTTAATTGATTGAGCTCATCGCCAAACTGTTTTTGAAGCTGTTCCGCCTTTTCCGCCCTCTGGGTCAACCCGTCCCTATGACTGGTAAGAGTTCGTATCCGATTTTCTCTGATCTCTTGTTCACCGCGTAACCTTTTTAATTCGCTTTCGACAGAGTTTCTTTCTTCAATTAATTTTTTATTCTCTTCAACGGAATTCTTCAAACTCTGATTGATTTTGATCATCTGCTGTTCATCCGGAGACAATACGGCCATTTCATTGACGGGTTTTACTTCAATGCGCCGGCCCCGGGAAGAGGAAGAACCTTCCGTGCCTTTGATACCAATGGCCTGCTCAACATCAATCTCGGTCTGGATCACTTCCGCGTTTCCTGAGGCAACTAAACCCAGGAACAGCAAACTACAGACCAACGCATTAGTAATAGACTGTTGTATTTTTCTGCAACTCGTTGGTGCGTTGGCAGTATTGATTTCCGTAAAAGTTCTATTACTTTTACGGAAATCAATAACGGGTAAAATCCACCTATTACTTCTTGCGTTCATAGTCTTTGCTTCCTCCCATTTTTTTGAGATTTTGATCTGGATTAAGAGGGGCTTTGATCGTCAAAGGTTTGCGCCGGTCATCCACGGATTTTTCATCCTCATAATCGCGGTAAGATTTGATCGTACCTTTTAAGTCCTCATATTCTTTCGCGCCGCTGACAATATGCGGCGTAATAAAAATCACGATCTCGGTCTCTGTGATTTTGTCGGAGGTGCTGGTAAAAAATGTTCCCAAAAAAGGAATCTCTCCCAGCCAGGGAACTTGCCGTTTGGTGTGCGATTTATCTTCGGAACGCAGCCCACCCAAAATTACGGTATTACCGTCTTTGACCATGACGGTCGTTTCCACCTCAGTCTTGTTGACCTGCGGAATGCCGCCGCCCTTGGATTCAATTTTCGTGGTGACCGTGGAAATCTCCGGCCGCAGACGCATCGTCACAAAACCATCTTGGTTAATGATTGGCAAGACATTCAACTTAATCCCGACATCGACAAAACGGACGTCTTCGCTGGTGATGGCATTATCACCCGTCCCTGAAGTTGTTGAAATGATATAGGGAACCGTATCACCGATGTGAATCCTGGCCTCCTGATTGTTGGTCACCAATAATTTCGGGTTGGAAAGAATTTTGGTGTCACTAACCTGTTTAAGGGCGCGGAGGCTCATTTGAAAATGATCCGTGTTGATATTCCCGATGCCAATTTTGGAAAAAAACTTTTTTAGATTATCGCTGGACGTTAAACCGGCATCGTTAAGAATCACATTCTTAAAAGTAACCTTTTGCAATTCCTCCTCAGGACTATCTTTAAAATCCATTTCCCAGTCCACCCCGAAATCAAAACTGGGTTTAAAGAGAATCTGGACAACCCGGGCCTCGATCAAGACTTCCCGGGTTTTCATATCCAATTTTTTTATTAACTTCTCAATTTCCTTACGTCTGCCGGGAATAGCCCGGACAATTAACTGGTTCGACCGTTCATCGGCCAGAATCGTTCCGACCTTATTGCCCTCCAGCCGGGCACGCAATTTTTCCGCGACAATATCCGCCTGGGCATACTGTAAGTCATACGTAAAGGTTTCCAAAGGATGCTCCAACTCGTCAATGGACTTTTGCATTTCCTCTAAAGCTTGCGGCGTATCAATCAGCACAATCGAGCCGGTGTCTTCATCAATGATTAAATTTCCCAAACCGCTTTTGATACTCTCCAGGGCGGCTAAAACATAACTGGGTTTGGCATAATTCAGATGCACAATCTTGACCTCAGTATTGTCCGCGAACTTTTTACCAAACATCGCCTGATACTCTCCTTCAGACATGACATGAACGATATCGTTTTTGATATGGTAGGCCAGGCTGTTGGAAATCAAAATGATATCCATGACGTCTTTAATCGAAACGCTTTTTAAAAGCAGGGTAATGCGCCCCTGAACCGCGCTACTCGTCACCGCGTTAAACTCACCCTTGAGGGCCAAGAATTTGATAACATCGATAATATTCATGTCCCGGACATCCAAAGTGATCTTTCGCTCAAAACGATCCTCTAAAGATTCCGTTTGTTCCACCACGGTGATCGGTTTGGGTTTGTCCGCCGGACTCTGAGCAAAAGCAGAAAACGCAGAAAATAAAAAAACCACGGCGCAAAGAAATGAAAAAACCCTCACAATGACGTAAATATCAAATGGTCGGCTCATAATTTCAACGTCAACTCCTCCCCTTCGCAGCCTAAAAGAACACGGTCTGCATAAATGTTCTTAATGGTGACTCCATGAAATTCTTCCCCTTGTCTTAGAAAATAGGTGATCCCTGTTTTTGTATTTTCAATCATCACTGAGGCAGATTCCGGAGTGCTTAACCAGGAAATGCCCACCAGCTTCCAGTCCTGAGTGAGCTCAGTAATGCGCGGATTAGAAATATTCTCAACAACCATCTCTGGTGCTTCCGCTTTCTTTTCAAAAGGACGAAAAATATTCCGGCGTTTGATATTCTCCAAATAATCCGAGATATCGACCAAGCTTGGGATAAAATCATCGGAAAAATTTTTCGCTTGAGAGGTCAGATGAAAAGTTATCTTTTGATTCATCATTTTCATTCCGCCTAAAACATTAGCGACAAAAAGAAAACAAACAACACCGATAGCCAGCATGAAAAGCTTATTGATTTCCCGGATACCAAACGGCGTCCCCGTTGACTTGCCCGGTGTCAATCCTTTCAACAATCCCATCAGAGGAGCTAAAACGGACGGCAAAGAAACGGGAGGCAATCCCACTCCCTTAACTGAGCTTGCCACTTGCTGGGCGAGATCTTGTCCCGGGGAAGATTGATTGGAAGAAGTTTCGGCTGCGCCTTGAGATTCTATAATCTTTAAAAGTTTCTGTTCAGCCGTTTCTTTTTTGGTCACAAGAAAATTCCTCTAATTAAAATCCGCCTTAGGGACCATCATGTGGCCATCCCACCCCGCCTGACGTTCTTTTTCAATCACATCGCGTACCAGTGTCTTATCCACCACATATTTATTTTGGATAACCAATTCCTTCAAGACACGATGACAGAGCATGGTGATGCGCCGGGGATAACCGCGCGAAAAAGTGTAAATCTCACCAATGGCTTCATTGTCGAAAAGTTTCATCGCGCTTTCGTAACCGGCTTTCATGATGCGGTAATCAATAAGCTCCTTGGTTTCCTGCGGGCCTAATGGGTTCAACGTATATTTAAAACTGATACGGTCTAAAAAATTGGGCATATGGACAATCTTGGGATATAATTCCATCTGTCCCAGCAAAACCAGTTGGATAAGTTTGTACTCATTCGTTTCAAAATTTAAGAGGATACGCAAAACTTCGAGCGTTGCCAGATCCAATTTCTGAGCCTCATCAATAATCAAAATCACTGTCCGTTTTTCTTCAACGGCTTTTTGCAAAAGGAATCGCTCAATGGCATCGCGCAATTCCAAAATATTGCTCATGGTCGCATTTTTTTGCGGTGGATAATCGACATTGAAATTCCGCACCAAGGAAGTTAAGAATTGTTCTTCATTTTCAAATGAAGGGTTGAGGATCATATGAAAAATCATATCCCCTCTTTGCTGCAATTCCTGGAGGAGCTTTCGGGAGAGCGATGTTTTACCGGTACCGACATCGCCAAAGATAACATTGAGGCCGCGCTTTAATCGCAACTCAATTAAAATATTGGTGAGAGCGATCTCGTGCTCTTTAGTGAGATAAAAAAATTCAGGATCAGGACTGGTGGAGAAGGGTTCTTTTTTAAATCCAAGCAGTGTGTGATAAGCCATTTAACTGTTATTAATATATCTTATTTAAAATTAAAAATAATTTAGTAATTTCTCGACGGAAAATAAAAAATTTCATTAGTGCTTATATTATCATAAGTACTAATGTTTTGAAAGGTTTATTTGATTTTTTTGCGGAAAAATAAGAGAAGCCGTAAACAAAACCGAACGTTCTGGCAAACGCTCTCAAAAGCATAGCAAACGCCCAAAATAAACCGGCAGAAAAATTTTTAACGCACAAATATCCGAAAAAAATTTCGATAAAGAATAAACTAAATATCAAAATAAAAAATATCATGACTGCCGATTGATAAAAAAATATTAGAGACCCCATAACAATGAGCCCAATCACTAAAGGTGGCTCCACAATGTCTTTCCAAAAAGTATAATCATCACCTTTCATCATATCAGGATGATCGAGATACATTCTCACGCGCCAGAATCCGTGGTTGAATTGTTCACGTAAATATTTTCCTATCTGAGCAGTATGGTGGTGCTTAACACGTGAGCCTTTTTCAAAATAAATTTTGTATCCAGCTTTTAATATTTTGTAGCTTAAGTCATTATCCTCTCCGCTTGCGCTCCCGTACTGTTCATTGAACCCACCCACCTCCTGGAATATTTTTTTTCTAATACAAAAGTTATAGCTGCCAAATGACTTAGGATAAACTGGCATCCGCTCCTGATGCCGATGCATAATTTCCATATGAATACACTTTGCTAATAGATTGCTCCCCTCAATCAAATCATATGTACCGCTCACCACACCAACCTCTACCCGATTGAAATGAACGATCGCTTTTTCTATCCAATCAGGGGGTGGAATGCAATCCGAATCCGTAAAAAAAAGGATGTCGCCCTTTGCTTCGCGTGCCCCACGGTTTCGCGCTGATGCTGGACCAGCGTTCTTTTGGTAGAAATATCTCACGTTTGGAAATGAGCGGACTTTCTCCGCTGTCATGTCGGTTGAGCCATCGTCAACCACAATGACCTCCACCTCATTATATTTTTTTTGCGATAAAACTCCTTTAATTGCAAAGTTTATAGTCTTTTCGGAATTATATACAGGAATGATAGCGCTTATCATTTTTCAGCAATTGTGTAAAGAAGCATTCCAAATTGAGAACCAAGTAAGCGATCCGGTGAAAATCGAAATGGAAAAGTATTTATTCCCCCCATCTTTATAACCCTTAATCCATTGGTCATATTCAATCGGCAAAGCTTCTTGAGGACAAACGGTTTTTCTTCAATACCTGGCATAAACAAAGGTCGGATCAATTCCCAAGGTGACCATTTATTTGGAACAAAAGTAATTATATATCCGTTGGTTAGCAAAATTGATTTAAGCTTCTCAATAATTTTATTTTGTTCCGGCAATGTAAAGTGTTCCAGCAACCCATCAGAAAAAATAAGATCAAATCGCTCATTGATTTTCTTATCCAGCAGATCATTTAATAGATCAGCTTTAATAAGTTTACTCCTCCCTTTTGTTAATCCCTGAGTCAACTCAAGCGCCTTTTCTGAATAATCTAAACTCACTGTATCCAGTCCCAAATCACAAAAGTATTTTGAAAAAAATCCGCTGCCGCATCCGGCATCTAAAGCCGATTTCTTGTTAGTTAAAAATGGCTCAATGGTACTGATGATCCTTCGCTTAGACCAACTGATTGCTTCTGTTTGAGCACGGTTGCGGCTGACCCAAAAATTATTCCAGTCATGCGATTGGGGATTCATTGAAAACCTAAGGATTCGATTCCCTGGATCCGGATTGTTGAGGTGGTCGATCTTGTTTTATATTTTTTATTTCGGCTTCCAGCAGGCCGATCTTTTGGGCCATGGTATCATTACGATTATTTTGCTGGCATAAAAAAATGGTCAGGAACAAACTCAGAAAAATAAAAAAGCAGATCAGCGTAAAAAAAATAAAATTGCTCGGTAATGTGAAACCGAACAAAGCCGCTGTCCTAAAAAGTAACTGATCAAAAATATCAAACAAGAGTCCCAATAAAGAAAGCAATATCCATCCAATCGCGTATTTAAAGGTGAGCTTCCTGCGGCGTCCGAGCTCGACAACCAGAATTAAAATGGCGACCGCTAAAAAACCTGTCAGAATTTTTATGATCACTGATCTCACCCCACCTGCTTTTGTTTTATCATATTAAATAAAATTGCGGAGGTCACTTTCAACATATAGTACAATGTTGCCAAATATCGTATCGAAGAATGTCCAGCCTCTCTTTTACGCATCTGCACCGGAACTTCCTTGACCCGCTTGTCATAAAGACGCGCCACCATGATTGATTCAGGTTCAGGAAAATCATGCGGATACTCATCGGCAAAAATAGTGATAACTTTGCGATTAAACGCCCGAAAACCGGAAGTCGGATCCGTAACTTTATAGCCAGTAAGAAAACTTATGAGATAGGCAAAAAAATGTATGCCTATGCGCCTGACAAACGAAGAGCGATAACCGGTGAACGGCGGTAAAAACCGGCTGCCAATCGTCATGTCCACTTCGTTCTTTCGAATGGGATCGATAAGCCTTTCCACAAAGGACACATCGTGCTGGCCATCGCCATCTACCTGGACAGCCAAAGAAAAGCCTTTTTCGATAGCATATTGAAATCCTGTCTGTACGGCGCCACCAATACCAATGTTAAACGGTAAAGACACCACCACTGCCCCAGCTTCCCGGGCATCTTGAGCTGTTGAATCTTGCGAACCATCATCCACGACCAAAACCGTTAGCGGCAAGGACAAGGATAAAATCTCTTGAACGGTCCTGGCAACATTGCCGGTTTCATTATAGGCCGGAACAATAATGAGAATTTTCTCTGGCGTCACCTTAGTGAAATATCCTCCCCATCAGGCCGCTTTCTTTTAATCGACTGGCTAAACTATAATCAATAGAAAAATCCTTAAATTTTATGACCATCCCGCCTTTGATCGCCTTATCTTCTTTAACGATAAGATTCAACATCCTATTCAGTCTTTTCTGGCCCATGCCAAGAAGTTTGCCCCGGATCTCCTCACTTAATTTTCGAAAAGTAATCACCAACACATCTTTTTGCTCCGGACCAACATTCTCGGGACTCAGCATCCCAAACTTTTGAACGGCCAGCTCAACGAGCTGTTTATCCAATCTTTTCTTGAGGAAAAAAATAATCGTCGCAATAACGACAATCTGAAGAATAAAAATTATGCCGATGTACGCAAAAAGCCCCATATCAACTCATTCCCCCTTTTTTTTTAACGAAACAAGATATCCAACCGCAAAATTAACCAAATCCACGGTCTGTTCCCGAATCGGTAAATCAGGTATCAAACCCGAATAAGGAAATACCCTCCCATCCGGAAAATGGCCGCGGGCGGTGACCAGAAGCAACATCGATTCATCCGCAAAATTAAACATGCTTTTTAAAAAAACCTGTCCGGCGGTTGGCTTTCCTATCAAAATAGCCCGGCCGCGTTTTTGCATAACCCCCGAGAAAAGTTCGGAGGCGCTGCCGCTTTGCTTATCAACCAGAATGGCAATCTGTCCTGAATAATGATAATCTGCCGGGAGCCGGGGGATATCCAATGAAGACTTTGGCTCGCCCCGCTTCTGAAAATAAGCGAATTCCTCACCGGGTGGAAGAAAGAACGCGGAGATTTCCCGCGCGGCTAAAGGCGGACCACCGGGATTACCGCGTAGATCTAAAACCAGACTTGATTCGTCTCCCTGCTTTCTAATAAAAGACAAGTAACTAAACAATTCATCCGAGGTTTTACGATTGAACGCTTGTACCTGCAGGCAATAAACACCGGGAACATGTACCGGCACCAAGAAAACGGATTGTTTAAAATACTCTTTGCTGGTCAGAGAGACGGCTGTTTCTTTTTTCTCAATCCCGGAAAGATAATAGATATTAACCGTTGTGTCCACTAATGGTGTTAACAGGGACTTAATCTCTTCTTCCTTTAAGGTCTCAACGGAAACATCATCGATCTTGAGGATCACATCATTCGCCCTTAAACCTTTCAGGTAAGCGTCGGAATGAGGTTCAACTCTGGTGATGAGAAACCCCATTTGCGTTAATTTCCCTTCTATTCCTAAGTCAATCTTATGACCGAGGACTTTGGCCTCAAACACTTTCGCCGGTTTTGGCGGGATAAACGCGGAAAATTTATCTTCGGGGTCTTTCAGGTAATCGATCAAAAAGGCGGTAGAACGCCATAAAACGTAATTAACCTTTTCTCTTTTGTTGGCTAATTTTCCATAGATATCCCGGTCAAATTTCTCGATAAACCTGTCAAAATCCTCTCGCTTAACCGTAAAATAATAATTCTTCTCCATGGTCTGATAAACTTCCTCAAAAAAATCCAAATATTGTTCATAAGTGCTGGGTGAGGATTGCCTTGAGCTAAGAGATGACTTTTTGTGTGTGTCCTGCATGGAATTTTTGCCTTTGGCGAAAGAGTGGTCGGCAATAAAAAATAAATTCAGGAAAAATATAAAAATAAATGCCCGGAGAACATTTTGCCGTACCGGATTAAAGTATCGCTGCATGTGCGACATTATAACATACCTTGGTAAATGGGGCACAGACAAGATACAAAAAATCCCACACTGGTTATCGTCAGTGTGGGATTTCGCGTTCGAAAATCTATCTTAGCGGATTTGTTCTTGAAGTGGCGTCGCTTCTTTGCGGCTGATCACCCCGTCTTTATTTTTATCGAATGGTTTCAAAAGATCTGAATCGATCGTGTACCCGCCTTTTTCCTCGATTATGTCAAGCACGTCACGAAAAAAAACTGTTGTCTCGGCAGTTTGTAATTTTCCGTCACGGTTGATGTCATATTTTTGTTCTGTTTTGGATTTGACGATCGGGGGTGTCGTCACCCAATTGGGAATGGCCGGGGTAGTCTCATCGTTTGTAACAGCACCTCCTCTTTTGAGCAGGCGTCGCTTATAATCAATTAATCCCGCGAACCCCTGATCAACAACCAAAAGCACCATCAGAGCTAACATTATTATTTTTCTTAAAATTGGTCTCATGGGCCTGCCTCCTCTATTCTCTACATTCCAACAATTTGATTCTATTATACTGGCCTTCAATTCATTGTCAATCGCTGTCAATAATTTTTCAGGATATATTCCACATTATTCATCAAACTCTATTTTTTTAATTCATTAATATATTGATCGGCAATCTCATATCCCAAGGACTTGGCGGTTATCGCATCCTCCAAGGCCTTTTCATTTATCCCTGCTGACTGATAATTCTTAGATCGATAAAAATAAAGTTCGGGGGATTGGGGGTATAAAGTTAAAGCCTTGCTTAAAACTGCGATAGCTTCGTCATATTGATGTTGGAGTTCCAGCACAAAACTTTTATTAACGTAAGCATTTATATTGGTAGAGTCAATTCGTAGGGCTGTTTCAATATCGCTTAAGGCCAAATCCAATTCTTCTTTCCCGGCTAAGGCTAAACTACGATTTAAATAAGCTTCAATAAAAAGCGGATTCAATTGTAAGGCCCGATTAAGGTCAAAAATCGCAAGGCCATACTCCTTTTTCCATAAGTAGTATCCTCCGCGATTTGAATACGCTTGGGCTAAATGGGGATCTATTTCGATGGCTTTATTAAAATCAACTAAAGCTAAATCCATATTCCCCAGGATCGCATGCACAAAACCACGGTTATGATAGGCTTGGGCAAAATCCGGCTTTACTTCAATGACTTTGTCAAAATCGACAATGGCCCCCTCATACTGGCCAACTTCTTTAAGCGCCACACCCCTGGCTCCATAAGCAATATAATACTGAGGATTAAGAGCAATTGCGGTATTGTAATCATTAAATGCATGAAACCATTGCCGCAATTCTGCGTACTCATTGCCTCTATTGGTATACGCCACAAAATTCTTGGATGACTTTTGAATAACGTAATCCCATAATTTGACATTGTTCCCCCATAGCTTTGTTTGCAAAACAGTTTTCGTCATTAAAAACACCATTAAAATGCTCGCGAATATTATTCCGATTTTTCGGAAAGCTGAAGCCATGCTCGCGGTTTTCATCGGAATTTTGTCCAAAATCACTCCTAACCAAAGACAAATTCCCAGGCTCGGTAAATACATAAAACGATCGGACACGATGCTCAAGTGAACGACATTATCAAATCGCAACAAAAAGAAGATCGAAAAAAAATAATATAAAAAAGCAAATAGAAATAGTTTATGATTTCGATATCGGAACAAACTTAAAATCAACACTATAAAAATACATAAACCCCATAAAAATTCAAATTGCGCCAATGTGACAGGTTCCGGACGCTGATAAAGAGGCAAAAAGACCAACGGGATAAAAAACTTTTGGATATAAAATACGAACGTCCACACCCAAGTCAGAATCCCAACAAAAAATCCCTCCTGCGCAGGGAACCTCATATTGAGCGAATACGTAATCCAGGCAATGGGGATGATGTAGCATAAATGAGGTATCTTCTCTAAGATCATCTCCCTGGAAATTTTTCTTCCCCTGTACCAATCACAAAGCCAAAACACCAATGGTAGACTTAAAGCCATGGGTTTAGACAATATGCTTAAAACACCAAAGACAATCGTCAGATAATACAGCTTCCTCTTTTTTTCTTCGAGATACTTCCAATAGAAATTTAACGACAACAGATAAAAAACGGAATAGAAAACATCCTTGCGTTCGGTGATCCACACAACTGATTCGACATGCATGGGATGAATCCCAAACAGCAATGCCGCCAAGGCCGTTGCCCGTAACGATAAGCCGATTTGTCGGCCGAACCAAAAAATGAGCGCGACAACGGCAAGATGCAGGATAAGATTATCCAGATGGTAAATAAATGGATTGTACTTAAAGAAGTGATACTCGATGGCATAAGATAAAATAGTAAAAGGGATATATGTCGTCTGAACCGTGGAAGAAAAAATCCTTTTGATCCCCTCTGCTGACAAGGAATAAACGGCAGGGTTTTCCCAAAAGTGCTCGGGGTCATCCCATTGAATAAAGCCGTGCCCCAAAGAACCCCAATAAACGCTCAAGGTTATTATCAAAATAAGAGGTAAAATAATCTTTTGCTTTGTTATTTTCATCAAAATAATAATGATCCTAACCTATTTTATTTTTTAAGCTCTTTGAGATAACTTTCTTCAATTTTAAACCCCAATGATTGTGCTTTTAAAGCATCTTCCAGGGCTTTCTGGGTATCACCTTTTGAACGGAAGGCCTTGGACCGATAAAAATAAAGTAAAGAAGACTTGGGATCAAAATTTATGGCTTCGCTCAAAACCACGATCGCTTCATCATATTCTTTCTGTTGTGTGTAAATCAAACTTTTATTGAGATACGCGTCGGTATTTTGCGGATCCAACTCAATGGCCTTCATAACGTCTTTTAAAGCTAGATCGAATTTCTCTTTCCTTAATAATGCCAAACCGCGATTGGAATAAACTTCCGCAAACTGAGGATTCAACCTGATGACCTTATCGAAATCCGCGATGGCTAAATCATATTGTTCGTTATACAAATGGGAACTTCCCCGATTCGAATAGGCTTCAACTAAATCTGGATCCAGTTGAATGGCTTTATTGAAATCCTTGAGCGCCTCCTCAAATTGTCCATTGCTAATAAAAACCAGTCCGCGGTTGTTGTAGACCTTCGCAAAATTGGGCCTGAATTTATCGGGAGCTCGGGATTCCAATTCCGACGCTTGGTTCAAAACTTCAATCGCTTCGTCATAACGATTCTGAACTTGATAGATAAAACTTTGTTTTATGAATGCCTCGAGGCTATCGGGATTGAGTTTCAATGCTGTTTCAATATCTTTTAGCGATTCATCCCATTGAGCATTCCCCCCAAAAGCTAATCCCCGATTAAGGTAAGCCCCCACAAATTTTGGATTCAACTTTAATGCCTTATTGAACTCCTCTATAGCTAAGTCATACTGTTCCTTGCGCAAATAATATCCCCCTCGATTCGAATAGGCTTCCGCTGAATTCGAATCGAGTTCAAGGGCTTTATTATAATCCGCCATCGCCAATTCCAATTGTCCTAAATTCGTGTAGATGAGTCCCCGATTACTATATGCTTTGACATAATCCGGCTTAATGGATATCGCTTTATTAAAATCCGCCAAAGCAAGTTTCAATTGTCCTAATAAATGATAGACAATCCCCCGGTTATTGTAGGCATCGGCGTCCTGGGAATCATAGACTAAGACTTGATTGTAATCTTCGATGGCCCTGGGATAGTCTCCCTGGTCCCGGAGTAGATTCCCGCGATTTAAAAACGTATAGTAATAGTCTTTTCCAAGCGTAATGGCCTTATTGTAATCGGCTAAGGCGTTCACTAAATCCTTTCTCTCATAGTATTCGATCCCCCGGCTTCGATAGGCGATAAAATTTGACGGGGATTTTGAAAGGACATAATCCCAAAGGACAAAACCATTCGCCCAGATTCTCATTTGCAGGAAACTCTTGGTTCCCAAAAGTAAAAATAACCCAACAACACCGGCGATCATGATTCTTTTGGGGGTCCCTTGAAAATGTTCTAAATTCCGTAATAACTTTTCCAGCAAAACACCCAGAAAAAAACAAATCCCTAAACTGGGTAAATACATGAATCGGTCGGCGACGATGCACAAGTCAAACCCTTCGTCGTAACGAAGCAGAAAGAAAATCGAAACAAAATAATAGATCAAGGCCAACAAGAACAGTTTGTTTTTCCGCAAACGGATAACAGCAAAAATCAACAAGGCAAGAATCGCTATCGCAAATAAATAATGAGGATTACTCAGTGAAACCGGTTTAGGCAGGTCATAGAGCGGAAGCAAAATAACAGGAAAAACAAATTTCTTGATATAAAAGGTTAACGTCCATATCCAAATCAAAACCGCTTCCCAAAGGTTTTCCTTCCCCGGGATACGGGCATGCTGGATATAAGTAATCCAGCCCATCGGAATGATATAAAGCAAATGTGGGATTTTATCCAAAACGACAGCCCAATTCCATTTTCTGTTTTTCCACCAATCGCATACAAAGAAGGCTAAAGGGAGACTTAACGCCATTGGTTTTGCCAGCATACTTAAAATGCCCCAGACAATCGTAAAAATATAATCGGTCGCCTTTCTGTGCGATAAATACCGCCAATAGAAATTTAGCGCCAGCAGATAAAAGAAGGCATACAGAACATCCTTTCGCTCTGTGACCCAGGCCACAGACTCCACGTGCATAGGATGAATCCCGAACAACAAAGCCCCAAACGCCGACGCCTTGGGTGATAACCCAATTTGCCGGGCAAACCAAAATATTAAAACAACAACGGCTAAATGAAGGATCAAATTATTCAAATGAAATACGAAAGGATTATAACCAAAAAAATGATACTCGAGGGCGAAGGTAAAAATGGTCAATGGGATATATGTTTTATTGACTGTGCCCGTAAAGATATTCTTTATGTTCCCTAAGTCCAATGAACGGACGATCCTATTTTCCAAGAAATGATCGAGGTCATCCCATCTTGTAAACTCATGCGTCAACGTCACCGAAAAAAATATGAACGTGACTAAGACTATGCCCAGAATAAGACAAAACGAAGAATATTTCCCATACAAATTTCTGAGAATATTGATTAATTTTGAAAACTTAGATTTAATCATAGAATTTTATTCTACGGGAAAAAGACCTGAAGCGTACTTTGCTTGGTCTGGTTGAAATGTTCCAAAGCATCGATTTCCGCTGCTGAAAGTTTGTCCGCCGCTTCCTGGGCGTCGAAAACTTTCCTTATTGCCTTTTTAATGTCCCGGGCTGAAGCAAGGATATTGGTGACGAAATCCCGATGGGAACGTTTGTGACGGTAATCGGGCATCTTGGTCGGAATTAAAAGATATTTTTCAATTTGGGAAATATCAAAATCATAAAGGATCGTGCCATGGTGCAGGATAAAATCCTTTCCGCGGTGCTGGGCATTCCCGGAGAATTTTTTTTCAGAATCTGCCAAGGCGATATCGGAAACTGGTTTAAAGATCGCTTCTACATTAAGAGTATTAAGCCCTTTTATCACCCTTGATAAGATATACTGATAGGAATTCGAAATAGAATTTAATTCTTTGTCCAGCCGTTTATCGAGGATAAGGGTATAATTCAGGCACCCCTGGCCTTGCAAAACGGTTCCTCCCCCGGAAGAACGACGCAATACTAGAATAGGTATTTCTCGAAGAGCAACACTGTTGACATCCTCTTCAAATTTTGAAATTTTTCCCAAGACTATAAAGTAACTGGGGGACTCCCAAAATCTCAAGACCTCTCCCGCCAAGCCTTTTTCCGCCAAACCCAAAAGTACTTCATCGAAAAGGATATTTTCTTCGGGAGACGATAGTGTAATGTCTTTGCAGATCATTGATTCCCCCCTTATGAAGACCAAAAAAATCTCATCGCGGTAGGATTTGCCTTGCTCGCGAAAAGCGGACGAAGCTTTAACGAAACCAAAATGTCCCTACGGTGATTTCAAGAAGTAATTAACGTTGAGATCTCTGGCGGCCTTGACTTCATCGGGGCGGGTGACAGGTGTTGTTTTCGGCATATCTTTGAATGCCTCGGGATCTCTTCGGGCAAGTTGGGCGGCTTCCATCATCGCGGCGATAAAGGTATCGATATTCTTTTTGGATTCAGTTTCGGTAGGTTCAATCATTATAGATTCCGGAATAATCAACGGGAAATAGACCGTGGGAGGATGCATTCCTTTATCGATTAAAAATTTAGCAATGTCGATGGCGTGGACTCCCTGTGCCGCCTGCTGTTTTGCGGAAAATGCGCATTCATGCATACACGTCTGATTGAAAGGTAAGGTATATTCGTTTTTCAATTTATGCATCACATAGTTGGCATTTAAAACCGCATAATTGCTGACCTCTTTTAAGCCTTCCTTCCCTAATAATAGAATATAGGCGTACGCGCGCAAGATTAAAGCAAAGTTCCCGTAAAAAGAAGCAATATATCCTATGGAATCCGGATGGTCATAATCTAAGCAATAAATCCCATCGCTGCGCTTAATAACTCTGGAAATCGGGAGGAATTTGCTTAATTTTTTTTTGACACCAACCGGTCCGGCCCCGGGACCTCCCCCTCCGTGCGGCGTGCTAAACGTTTTATGGAGATTGATGTGCATCACGTCAAAACCTAAATCGCCCGGACGGCAGCGGCCTAACAAAGCATTCAGATTCGCTCCATCATAATACACGAGCCCACCGGCATCGTGAACCAACTTGGTGATCTTATCGATATCGGGATTAAATATCCCCAGGGTATCGGGACACGTCAACATCAACGCGGCCACATCATGATTGAGATTGGCCTTTAACTTCTCAATATTCATCATTCCGTTTTTATCAGTTGGAATGGAAATCGTCGTATACCCGGCAATGGCCGCTGTCGCCGGATTTGTTCCATGAGCGGAGTCGGGAACAATGACATATTTTTTCTTTTGCTCTTTGGCTTTATGATAAGCCGCAATCAACATGATTCCGGTCAATTCGCCATGGGCCCCGGCTAATGGCTGCATGGTAAAATCATCCATCCCCGTCATCTCGCTTAAGAGCCTGTCCATCTCATAAAGGACTTGCAAAGCTCCCTGAGTTAAAATCCCTCCCAAACGCAACTGCGGTAATAAAGGATGCAAATCAGAAAAACCCGAGATACGCGCGGCGGCCTCGGTGAACTTCGGATTGTACTTCATCGTACAGGAACCCAATGGATAAAAATTGGTATCAACGGAAAAATTACGTTGTGAGAGACGGGTGAAATGGCGGACCACATCCAGTTCCGTGACTTCCGGAAGCTGGCAATCCTTTTTGCGGGAATACTTGTCCGGGATTTGCGCCTTCATGGGAACATCGGATTTAGGCAGTTTAAATCCCCGGCATCCCGGAGAACTCTGTTCAAAAATCAATTCCATAAAACCGCCTCTAAACTTTCGGCAAAACGGACAATCTCTTCCTTGGTCCGTTTTTCGGTCACCGCCACGACCAAAAAATTCTCCATCCCCGAATAATACCTCGCCAAGGGAAAGCCGGCGGCAAAACCTTTACCAATCATATCCGCGACAACCTGCGAAGCATCTTTGGGAAGATGCACGGTAAACTCATTAAACGTCGGTGAACTTTTCTTGACTTCGACACCTTTTATCTTGCCGATAACTTCTCGGGCAAACTCGGCTTTGTCCAAGTTCAATTGCGCCAGTTCTTTTAAACCCTTGCGCCCCAAAAGCGTCATGAAAACATGCGCCTGAATGGCACACAAAGCGACATTCGTGCAGATATTGGACGTGGCTTTCTCCCGACGGATATGCTGTTCCCTGGCCTGTAAAGTGTTGACGAAACTACGCCGTCCATGAACATCCACAGTCTGACCCACAATCCGCCCGGGCATCTTGCGGATAAACTGTTTGCGCGTGGCCATAAAACCCAGATATGGTCCGCCAAAATTTAACGGTAATCCTAAACTCTGACCCTCACCCGTCACAATATCCGCGCCCATCTCTCCCGGCGTTTTTAAAATTCCCAAAGAAATGGGATAAACACTTTCAATAACCAATGCTCCTAAATCATGCGCCTGTCGGACAATATCCGAGTGGTCATCGACCGTGCCAAAAAAATTCGGATTCTGCAAAATGACCGCGGCGGTTTGATCATCCAGGATCTTTTTAATTTGGTTCCGATCGCTCTGACCATGAACCACCGGAGTTTCTTGAAATTCGATGTTTAAATTGCTCGTATAAGTTTTAAGGATCGTTCGATAAATGGGACTCACACCGCCGTCCATGATGATTTTCTTGCGTTCCGTAATACGAATCGCCATCATCATGGCTTCATAAAGAGCGGTCCCGCCATCATAGAGGGAAGCGTTGGCCACCTCCATTTCGGTTAAAG
>Ga0247727_10007927_pt1 | contig 19958 bp, 22 predicted proteins | sample WisWelCaveWW1625_FD_202498 | JGI IMG/M metagenome (GOLD analysis project Ga0247727, IMG submission 202498) | Biofilm microbial communities from Wishing Well Cave, Virginia, United States - WW16-25 | ecosystem: Environmental > Aquatic > Deep subsurface > Groundwater > Cave microbial mat | place... | reverse complement strand
GATATGGCGCTGTGTTTCGCCGAGGAGTTTATCCGCGAAGGCTGGAGCCAAGAAAAATTATGGAAAATGTTTCGTAATCCCTTTTATCAAGGCCCGTATTTGGTCTGGAAACAAACAGGGGATGATTTCGTTAAATCCGTTATTGATGAAGCCGTAAAAATGTGGCGACCCCATCGGGAGGAAAAGATATGAGTCAAGTCTACAATTGGCAGTTAAACCGAAAAATGGAATACCCCCACGATGAACATCACCCCAAAAGACAATTTGCCTTTGTCTTTAATCTCAATCGCTGTATCGGCTGTCAGACCTGCACCATGGCCTGCAAATCCACCTGGACCTTTTCTAAAGGGCAGGAATATATGTGGTGGAATAATGTGGAGACCAAGCCTTACGGCGGTTATCCGCAGTTTTGGGACGTGAAGCTATTAAAGATGCTGGATGAGGTTAATCCCGGCGGACAAAAGTGGAATAAAGATACTTTTGACGGGATGACGGTCTTTGAGGCCGCCAGGAAAAACGTTGGCGACGCGTCTCAGCGGGTCCTGGGATACCTCCCGACCGATGAGGAATGGCGGTCCCCGAATATTTATGAAGACAGTGCCAAGGGTGAAAAAGGAGTGGAGGGCTCTTTTCATAAGGAAGGCGTCAAACTCCCGGAGCACAAGACATGGTTTTTTTACTTGGCGCGCATCTGTAATCATTGCACGTATCCGGCGTGTTTGGCGGCCTGCCCGCGCAATGCGATTTATAAAAGACCAGAGGACGGGGTAGTCCTGGTGGATCAACAGCGCTGCCGCGGTTATAGAAAATGCGTTGAGGCCTGTCCGTATAAAAAGGCGATGTACCGGCCCAGCACCCGTGTCACCGAAAAGTGTATTGCCTGTTTTCCGCGTCTCGAAGGCAAAGACCCAGAAACCAAGGGGCAGCCCATGGAAACTCGCTGCATGGCCGCGTGCATTGGCCAGATTCGTCTGCAGGGTTTGGTTAAAATCAACGATGACGGCAGCTGGACGGAGGACCGCTACAATCCGATTTATTATTTAGTGAAAGTAGCTAAGGTGGCTTTGCCATTGTATCCGCAATTCGGGACAGAACCGAATGGTTATTATATTCCGCCGCGATGGATTCATAGAGGTTTTTTAAAACAGATGTTCGGTCCCGGCGTGGATAGCGCTATTGATTCGTACATGGTTCCGGACCGTGAACTCTTGGCCGTGCAGCAGTTGTTTCGAAAGACCAACCGCATTATTTTCCGTTATGAAATCAAAGAAGGACCCAAGGTTTATGAGACCCAGATTCATGGTAAACCTTTTACGCTTTATAACGATACGGTTATTGCCTATGACCAGACAGGAAAAGAGATTGTCAGAACCCAAGTTGAGGAGCCGTTTTATGTCCGACCCAATATCCACCAAAATTCCATCTGATATCAATCAGCTTTTGTCGCGCAGCATTATTTATCATGCCCTTGGCGTTTTGTTCCGGCATCCTTTTTTAATCGAGAAGGACTCTCTCGGGAAAGAGCAAATTTTAGTTTGGCAAAAGGCCGTCGATAATTTGGACGCTAGCGGCACCAAGACGCTTAACAACCATTTTCAGCAATTAACCCAACGGTTAAATCTTATTCACCAGCCCCAATGGCGCGCTGAATATGAAAATTGTTTTGGATTTACGGCGCATGGCATTGTCCCAATTTATGAATTGGAATATGGAGAGGAGCACAGCCATCGCCAGCCCCAGCAGTTGGGCGATATCACGGCTTTTTATAATGCCTTTGGCTTACGAATCAATGACAAAACCCACGAGCGCGCCGATCATCTGACGACTGAGTGCGAATTCATGTACTATCTTCTCTTTAAAGAAGCCTATGCCAATGGCCAGGGGATGTTGGCAGAGGGTGATGTGTGTCAGGAAGCGGCAAAACGTTTTTTAAGCGAACATTTAGGCCGTTGGCTGCCGTCTTTTACCCGAAGGCTTTTAAAACATGCCCAAAGTGAAATGATGAAACAATTGGCTGAATTTTCTTTTCATTTTATCGCTCAGGAGTATCAGTGTCTTGGTATTAAGGCAGGGACGGAAGATTTACCTTTGCGCTCACTTGTTGAAAAAGATAGTTTTGAATGCGCGGATTGTTCACTGAAGATAAACACCGCCGGGTAAAAAATATGTCCTTACCACGTGTTCAATTTGATTCCACTTTTATTGAAGAAGCCGTTTTTTTAAAGGCGCGGCTTTTGGGCGAAACTGACTCTTCAGTGAAATCTTTTCACCAACAAAGAGAGGGAATTTATCAGCGCCCCCTCGAATCACGGGAACCGGCGTTTGAGAGGCTCTATGAAGATTTTTTTCGAAAGATGGGGTTGCGCATGACCTTCGAGGAAGTTTTAAGCGAATTTCCGCTTGTCCTTGATCCCGCGATTCTGATTTTTGTCAAACGCGTGTGGGGTAAAAAAGAAGAGGGTTCAGAACTGTACGTTCAGGATGCGTTCAAGACAGTCTTTATTGGTCTTCAGGTAACCCGGATATGGGATGTTGATTTTTTAAAGACCTTTTTGCGTCATGAGCTTATGCATATTGCCGATATGTTGGATGCGGGTTTTCAGTATCTCCCCAACATCCCCCTGGGGGGAAGAAGCGAACTTGAGGATAATTTGATTCGGGAGCGATTTAGTTTGCTTTGGGATATGTTTGTGGATGCGCGTCTGCGTCAAAAAGGTTTTAAAACTGTCACGTCTTTAGAAAAGCAAAGGATGAATTTTGACAAAATATTTTTGTTTTGGAATGAGGAAACAAAACAGCGGCTGTTCGCGCGGCTGACGAGTGGACAACATCAGACTCACTCCCAATTACTCGATCTGGCACGTGATGAGCGACACGCCTCTTTATTAGGAGAAGGGGGCTTGCGCTGTCCTCTATGCGAATTTCCTTGCTATGAACAGGCTAACCATTTAGCGGGTGAATTTTTGAGTGTTGTTAAAGAAATTAAGAAAGATTTTCCTCAATGGGAAGTCTCGATGGGACTTTGTCCGCAATGCTATGAGCTTTATCGGACAAAAGTCGGTGGGGTTCAAAAAATTTCCAAATTTGAGGAAATAAAGTCATAAAAGGAAAATCGAGATGAATATGGATTCGCCAACCAACACCATTACCCGACGGGATTTTATTAAGAGTTTTCCAAAGCAACTTCTGGCGACTTTGCAGGGAACGTTAAACGCTTGTTGGGATATTGTTACTTCAAGAGAAGATTTCGAAAAAGAAAGGCAGACTCGAATACAGCAGTTCGAAGCGCCAGGTCCTTGTGTCGCGCGAATTGATGTTGGCCGTTGTCTTGCCTGGCAGGGGATGAGTTGTCAGCTCTGTTACCTGGCCTGTCCGATAAGAGACAAAGCCATAGAGACGCGTGATCAAAAACCGGTGATTGTTTCCGCCTTTTGTGATGGGTGCGGCATGTGCGCGACGGCCTGTAAGACGGTCAATGATTTATTGGCGATTCAAATGGTGTCTGTTTCTTGACATTGAAGTGTTAAAGGGGGTGTTTATTATGTTCGGTATTGGCTGGCAAGAGTTACTTATTATTTTGATTATTGTCGTTCTTCTTTTTGGGGCTAAGAATATTCCGGAGATTACCAGGAGTATTGCCGAAGGTATCCAGGCCTTCAAAAAGGGTTTAAAAGAAGACGAAAAGGTCTAAAAAGTTTTGTTCCCTGATCCCGGCCGCCTAAAACGAATGTCATGGCAAAGGGACGAGGATTCGAGAGCAATTCGAATCTGACGGCAAGGTTGGAAACGGCTTTGCTTCCCGAATTTGGAAAGGAATTAAGATGAAATCTATCTCAAATAAACCCACCCTTATTGATACGCATGAACGCACTCTTCACAAACTGCGTGTTCAGCTAACCGATACCTGCAATTTTCGCTGTTTTTACTGTATGCCGGTAAAAGCAAAGTTCATGCCTCCCGGGAAATTATTGGGCGCTGCCGAATTGGTGGATATTTGTTCGGGGTTGGTTGCCTTAGGGATCAATGAAATACGCCTGTCCGGCGGAGAGCCGACCTTGCGGGCCGATTTTGAGGGAATCGTTACTGGTCTTTCCAACTTACCTTTGCTCAAACTCGGGGTAACGACCAATGGTTTTTTTCTTGAAGGAAAATTGGTTTTCTTGAAAAACACCAATTGCCAACATATCAATGTCAGCCTGGATAGTCTTCGGCCAGAACGGTTCCATATGATTACCAGGACAAAACATTTTACGACGGTTCAGGATGCGATTATCAAAGCCCGGGTTATGGGATTTCACGTTAAAGTCAATGTCGTGGCCATGCGGGGGCTGAATACGGATGAAATTTTTGATTTTGTTAATTTCTCCGCACGATATAAAATTGAGGTGCGGTTTCTGGAGCTGATGAAGATTGGCCCTTACTACGCGAGTCACTCCCGTTTATTTGTTTCCGCTCAGGAATTAATTGAACAGATTGAGACCAGAGAAAAACTTTTCGTGCAATCGGTCAATCGAGATTCGACTTCATTTAATTTTACGACATCTTCGGGGGCGCAGATTGGATTTATCGCTTCCGAGTCGCAGCCGTTTTGTGATTTTTGTTCCCGGCTGCGGTTAACGGCTAACGGCACGCTGCGCGCCTGTTTAATGTCGGAGGCCGGCATTAACTTGCGCGGGCAAGCGAAGAACGAATATCCTAAGCTACTGGCTTCTGTGATGGCGATGAAGCCAACAGGACGACTGCCTTACATCGAACAACCCATGTATCAAATCGGAGGGTGAATCGAACAAAATGCGTGAGAAGACAGAAATGCAAATGCCGTATGTTCTTTCCATTAATATTTCGCCGGGAGGGATTCCGAAACTTCCGGTGGACTTGGTTGAGGTAACCTCATTCGGATTAATGGGCGACAGTCACAATCATGAGAAACACCGTACGCCGCTACAGGCCGTTTGTCTGCAGGATATCGAAACCCTTGAGCGGCTCGTGCAAGAGGGATTTCCGCTATCGAGTGGAACAACAGGCGAGAATTTAACCGTGAGAAATCTTAATGTCAATAGTTTGCCTTTAGGGACAATTTTAGAATTTACCAATGGTGTTGTCTTGGAATTGACCAAGGTTCGAAAGTCCTGTTATGTCCTGGATGCTATTGACCCTCGTTTAAAGGACGTTATCAGTGGTCGCTGCGGCCTTTATGCCAAAGTGCTTAGAGAAGGCACGATCAAGAAGGATGAGATAATCTATGTTAGGAAACCAAGACGTTGATGATGACATCACTTTTTTGAAATCGCCACCGCTTTATGGACTCGTTTTGGCCGGCGGACAAAGTAACCGCATGGGAAAAGACAAAGCCATTCTGTCGTATCATGGACCCAGCCAAATAGAATATAATTTTAAATTGCTTTCCCGTTTTTGCGCGAAAGTTTTTCTTTCAAATCGTCAAGAACAGTCTCAGCGGGATATTTATAAAGACTATCCTCAAATACTGGATATCTTCACCAATATCGGTCCCATGGCCGGAATACTTTCGGCTTTGTGTATTTATCCTAACGCCGGCTGGTTGGTTTTGGGATGCGATTTACCTTTTGTCGGACAAGAAATTCTAGAGATGCTGGTACACTCCAGGGATCCTGCCAAGATGGCCACCGCTTATCTGAATAGCGATGAAAATTTACCAGAGCCCTTGTGCGCGATTTATGAGCCCTCAAGCCGGATACGTCTATTATGTTTTTTTGATTTGGGTATTTATTCCCTTCGGGAATTTCTAACTTCTTCGGACACGCTTTTTCTACAGCAACCAGATCAAAAGCATCTTCTAAATATTAATACCCGGGAAGAATATCGTGAGGCCATAGAGCTTTTGAGAGAAGACAGAAAACATTCCGCCTAAGATGTGCGTGGTATTACGCAGAAATCTACGTAGTTTTTCGGATTTACATTTGTCCTGCCAGGAGTAGAATAGAAACACAATATAGCAGCCTTCATTGATAAATAAGCCCAATATATGGTGGTTCTCAACGAAAAAGCGATAGCTATGCCTACGCCGCAATACAAATACATTTATGGCCCTCTTTATTCTTGGCGGCTGGGGATGTCATTAGGGATTGACCCCTTGGCCCAGGTGGACAAGGTGTGCAATTTCGATTGTATCTATTGCCAGCTGGGACGGACCACAGATTTTAGTAATGAACGAAAAGAGTATGTGGCGACAAAAGACTTAATGGAAGAAATCCAATCTCTGCCTCGGGATTTGAATATTGACTATTTAACATTTTCCGGCCGCGGAGAGCCCACCTTAGCTAAAAATCTGGGCGCAATGATCAAAGCGTTTAAAAAAAGCAGGACAGAAAAAGTCGCCGTGTTAACGAACTCCGTGCTTCTTTCCCGAGGGGATGTCCGCGATGACCTTTCCCTGGCGGATTTTGTTATGGCAAAATTGGATGTCTCTTCCCAAAAAATGTTAACCTCCATTGACCAAGCCATGAAAGGAATAACATTTCAGGATATCGTTAAAGGCATCATGACGTTTCATGAAATGTTTACGGGAAAATTAGCCTTGCAGATTATGTTGCTTTCGAAAAACAAACGTTATTTTAAAAAGATCGCCCAGGTGGCCAGGCTCATTAATCCGGATGAGGTTCAGCTGAATACGCCTTTGCGTCCTGGCGGCGTTACGCCTTTATCCAGAGAGGAGATGTGGGAGGCTAAGGAAAATTTTGAGGGGATGAACGTGGTTTCGGTTTACGATGTGGAACGAAAAGAATTAGAGCCGTTTAATTTTAAGGATACGGTCAAGAGGCATGGGAATTTCAGAGAACAAGGGGGAAGAGTATGTCATTAAAAATTTCGGAGAATGCTTTAAAGGTTTTAGAACGAAGGTATCTTAAAAAAGACAATGATGGCAAAGTTATCGAAACGCCGGAGGAGATGTTTCGCCGTGTCGCCAAAACGATGGCTGATATTGATAAACAATTCGGCGTCAGTGAAGCGGAGATAACGAAGTTGGAAAAAGATTTCTACGACATGATGACCAATCTGGAATTCATGCCCAATTCTCCGACGTTGATGAACGCCGGCCGGCCCTTGGGGCAATTAAGTGCGTGCTTTGTTTTGCCGATTGAAGATTCCATGGAAAGTATTTTTGAGACCTTAAAAACCACGGCGATTATTCACAAAAGCGGCGGCGGCACGGGATTTTCCTTTTCCAAATTACGGGAGAAAAACAGCATTGTCCAGGCAACCGGCGGCATTGCCTCGGGGCCGGTTTCATTCATGAAAGTTTTTGACGGGGCCACCCAGGCCGTCAAACAGGGCGGAACCCGGCGGGGCGCGAACATGGGAATCTTACGCGTGGATCATCCGGACATTTTGGAGTTTATCTCTTGTAAGGAAAAGGATAAAGAGATTTGCAATTTTAATATTTCGGTGTCGATTACGGAAAAGTTCTGGCAGGCCTTGGAAAAGGGTGAGGATTATGATTTGATTTCTCCGCACAGCGGCAAGGCCGTCCACAGGCTCAATGCCCGCGAAGTCTTTGACCTTATCATCAAAAGCGCCCACCGCAACGGCGAGCCGGGACTGATTTTCATCGACCGCATGAATCAGTTTAACCCAACGCCACAGTTAGGCCAGTATGAATCCACCAATCCCTGCGGTGAGCAGGTCCTGCTGCCATATGAAAGCTGCAATTTAGGTTCGATCAATCTATTGCATATGATCAAAAAGACTGATCAATGGTATGAAGTGGACTGGGATAAATTAAGGACCACAACGAGAAAGGCCGTACACTTTCTGGATAATGTGATTGATGCCAACAAACACCCTGTTCCCGCGATTGAGAAGTGCACCAAGTTGACCCGTAAGATTGGCCTGGGGGTCATGGGTTGGGCGTCTTTGTTAGCGCGTTTAGGGATTCCGTATGATACTCAAGAAGCTTTGGAGTTAGCCGCGCAGGTGATGTCCGTTATCCGTTCTGAAGCGAGGATAAAATCTTATGAACTGGCCAAAATCAAGGGTGTTTTTCCGGCCTTCAGCAAAAGCATTTTTAAAAAACAAGGCGAGAAGATGAGATTGCGCAATGCCACCTTGACGACCATCGCGCCGACGGGAACCATCAGCATCATCGGGGGCCCATGCAGTTCAGGCATTGAGCCGGCGTTCGCGATTTGTTATTACCGCAATGTGATGGATAACACCAAATTAGTCGAAGTTGATCCGGTCTTTGAGATGGTGGCCAAAGAACGCGGGTTCTACAGCAAGGAATTGATGCAAAAAATTGCCGAGGAAGGTTCTATCCAGAATATCGCGTCCATCCCGGCGGATGTCAAACGCGTTTTTGTCACCGCCCATGAAATTTCCCCTGAATGGCATATGCGCATGCAGGCGGAATTCCAGAAGTATACCGACAATGCGGTCTCGAAAACGATTAATTTTTCAAACAGTGCCACGGAAGAGGATGTCCGCCAGGCATTTGTTCTGGCGTATCAGTTGGGCTGTAAGGGGATGACGATTTACCGTGACGGCAGCCGGCAGGAGCAGGTCTTGAACATTTCCAAGAAAGAGGAGAAGAAGGAAGCTCAAGAAATTCCCACAACAAAAACGAAAGAGGACAGTCCCAAAGTAGGGACTGTTCTCTCTTCCAGACTTAATCCTGTAAGTCATCCTGAGGCCCAAATGGCCGAAGGATCTTTAAAAGAGATCCTTCGCTTCGCTCAGGATGACAGGAGTCATGCTCCGATCATTGAGCCGCGGCCCAGACCGGAAGTGACCCACGGCACAACTTCGAAAGTATTAACCGGCTGTGGTAATTTGTACGTGGTTACTAACACGGATGAAAATGGTCAGCCGTTTGAGGTATTTACTCAGATGGGAAAAGCGGGGGGGTGCGCGGCCAGTCAGTTGGAGGCGATTGCCCGGTTGATTTCTTTGGCCTTGCGTTCAGGCGTCGATGGTAAGGCGATTGTCGAACAATTACGCGGTATTCGCTGTCCGGCGCCAGCCTGGTATAAGGGCGCGAAAATATTTTCCTGCGCCGATGCCATTTCACAGGTGTTAGAAAAAAGGTTAAGTGAAAAGGCCGGCGGAGGCAATGGTAAATCACAAGCCGCTTTGCAAGAACAAAAAGAAGTTCCCAAAGAAGCCCCCCATTCTTCCCTATTAGGAGGGAGCCCCGCCTTGGCGAGGCAGGGGTTAGGGATGGGGCAGGTTGCCTTAAAAACGGCCAACGTTCGCATCAATATGGTCGGTGTTTGTCCGGATTGTGGAAATCCTTTGCATCATGAAGAGGGATGTTTGAAATGTTATGGGTGCGGTTTCACGAAGTGCTAAGGATGAACAGGGAGTGAAAATATGCTGAATAAATCGAGTTTGCAAGTGATTTGGGCTTTAGCTGAATTAGCTAGGCTTCGATCGGGTAAATGCGAAGGCGCGGGAAGCATCGCTAAAAAAGTCGGGGCGCCGCAGAATTATTTGGGGAAATTATTACAGGATTTTTGCAGCAATGGAATCATTTCTTCTCAGAAAGGAGTGGGGGGCGGGTTTCGTTTGGAAAAAGAACCCAAGAACATAACTTTGTTTGAGGTCGTTGATTTCATTGAAGGCGTGTCCCGTTGGTCAGGATGTTTTATGGGGCGGGAGTTTTGCTCGGATATTGATTCATGTGTCGCTCATGGGCGCTGGCGAGTTGTTCGGGAGAGTTATATCCAATTTTTAAAACAAACGACGATCGCTGATATCATGCATAATTAACGGGTTATTTTTAAAAATAAAATCAGATATGCAGATGCGATTTAAAATTGTTTTCAATGCCATTTGTCGCGAGCCATACCGATTATTTTTCCATTTAGGTATTTTGAGCGGACCGTTTTACGCGCCGCTTAAAACCGCGAGAATCTTGGGCTCTTCCATTGAAAAGGCCCAGGAGGCGCGTCTGCTTTTGGTTCGCGTCTTAGTCGGCCACGGCATCAAAGAACCCATTCCGCCGCCGGATATCGCCACCAAACAAAAAGCGCAGAAATTTATCGGGCTTGATATGGAAAAATTAAAAGCCGACAAAAAGACATTTTTAGAAACAGTGGTCCCTGTTTGGGACGGTGAGAAAAAAAACACCTTGACAAAATTAATTTAGATTTTATAATCGTACCAACTGGTAGGTATGATTATGAGAAAAGCGCAGGTTAATCCCAAGGCAAGAGAGAAATTGTTGGAAGCCGCACAGCATTTGATGCTGACTCAAGGTTTCGCGGCCACGACCATCGATGATATCTGCTCGGCCGCCAAGCTCACCAAGGGGAGTTTCTTCCATTATTTCAAAAGTAAAGAGCATTTAGGCAAGTCGCTTCTGGAGCGTTTTTGCTGCGCATCCATGCAGAGGATGCAGGAGTGTCATTGCGCGCAAAATGGTCCCAGCGATCCTTTAGAGCGGGTGTATCGTTATGTGGATTTTATGATCAAGGCATCCAAAGATGCTGTGCTCGGGAAAGGGTGTTTGATCGGGGCCTTTGCCCAGGAACTTTCCAACACTTATCCTAAAATTCGTTTAATGTGCGCCGATGGTTTTGATGAATGGGCAAAAATATTCGAGCACGATTTAAAAGAGGCCAAGACGAAATACGCGCCGCAGGCTTCATTTGATGTTAAAAGTCTGGCCCAACATTTTATCGCGATTGCCGAAGGGTCGCAGATTTTAGCCAAGGCCAAGCAGGATAGAAAGATTATTGAAAAAAATATGCAGCACTTTAAGGAATATTTAAAAAGTTTATTTAAACGGTAAAATGACCCTTGACATTTTGTCGTTCAACTTCAAATAGTAAGGACAAAATGTCAAGGGTTTAACTCGGCTCGCCGTTTATGTTCATATTGAATTTACGGAGAACGAACATAAATGACGGCCTCGTAAAAGGAGGGAGACATGGGTGACGAAACAAAGAAAGAAGGTGAATGCTGTGGTACTTCATCCGGTGGTTCTGGCGGCGGATGCTGTTGCTGCGGTGGTGGCAAGAAATTGATTGTTGGTCTTTTAGCCGGAGTGCTTTTAGCCGCGGCTGCGTTTGGATTCTTTTCAGCTGGAAAATGCCTAGGCGGAGGCAAATTTTGTCCGTTGATGAAAGATGGAAAGATTTGTCCGGTGAGCGGTATGACGATGCCTCAAGCTCCAGCACAGCCATAATAAAGACGTGTTATACCAGGGGGTAAAGATGAAGCCTTTTTTTATGCCGATCTCGAATTCGGATTTTGTGGGAGGAGAAAATCACTCCTCCCGATCGATTGATGATGCGCCGTTATTGGACGCGTATTCGCAGGCTGTTAGTTTTGCCTTTGAGTCGGTGAGTCCAGCCGTTGTTAAAATTGATGTGCGTCATCGGCAAAGGAACCAATTCCTCGATCCTCGTGCTCCTCAAGAAGCTCAGGGAAGCGGCTCAGGTTTCATTTTTACTCCCGACGGGTTTATTTTGACCAATAGCCATGTGGTCCATCAGGCCAATAAAATCGACGTGACGTTGGTGGATGGCCGATGTTTTGATGGGGTTCTGGTTGGTGATGACCCGCATACCGATTTAGCGGTCATCCGTATCCATGCCTCGAATTTAAAGGCGGCTCGCTTGGGAGATTCCCAGGTTCTTAAAGTTGGACAGTTGGCCGTGGCCATTGGCAACCCATATGGATTTCAATGCACGTTAACCGCGGGTGTGATCAGCGCCTTGGGCCGTTCCTTAAGGTCAAATTCCGGCAGGTTGATTAATCATGTCATTCAAACCGATGCCGCTTTAAACCCGGGAAATTCCGGTGGGCCGCTGGTGACATCGCGCGGCGAGGTCATTGGCGTTAATACCGCCATCATTTTACCAGCGCAGGGGATTTGTTTTGCCATTCCCAGCAATACCGCTAAATTTATCGTCGGTTCCTTGATGAAGGAAGGCCGTGTCAGGCGCGGTTATATCGGCATCGGCGGACAGGACGTTGTCCTCCCAAAAGGAATTGTTCATTTTCACAATCTTCCGGTGGAAAGCGGCGTTCTGGTGATTGCCGTTGAACAAAGTAGTCCGGCCGGGAAATCCGGACTTTTGGAAGGCGATGTGATTATCGGGCTCGATGAGCATCTGGTTAAGGGTATTGACGATTTGCATCAGCTGTTAACCGAGGAAAAGGTCCGAAGATTCTGTGCGCTTACCGTCATCCGTCATTTCGAAAAAATAATCGTGGATATTATTCCCGAGGAGATTTCATGAAAATCGCTATCATCGGCGCCGGTAATGTGGGCGCGACGCTCGGCCGCCGCTGGGCAAAGGCAGGCCATGAAATTGTCTTTGGCGTTCGCGACCCCCATCATGAAAAAATGCAGCATCTTATCAAATCCATTGGCCGAAACGCTGCTGTCGATTCTATCGATAAAGCCGTGGTTGTCGCCGAGGTAGTGGTCTTGGCAACGCCTTGGGAGGCCGCTCAGGAAGTTATCCGTACTGCCGGAAATTTAGTCGAAAAAATCGTCATTGATTGCACCAATCCGCTTAAGGAAGATTTGAGCGGACTCTCAGTTGGTTTCGCGACATCGGCAGCCGAACAAATCGCCAATTGGGCGAAGGGAGCGAAAGTCGTCAAGGCCTTTAATACCATTGGCAGCAAAAATATGGCCAATCCGGTTTATGGGTCGGATAAGATTACGATGTTTATCTGCGGAGATGATCGCGAGGCCAAAAAAATAGTTTCCCAATTAGCCGACGAATTAGGATTTCATGTGGTCGATACCGGAGCTTTGATGACCGCCCGTTATTTGGAACCCATGGCCATGCTTTGGATCCACATGGCCTTTGCCGGTGGGTACGGCGAAGACTTTGCCTTTAAAATGCTCAAAAGATAGCATTTCCCTCCTCTCCAAGTGAAAATTCCTCCCAACATAACCCCAATAGTATTTCTTGACAAAAAACCCCCTTTTTCTTATAGTTAGCTGCCTAATTATCTGTTAAATTATTCTTACCATGAGTTATTTCGCTAAAGACAAAGAACTTAATTTGCTTCATCCTGAGTCCCAGAAAATTTTCCGCCGACTGATTGAATCCGTCCAAAACGGAATCTATATGGCTGATGGCAAAGGAAATATTTTCTATGCCAACCATGCCCTGGCGGCCATGCTCGGTTACGAGAGCAAGGAAGATATTTTGGGGCTTAACCTAATCGAAGAACTGTGTCCGAATGCGCAAGACCGAGAGGACTTCTTTGAACATATGGATAAGAAGGGGCATGTTTACGATTATGAAATACGGACCTTTAAAAAAGATAAAACGCCCGTGGTTTTTTTAGCGACGATTGACCCCATCCGCAACGAGAAGGGCGATGTCATCGGGACAGAAGGTATCCTCCTGGATATTACAGAAAAACAACAACTGGAAGAGGATTTGAAGACGGAGAAGTCAAAATTGGAACAGATCCTTGAGTTCAACGAAAGGATCGGGACCATCCGCAAACAAGACGAATTAGTCAGATATATTGTGGAGAAAGCTTCTCAGATCCTGAGCGCGGATAAATGTTCTTTGATGTTATTTGATAATGACTCCCGAGAACTACACATCGAGTCGGCGAAGGGGATTAGCGATGACATTGTTGCGGTAACGAAAATAAAACTTGGCGAGCAAATCGCCGGCCACGTGGCCCAGAGCGAAGAAGCGCTTTTGGTAAAAAATATAGATTATGACAAGCGGTTTAAAAGACACGAGAAATCTTCTTATGTCAGCCGTTCTTTTATGAGTGCCTCGATAAGGCGGGAACATAAGCTCATCGGTGTTCTGAACGTGACGGACAAAAATTCCGCTGTCCAGGGAACATTCAACGAACTTGATTTGAAAATACTTTCGACCATTGTCCGTCAGGCGGCCGTGGCCATCGACAACGCCAAACTTTACCATGACCTGGAGTATTTATCCTCCACTGATCCTTTAACCGACCTTTTCAATTATCGGACTTTTGTCAAAAAATTAGACTATGAAATCAGTCGTCTGAAACGTTATTCAGGAACGTTGAGTTTGTTGATGATTGATATCGATAATTTTAAATTCATCAATGACACGTATGGACATTTGCAAGGGGATGATCTGCTAAGGAAGGTCAGCGCCATATTTCAGGAGAATCTGCGTGATTTGGACACCATTTGCCGTTATGGGGGCGATGAATTTGCCGTCATCCTTCCGGGGACAAATTCAGAGCAAGCGCGCATCGTCGCCGAAAAGCTCAGGGAAAAAGTTGAAGGTTATTCCTTTAAGGAAAAATTGTCCTTGAGTATCGGCATCGCTCAATACCATCCCGGTTCCAATCGCTATGACCTTACCCAAAGAGCCGATCAGGCCTTGTACAAGGCAAAAAAAATGGGAAAAAATAGGATAGCGACGGACGTCTCATAGAAAAAAATATGACAATCTTTCCCAGGGCCTTTATAGTTTTTTTATTATCTTTTTTCCTGATAAGTGTCAGTTTCGTTTTGGCAGGAGATGGTGTGTATGTTTCCGGGAATTATTCCAACCGCTATCAACAAAAACGGGTTGAAGAAGATGTCCAGCGGATCGCCCTGAAAGCGTATCAAAGTTATGTGGATGAACTCATCCGCAAGTCGCTGGCCCAACCTCAGCTGTCTATTCCGGTAGCCATGGTCGATCAAGCGGTTAGGCAGGCGACGTTAGAGACGATGCGGCGTCCGGAAATTCAAAAGACGATTCGAGAAGCTTTCGTGGTTGGTGTTCAAATCGCGATTGAACAGATTAAGCTTAAGGCCACTCGGTTTGTGATGGAACAGAAAATCCAGGCCACCGTTGACCAGGATATTAAAAAAGTGGCCCGAGAGCCGTCCTTTCAACAATCCCTCGACAAAATCATCCGCGAGACGATCAATCAACAGAGTCAAGCGGATTTACAGCAAGCCTTCTCCCAACAGCAAGCCCAAAGTAAACAGCAGCAGGCGTCTTTCCAGCAGTCTATTGATCAGCAGTTCCAGAAGGCCATTGAGCAAATTAAGAAAGAAAAAAAGTAGCACCACATTCCTTGACGCGCCCTGTCAATAACCTATAATGTAATTATTGACCTTTTTACAACTAATATTAATTCTTTCCAGAGAGAAAAGGTCGAGATATTGACTACCTTCATTAATGTTAGTAATGAGAAGGTCAATAAAGAATATAGGATTAAAGGATCAGAGGATCAGGATCGAATGAAATGTATTCTACTGACTTCTTTAAAAATAATACCATTGTGGTTGTCAGTACTGACTTCTGTAATCTGAATGTTAAATGGAATGGCATTATTTGTACGGAGGTCTGTAATCCTTTTTTCCTTTAATCCTGTGATCCTAACTTGAGGATTATTCGGGATGATCCAATTTGGTCCAGAAGTTTGCGGTAATATCGCCGTGGCCGTGGCTGGGGAATGGCTGGAGACCAACGGCCTCGGTGGATTTGCTTCTTCCACGATCATCGGCCTTAATACCCGCCGCTACCATGGATTATTGACTGCCGCCACGCGGCCGCCGGGTGGACGGCTGCTGCTGCTGTCAAAATTTGAAGAGGTCCTGGTGATTGACGGCCGGCGATATGAATTATCGGTCAATCAATATCCGGGTATTATCCATCCGCAGGGTTATCAGTTTCTCAAAGGCTTTCGATTAGATCCGTTTCCGATTTTTACTTACGTGGTGGAAGGCGTGGAAATCGAAAAAGCTGTTTTTATGATCTATGGTGAAAACAGCACGGTCGTCCAATATCATATCCGGTTATTAGAAAGCAATCCTCATCCAGCCTCCACCCAGAAGAAGATAACCCTGGAAGTCCATCCCTTGATCGCGTTTAGGGATTATCATAGTGCGACTCACCAAAATAATACCATCAACCCTTATGTCGAAACCATGGACAACTTGGCGACGGTCCGGCCTTATCCCGGCTTAGAGGAATTGCATTTTGCCCATGATGCGGACAAAGTGGAGACCACCGGTTATTGGTATCGCAATTTCGAATATCTCTTGGAGCACGAACGGGGCCTGGACCATGTCGAGGATTTGTTTAATCCGATGGTCTTAAAATTCGATTTGGCAAAACGTCCCAGCGCCTCGATTGTCGCTTCAACCCTGCCGCACCCCGTCAGTCATGTCATTAAGTACCGTCAGGAAGAAATCAGCCGGCGTCAGGCCCTTTTGACCACGCTGCCGTACAAGGATGAGTTTATTCAGACATTGGTCACCGCGGCGGATCAGTTCATCGTGGAAAGAGACGGGGAAAAAAGCATCATTGCCGGTTATCACTGGTTTGACGATTGGGGGCGCGATACGATGATCGCTTTCCCGGGCCTGACTTTAGTGACCGGAAGGACCGACATTGCCAAAAGTATTCTTCTAAATCTTAGTCGTCGCGTGAATCAAGGATTATTGCCCAATCGTTTTCCCGAAACAGAAGGGGTTTGCGAGTACAACACGGTTGATGCCACGTTGTGGTTTTTTGAAGCCATTCGCGCCTTTTTGCACTACACGGGGGATTACGATTTTGTGAGAAATAATTTTTACGAGGTGCTGGTTGACATCATTGAATGGTACACGCGCGGGACGCGTTACGGCATTCATATGGATAAGGATGGATTGATCATTGCCGGTCAAGAGGGTGTGCAACTGACCTGGATGGATGCTAAGGTGGGGAGTCAGGTGATTACTCCCCGGCGGGGCAAGCCGGTCGAGATCCAGGCACTTTGGTATAACGCCCTTTGTTTTATGGAAAAACTCGCCGATATCTATGGCGACAGTCATCACGAGAAGCATTTTAAGGAAATAGCCCAGCGGGCCAGCGATCATTTTAATCGATTATTTTTTAATGAGTCTACGGGGTGTCTCTACGATGTGATAGACAAAAACAATCGCGATGGTTCTATCCGGCCTAATCAGATTCTTGCCGTTAGTCTTTTTTATAGTATGCTTTCCGAGGAGAAGGCAAAAAGCATTGTCCAGGTTGTCGAACGTGATCTTTTAACCCCGTATGGTTTAAGAAGTTTATCCCCCAATGATTCTCGTTACTGCGGCCGCTACCAGGGTGATCCGGCCAGCCGTGACGGTGCTTATCATCAGGGAACGGTCTGGCCGTGGTTGATAGGACCGTTTATCAGTGCTTACGTGAAGATCAATGACCGCAGCGAAAAAAGCCGTGAGCAGGCCGCTCAATGGTTGTCCGCGCTATTTAATCATATTGATGAGGCCGGGTTAGGGCAGGTTTCTGAAATTTTCGACGGTAATACGCCGCATCATCCCCGCGGGTGCATTGCCCAGGCCTGGAGCGTCGGCGAACTCCTGCGCGCGGCGGTCGAGGATATTTATGATTTAAGGCCGACGGAAAATAAATGGATGCAAATGCCCCGTCAGCAAAGATTACTTTAGGTCTCTGATAAAATTCTCTTCAATTTTTCTATACTCTTCTCATGAACCAATCTTAAGAAAATTCTCCGGAGCCAAGTGGTCATTCAAAAAGGGAATCCGCATGCCAGTCAAATGTTACGCCGCTTTTAAAGCCAAAGGACAGTTAAAAGAATTTTTTTATGAACCCAAGGCTTTAGGCCCCTGGGATGTTGAGATCAAAATTACACATTGTGGCATTTGTCATAGTGATATTCATCTGATTGATAATGATTGGCAGATTAGCGATTATCCTTTCGTTCCGGGACATGAAATTGTCGGGACCGTTATCGCTGTCGGCAGTAAAGTAAAGAATCTTAAAAAAGGCCGGCGGGTCGGCGTGGGCTGGCAGACGGCCAGTTGCATGAAATGCGAATGGTGTTTGCAGGGTGAAGAAAATGTCTGCCATCATTATCAGCCGACCTGTGTGGGCAAGTATGGCGGTTTTGCCGAAAGTATTCGGGTGGACAGCCGGTTTGCTTTTTTAATTCCCCCGAGCCTGCAATCTGAAAGCGCCGCTCCACTGTTATGCGGCGGCGTCACGGTCTTTGCGCCGATGCGCCGACACGGTGTTGTCTCCGGGATGAAGATGGGCGTCATCGGTGTCGGTGGGCTTGGTCATTTGGCGATACAATTCGCGCGGGCTATGGGTTGTGAAGTGACGGCGTTTTCATCGACACCAGCTAAAACAAAAGAGGCAAAAGCTTTTGGCGCGCGTCATTTCATTGATAGCCGTGATGCCCGGCGGATTCAAAGGTTTGAACGGACTTTTGATTTTGTTTTATCAACGGTTAATGTGAATCTGGATTGGTCAGCGTATTTAAAAGTTTTAAAACCTAACGGCAAATTATGCGTTGTCGGCGCCGTACCGAAGTTGACGGGCATCACCGCGGACGCCCTTATTTCAGGACAAAAATCCTTAGTCGGCAGTGCCGTTGGCAGCCGTTGCGTTATTCAGGAAATGCTGGAGTTTGCCGCTACCCATAAGATTAAATCGAAAATAGAGGCTTTACCGTTATCACAAGTCAACACCGCCATAAAGAAGGTTCGAGCAAATAAAGCGCGTTACAGAATGGTTTTATGCTGCGCATAAAAATTGCCCAAAAAAATGATTTGGCGCCTGGTAAGAGCCTGCTGGTTGAAGCCCAGGGGAAAAAGATCGCCCTCTTTAACATTGACGAGAAATTTTATGCCATTGATGATCTGTGTCGGCACGCGGGGGCTTCCCTTTCTCAAGGGATGGTTGAAGGCAAGGTCGTCCAATGCCCAAAGCATGGCGCGACTTTTGATATCTTTACCGGCAAAGCTTTAACATCACCGGCCTTGGAGGATGTCAGGTGTTATAAAGTATCCGTGCGGGGTGATGATGTATATATCGAGGAAAATTTATGACACCGATTGAAGGTCAAGAGATTGTCCAAAATCATTTTGATGTGATCGCGAAAGATTATGATTACTGGAAAAATAAAAATAAATATTATTATGAGAATATCAAAACATTTATTAACCGTCTGGTTCGCCCCGGCAGCCGTGTCCTTGAGGTTGGCTGTGCCACCGGGGAAGTCCTGGCCTCGACAAAGCCGAAGATGGGTGTGGGGATTGATATCAGTCGGGAGATGGTCAAATTAGCCCAGAAGAAATTTCCAGAGTATACCTTTATCAATACCTCGATTGAGAATTTTTCGACAACAGAAAAGTTTGATTACGTGATTATGGTTGATGTCATCGACCATGTCTACGATATCATGGACGTTTTCCAAAGTATCCATAAAATTTCGCATCCGCAGACCAAAATTATTTTAACGACCATTAATCCCTGGTGGGAACCGATTTTGACGCTGATGGAGAAAGTGGGCGCCAAGATGCCGGAGGGGCCGCACAATTTTATTGAGGCAAAAAATATTTTTCGTGTTTTGGAATCGTTGGATTTTTCGGTGAATTATTGGGGATATTTGCTGCTTTTTCCAAAATACATTCCCTTGTTTTCGTTTTTGGCGAATACGGTTGGGGTCCGCGTCTGGGGACTTAATAAATTTTCAGCGGTGCAGTACCTGGTCTTGCAGCCCTTAAGAGAAAACATGACAAATTTAAATTTAGGCTGTTCGGTGGTCATTCCTTGCTATAACGAAGAAGGGAGTATTCAAGAGGCCATTCGCAGAATTCCTAAAATGGGCAAGCACACGGAAATTGTTGTCGTTAATGATGGCAGCCAGGATCAAACCGCCTTGAAAGCAAAAGAACTCCAGAAAGAATATCTGAATCTCAAAGTTGTCGATTATTCACCCAATCGAGGCAAAGGTTACGCTGTCCAGCGAGGCTTTGAGACCGCGACACAAGAAGTTTTGATGATTTTAGACGCCGATTTATCTGTTCCCCCGGAGGAGCTGCCGCGCTTTTTTAATCCGTTGAACAAGGGAAGCTGCCAATTTGTCAACGGGACAAGGATGGTTTATCCGATGGAACGCGACGCGATGCGCTTCTTTAATCTTCTCGGAAATAAAATTTTTAGTTTGGTGATGACTTTTATTACCCATCAGAATTTAACGGATACTTT
>Ga0247727_10007926_pt1 | contig 19958 bp, 19 predicted proteins | sample WisWelCaveWW1625_FD_202498 | JGI IMG/M metagenome (GOLD analysis project Ga0247727, IMG submission 202498) | Biofilm microbial communities from Wishing Well Cave, Virginia, United States - WW16-25 | ecosystem: Environmental > Aquatic > Deep subsurface > Groundwater > Cave microbial mat | place... | reverse complement strand
CAGGGAACAATTCCCACAAAGGCGATTCGTCTCGCAGACAGGCATGGGTTCTCCTGACGGCTGGTCGTGCGTACTACCAAGTTCATTACAAACTCGGTCTAATTGGAAGGGTACCGGACAGGCCTCCTGGCCTGTCCGGACCTTCGGCGCCATGAGATTCTTCTTCTCCCGCCACACCCCCACGTTCACCCGTGTTCTCCTGGTGGAAAGCGGCTCCCGGTCTCTGCTCGATAACCTCATCCCCGGCCTGTACCAGCTATACGGCGACGACCTCGTCATCGACCTGCTCACCTGCTACCCGGGCGCCCCCGCCGGCTTCCGGCCGACCGGCGCCGTCTATCGTGTCACTGATTTCCCACACTCCGCCGGCCGCAAGCTGCTTTACCGCACCCTCGCCGGCAATCGCTATTCCATCCTCGGCATCGTCTGTTCCGCCGAGCCCATCCTCGCCCGCTGGAAATGGCTGCTCGCCTTCCTGCTCCCCGCCAAGGTCTTCGTGCTCAATGAAAACGGCGATTACTTCTGGCTCGACTATGCCCACTGGCCCACCATCCGTCACTTCGTCCTGTTCCGCGCCGGTCTGGCCGGCGCCGGCGCCGTCCCCACTCTGGCTCGCCTGTTCCTGTTTCCGTTCACCCTCCTCTATCTGCTACTCTGGGCTGCTGCGGTCCATCTCGCCAGGATTTGGAGGCGCGCCCTCTCATGAAAGCCATCCTCGTTCACCACTGTGGCGGTCCGGAGAACATGCGGCTCGAGGATACTACCATCGCCACGCTCGGCCCCGGCCAGGCGCTCGTAAAAATCGCCGCCACCGGCGTCAATTTCATCGATATCTATTTCCGCACCGGCCTCTATAAAGCCGATACTCCCGTCGCCCTCGGCATGGAGGCCGCCGGGGTAGTGGAAGCCGTCGGCCCCGGCGTCACCGAGGTCTCCCCCGGCGATCGTGTCGCCTACGCCCTCAACCGCGGCTCCTACGCCGAATACGCCCTCGTCCCCGCCAGCCAATTGGTTCCCCTTCCGGCGGCTATTGACTTCCGCAGCGCCGCCGCATCCATCCTCCAGGGCATGACCGCACACTACCTCACCCACTCCACTTTCCCGCTCGCCGAAGGTCACGTCGCCCTCGTCCATGCCGCCGCCGGCGGCGCGGGACTCCTCATCGTTCAGATGGCGAAGATGCGGGGCGCCCGTGTGATCGCCACCGTTTCCACCGAAGCCAAGGCCGAGCGCGCCCGCCAGGCCGGCGCCGACGAAGTGATCCTGTACACCCGGCAGGACTTCCAGGCGGAAACCATGCGCCTTACCGCAGGCAAGGGCGTCCACGTCGTCTACGACTCGGTCGGCGCTTCCACCTTTCAGGGCAGTATCAACTCCCTTCGCCCGCGCGGCATGATGGTCACCTTCGGCAACGCCAGCGGTCCCGTCCCCGCCTTCGAGCCGCTTCTGCTCAGCCAGAAAGGCTCCCTGTTCATCACACGCCCCACCCTGGGCCATTATTGCGCCAGCCGCCAGGAACTGCTCGGCCGCTCCGGAGACGTCTTCTCCTGGATCGCCTCCGGCCGTCTCAAGCTCCATATCGAGCGCACTTACCCCCTCGCCGAGGCCGCACAGGCCCACCGCGACCTGGAAAGCCGCGGCACCACCGGGAAACTCCTCCTGTTGCCGGCCTGACACCGCCGTGCCCCCCTCGGAGCACTCTCTGCGTCGACTCCGGCTTGCCGCCGGGCTCGCCGGTGAGAAGCTCGACGCGCTCATCGTTTCCGCCCTCCCGAACATCCGCTACCTCACCGGCTTCACGGGCAGCAATGCCCTGCTCCTGGTACACCCCGATACCGCCATCTTGTTTACAGATCCTCGTTACGCCATTCAGGCCGCCGAGGAAACCGACTGCCGCCTGCGGATCGCCCGCGGCCCCCTGCCCAACCTCCTGCTCTCGATCCTCAAGCGCAAGCCCGTCAAAACCGTTGGATTCGAGAAATCGCGCATCCCCTACGACCTCTGGGAATCGCTCGACAAGGACCTCCCCTCCCGTACCCGGCTGAAGCCCGCCGTGGGCCTGGTCGAACAGCTCCGCGCCGTCAAGTCGCCCATCGAGATCGCCAGCATCCGCCGATCGGTCGAAATCCTCTGCCAGGCCTTCGCCGCCGCCCTTCCCACGATTCGGCACGGCATCCGCGAATTCGAGCTCGCCGCCGAGCTGGACCACCAGATGCGCCTTCTCGGAGCCGATCAGCCGGCCTTTGAAACCATCGTCGCCTCCGGCCCCCGCTCCGCCCTCCCCCACGCTCGTCCGACATCCAAAACTTTGGATTACAATGAGTTACTATTGATGGATATGGGTGCGCACCACGCCGGCTTCGCCAGCGACATGACCCGCATGGCCTTCCTGGGCCGACCCTCGCCCCAAGCCTCCTTGCTGGTAGGAGCCGTCCGTCAGGCTCAGGCGGCTGCCGTCGCCTCGGTTCGCCCCGGCGTCAAGGCCTCCGCCGTCGACCGCACGGCGCGCGACGTCCTCAAGACCGCCGGTCTGGACAGGCTCTTTACCCACTCCACCGGCCACGGCCTGGGCCTGGAGGTCCACGAATCCCCCAGGATAGGGAAACGCGAGAAGACCCCCCTCCAGGCCGGGATGGTGGTCACCATCGAACCTGGTGTATACATGAAAGGATTTGGGGGTGTCCGGATCGAGGACACTGTCCTGGTCACCGAGACCGGCTGCGAGGTCCTTACGACGACCCCGAAGGAGCTGCTGGAAATCTAGTGCCGTGGCGCGGTTCCCGCGGCCATTCACTTATGACCCTGGAAGAGATCAAGGAACTGATTCAGGTCGTGCTCGACACCGGTGTAGCCGAGTTGGAAGTCCAGCGCGGCGACAACCGCGTCCGTATCCGCCGCACCGCCGGCGAAGTCCAGCATGAGATCCAGCTCCCCGCCGGTTTGAACGCCGCTCCGAACACCGCCCCCGCGACCGCCACGGCGCACGCCGCCGTCGCCGCTCCGGACTCCGGTCTCATCCTCGTCAAGTCGCCCATCGTCGGCACCTACTACGATTCCCCCAGTCCCGGCTCGGCGGCGTTCGTCCGCCCCGGCGACACCGTCCAGCCGGGCCAGGTCCTGTGTATCATCGAGTCCATGAAGCTCATGAATGAGATCGAAGCCGAGATGGCCGGCGTGGTCGTCGCCAAGCTCGTCGAAAACGCCTCCGCGGTCGAATACGGCGAGAGCCTGTTCTCGATTCGCCCCCTGTAGCGCTGCCGACCATGTTTCGCAAGATCCTCATCGCCAATCGTGGAGAAATCGCCCTCCGGGTTATTTGCGCCTGCAAAGAGCTCGGCATCCGCACCGTGGCCGTCTACTCGGAAGCCGACCGCTACGGCCTCCATGTCCGCTTCGCCGACGAGGCCATCTGCATCGGCCCCGCCAAGAGCGCCCGCAGCTACCTGGACATCCCCGCCGTCATCAGCGCCGCCGAGATCACCAACGTCGACGCCATCCACCCCGGCTACGGTTTCCTCAGCGAGAACGCCGACTTCGCCGAGGTCTGCGAAACCTCCGGCATCCGCTTCATCGGACCGCGCCCCGAGCTCATCCGCCTCATGGGCCTCAAGCAGCAGGCCCGGACCGCCATGCGCGCCGTCGGCATCCCCATCCTGCCCGGCTCCCCTGGCCTTATCGGCGGCCCGGAGGAAGGCCAGGCGATAGCCCGCACCATCGGCTACCCCGTCATCCTCAAGGCCCAGGCCGGAGGCGGGGGCCGGGGCATGCGCGTCGTCCGGGAACCCTCCGAGTTGCCGTCCCTGCTCGTCCAGGCACGCCAGGAAGCGGAGGCCTCCTTCTCCTGCTCCGATATCTACCTCGAAAAGTTCATCGCCGCTCCGCGCCACATCGAATTCCAGGTCCTGGCCGATCAGCACGGCGCCGTCCAGGTGCTCGGCGAGCGCGAATGCTCCATCCAGCGCCGCCACCAGAAGCTTCTCGAGGAGTCCCCTTCCCCGGTTGTCTCCGCCGAGCTGCGCATCGCCATGTCCCGCAGGCTGGCCGCCGCCATGCGCGAGGTCGGCTACACCTCCGCCGGCACCGTCGAGTTCCTGATGGACTCCACCGGCGAGCTCTACTTCATCGAGGTCAACGCCCGCATCCAGGTCGAGCACCCGGTCACCGAGATGGTCACCGGCATCGATCTGGTCAAGAGCCAGATCCTCATCGCCGCCGGCATCCCGCTGGGTGAAGTAATCCCTGCCGTCGGCCCGCTCGGACTTCGCGGCCACGCCATCGAGTGCCGCATCAACGCCGAGCACCCGGAGACCTTCGCCCCCTCACCCGGCCGCATCACCAGCCTGAACCTTCCCGGCGGCATGGGCGTCCGCGTGGACACCGCCGCCTATGCCGACGCCGTCATTTCCCCTTATTACGATTCGCTCATCGCCAAGCTCATCGTCCACGGCCGCGACCGCGCCGAAGCTATCTCCCGCATGAGCCGCGCCCTGGAGATGTTCGTCGTCGAGGGCATCCACACCACCATCCCCCTCCACCACAGAATCCTCGCGCACCCCGACTTCCTCGCCGGCAACGTCGACACCCACTTCCTGGAACGCCTCAACTCACCCGTGCAGGCCGCGTCTACGATGGTGTGACCCCGGGCAGCCCCTGCTTTCTGATGTGCTGCCCCCGCCGATCGGCAGGCGATCGTCGGTGACTGGCAATTGAAGTTACGGGACAAGCGTTATGGCAACGGTGTTACTCTGGGCTGCCCCGCGGATGACTGTCACGTTCACGCTTCCAACTCCCAGTTCCCTGGGAATCTGCGCGTTGATCTGGAGGGGGGAGACGAAGGAGAGGGGCGCTTCCCGGCCGCCTACGGTCACTCGCGTGGGGCTGCAAGCCAATTGTGTTGGCCCTGGCAGCGTAGTGGCAACGCACGTTCCGATGGCCAGGTTGGTGCCGTATATCTCTACGGTCGAGCCCGGCATGATCCCCGCCCTGCGGTCCGTGCCATTGACGATCCCCCCAGGGCTTATCGCCGGGGGCTCCAGTGGGCCGGTCATACCTCCGTAGCCCAAAAAAACCGGGGTGTTTTCTCGGGCCGAAGGCCACCACAGCGCATGATCCAGGCCGGGGTAACGGACGGTCCTGATGCGCGCCTGAGTTGAGGGCAGCAGGAGATACCTTTCGAGGGCTTTAGCTCCTTCCACGTTCGCCTCCGGAAACTTCTCGGGCCTCATCACAACCGAAACCATCATCCGGCTCAGCAGAGAGTCGTTCACCAGCAGGGCGCGCAATGGTACTGGATTCTCCTCGCGGAATTTGAGAAAAGGCACAAGCCCCCAGATCACGTATGCCCCTCGCTGCGCCGCAACCTGCACCGCGCCCTGCTCGCGCAAGCCCATGTCGATATACCAGCCCTCCTTGGAGGGGCGCCCCGCGGCCTCCCACAGCAGGTCCTCGGTGTACTTGGGAACCCCGCTGTTGTTGACCACGAATGGAGAGCGGCTCTGGGCGATCCGGCGAAAGCCCTCCACGGCGTCCCGGAGATTCGTCACATTGGCTGGATCGCTCGTGGGCCCGATGATCACATTCTGATTCGCAAAAACGGCCCGCGGCCACTGACCCAGGCCGTCCATCATGAAAGGCTCCACCCCGGGATGCCCATAATGGGAGATCACCAGGTCCGCCTGGCCGATGCGCGCCCGATCATACACGTCTTCCCCCGAATACACTTCCACGCGCAGGTTTGCCTGCCTCTCGAACTCCGGCAGAATCTCGCGCAGAAGTCCACCCTCGTCCGGAGTATTCACCACCAGCAGCCGGACAACATTAGTCTGTGCTCGTGCGAGTTGTGCGCTCAAGCAAAAAGTAATGGGTAGTACCAGCAACCCCAGTCCGACCCAGAGCTTTTTGTGCAGCGTCGAAACCATTGTCCCCCCTGCTACCTGTATCACATGTTTTGTTCCACCCGCCGGTCTTCCTTGTTAATTCTCCACGTCCTCGAGAACGGCCACCGGTTCAGACAGCGGCTCGCGTAAGACGCCGAAATGCTAAGCTCGGGAAATGGCCCAAACCCGCCCCACGGCCACCTACGACGACGTCACCCTCATGCTGCGCCTCTACGAGCTGCGCCGCGAGGATCGGATGCGCCGCGCCCGCGCCTGGTTCACCGCCTCCTTCTACCCCGCCACGCTCGAGGAGTTGAACACGCTCTGCCCGCCCGGCTCCGAGGAGAACGCCAGCTTCCGCATGGTGGCCACTTACTGGGACATGGTCGCCTCGTTCATCACCGGCGGCGTCCTCCACCAGGAACTGTTCTTCGAGAGCGGCCGCGAGCTGCTCCTGGTCTGGATCCGCGTCGAGCCCTTCCTCGCCGGGTTCCGCGAGGTCTTCAAGGATCCCCACGCCTTCGGAAATCTCGAAAAGGTCGCCGCGGCCTACATAGACTGGCTGAACCAGCGCGCGCCGGGAAGCTATGATGCCTTCCGCACACGGTTGGGCCGTCCCTCGTCGGCGCCGCGCTCAAGCTGAATCCCGCCCCAGCCACCCCGCTATGGGGGACCCCTCTGCCGAGCCGTGACCGGAGGGAGCGGTCATCGGACGACCCCGGTAGGGGGCCGCGGGCGATTACGGTATGATTTCGTCAATGATTGGAGGTCCTATGGGTAGTGCACGGGTACTTGCAGTCTGGATTTCTCTCGCCGCGCTATTCGCGGCTGGAGCGGCGGCGCATCCGGGGGCCGGCATCGTGGTGGACGCACAGGCGCCATCTTCGTCGCTGACGGTCACACGGGCATATGGAAGATCGACACTCAGGGCCAGATCACCCGCATCACCAGGAGCTCCTACCATTGGCTCGCGATGGACCCGGAGGGGCGTTTCGACAACTCGCGCCTTGACCAGTACGATCGCATCAGCCCGAAGGGATCCAAACCCGCGCTGCTTGGCGGTAATGATCGGCCGATTGTCGTGGGTCCCGACGGAAATCTGTACCATGCGGCGTGCCACCTGGGTGGGCCGTTGCTGGTCATGCGGGTGAAGCCGGGTGGAGACCGCTTCGTCCTGGCCGATGTACCTGTTGACGGGTATACCACCCGCCTGTGCCCCGTGAACGGCATCGCCGCCACGCCGGATGGCTCGATTTATTTCTCCGAGCACCAGAGCGTGACCAAGGTGAGCAAGGAAGGTGCGTCTTCACCGCTGGCCGCGCCTGTCACTGTATCCGACTGCGCCCCCGTCGCGGGCCTTAGCGAGGGATGGGGGCCATATCTGCGAGGCCTCGCTGCCGACTCGAGCGGAACGGTTTACGTGGCGGCGAGCGGCTGCGGGGTGGTCCTTAAGATCGCCCCGGGTGGGGCCACTTCGACCGTATTGAAGGCCGAGAGTCCGTGGTCGCCCACAGCGGTGGCGATCGGCGGGCGGGATCTGTATGTCCTCGAATCCGTGCACAGAGCCAAGCTCCGACAGCCGCCGATGCGCGTTCGAAAGCTATCCGCCGACGGGACGGCAACGGTTGTGGCAACGTTGGGCCAGCAGTGAGCTTGTCCACCATCACCTCCGAGTCCTTTCGCAGGCCGGTCACATCCAGGGCTGGTATCGGCACACGGAACAGTGCCAGTCCAGTCAGCTCCAGAGCAAACGGTTTGACCGTTTGCTCCCCTGCATTGCGGGGCGCCGCTCCGCCGCCAGGCGGCGCCAGCCCCTGTAGGGGCTCGGAAGAGATCGGGCACAGCACGACGCTGGCGTGGGTCTCGTTGAACAGGTCGGACTGAACAACCACGGCGGGACGGGGCTTGCCGTAGTCGCCCGCCAGGGCGCACAGGACCAGGTCACCGCGGCGGAACGCCGGCTCACTCACGCCACACCTCGGTGGCGGCCTTCTCCCACTTCAGCTCGTCCTTCCCTCTCTTGCGGCCGGCGAGCAACGACTGCCGGCGGGCTTCCTGACGCAATTCCATACGGTCGTAGCGGTCCAGATACTCCTCGAGTGCCCGGTTGATGATCCAGTTCTTGCCCTTATCCATGCGGGCGGCCGCGTCCGCGAGGCGGGCGCCGAGTTCGTCGGAGATCCGGAAGCTGGAGGTGGAAGAGGCCATGCCTACGACGCCTTCCGCACGCGAATCAGCCGCCCCTGGTCGCCGTCGCGCTCGAGGTGAATCTCGACGCGCTCGGCCGGGAGCACCTCGGGAAAGCGCTCGCCCCACTCCACCAGCACCACCGCGCCGCCCGCGTACAGCTCCTCCAGCCCGAGCCGAGCCGCCTGCCGCGCGTCCTCGATCCGGTACAGGTCCACGTGGTAGACCTTCGGAGGCCGCCCGTATTCGTGGATCAGCGTGAAGGTCGGGCTGGTCACTTCTTCCGGATCGGCTCCGAGCCCTTTGGCGATACCCTTGGCCAGCGTCGTCTTGCCCGCGCCGAGATCTCCGCTCAGCACCACCACCGCACCGGGATCGAGTCCGCGCGCCAGCCGCTCGCCCAGCGCGATGGTCTGTTCCTCGCTGCTCGTCCGGTGGATCTCAACCGTCGCGGTTAGCGCCACATTCCTCCATTGCCCGCGGCAGGTACCGCAGCAGGTCGGTCGCCACCAGCGCCTTTTCTCCCATCTCCGCCGCACCCAGCTCGCCCGCGCGCCCGTGCAGCCAAACCGCCGCGCGCACCGCCGACTCCGCCTGCGCGGGAAACTGCGCCACCAGGCCGGCGATCATGCCCGCCAGGATGTCCCCCGACCCGCCCGTCGCCAGCGCCGGCGTTCCCGTCGGATTCACCGATACGCGCCCGTCGGCGAACGCCACCAGCGTCCGTTGTCCCTTCAGCACCAGCGTGACCCCGCGCTCCATCGCGTAGCTCCGCGCCGCCGCCACTCGGTCGCGCTGGATCTCCTCGACGCTCGCCCCGGCTAGCCGTGCCATCTCGCCCGGATGCGGCGTCAGCACCAGCTCCGCGCGGCCGCGGAACGCCGCGCCCGCCAGCGCATTCAGCGCGTCGGCATCCAGCACCATGGGCCTGTCCGTGCCGTCGACCAGCCGCCGCACGAAGGCCACCGTCTCCGGATGCGTCCCCAGCCCCGGCCCGGCAGCCAGAACGTTCGCGCTTCGCACCGCGGCGTCCAGACTCCCGTCCTCCAGGCAGGCCGTGGCGATCGAGCCGTTCTCCGTCTCCTGGAGCGGCGCCGTCATCAGCTCGGCCGCGTAGGAGGCGATCAGCGCGATCGCGGACTCCGCCGACGCCACCGTACACAGTCCCGCGCCCGCCCGCAGCGCCGCCATTCCCGCCATCGCCGCCGCTCCCGACTTGCCGCGCGAGCCGCCCAACACAAGGACGTGGCCGAAACTCCCCTTGTGCGCTCCCGCCGCCCGCGGGGCAAACAGCGGACCGAATTCCTCCCGCTCGGCCAGCGACAGCCAGATCGAGCCGTCCTGCTCGATGATCTCGGCGGGCACGCCGATCGGCGCCACGTGCAGCTCGCCCGCCCGATCGCAGTTCGGCGGCAGCACCAGCCCCACCTTCGGCGCCGTGAACGTCACCGTGCAGTGCGCCCGCACAGCCTCTCCCGCGCTCGTCGCCGAGTCGGATGCCACCCCGGACGGGATGTCCACCGCCACCACACGCGCCAGCCGAAAACCCGTATTCATCTCGCGGATCAGATCCGCCGCCCGCCCGCGCGGCGCTCCCTGGACCCCCGTGCCGAGCAGCGCGTCCACCACCACCGTCGCCTCCCGCATGCGCGGCGTGATCGCCTCCGCCACCGGGCATCCGCAGGCCGCCAGCATCCGGTAGTTCTCCGCCGCTTCGCCCTTCAGCTCCTCCGGGCGCCCGGCGAACACCACGTCCAGCGTCCCCGGCCGCGCCACCGCGTGAAGCTGCCGCGCCACCACGAACCCGTCTCCGCCGTTGTTTCCCTTCCCGCACACCACCACGATCCGCTGCCGCTCGAGCGGCGCGAACCGCGACGCCAGCAACTCCACCACCCGGTGCCCGGCGTTCTCCATCAGGATCAGCCCGGGAATTCCCGCCTCGATCGCCCTCCGATCCACTTCCCGCATCTGGGCGGCAGTCAGCACCTTCACCCGCGCACCTCCGCCAGCAGCTCTTCCAGCCGCCGCAGGTTGTCCAGGTCTCCCATCACGATCAGGTGGTCTCCCCCGTTTACCACCGCCTCCGCCGGCGGGTTGAACTGCATTTGCCCGTCCGTCTTGCGGATCGCCAGCACGATCACTCCCAGGTCGCGCCGCACCTTCAGCTCCTGCAACGTCCTGGAGACGAACGCGCTCGCCTCGGACACGCGCACCTGCTCGATCGCCACGTTCAGCCCGATGTGGCTCTTCGACGTGGTGAAATCCAGAAACTCGAAAACGTGCGGCCGCAGGATCGCCTGCGCCAGCCGGTAGCCGGTCACGTTGTACGGCATGAAGACCGCGTCGGCCCCGGCCCGCCGCATCTTCTGCTCCGCCTCCTCCTCGGCCACCCTCGACGCCACACGCAGCGCCGGGTTCAGGTTCTTCGCTGAAAGGATCAGGAACAGGTTGTCGGCGTCGGTGGCCAGCGCCGCCACCAGCCCGCGTGCCCGCGCGATGCCCACCTCCAGCAACGGCGCGTCGCGGGTGGCGTCGGCCACCACCGCCAGCAGGCCTTCGTGCATCGCCATCTCCACCCTGTCCTCGTTGCGGTCCAACACCACGAACGGCACCCCGCTCCGTCGCAGCTCGCCCGCCGCCCCGCGGCCCACCCTCCCGTACCCGCACAAGATGTAGTGATTCTCCAGTTTGTCGATCATCCGCTTCACCCGTCGCTTGCCGAAAAACTCCCCCAGCTCCATCTCGATCACCGTCTGCGTGACCGACCCGATGGCGAAAAACATCACCGTCACCCCGAACAGGATCAGGAAGCTGTTGAACATCCGCCCCGCCCTGCTCAGGTCGTGAACTTCCTTGTAGCCCACCGTCGTGATCGTGATCAGCGACATGTAGAACGCATCGAAAAGCTCGAAGCCCTCGATCAGGTGGAATCCCGTCGTGCCCGATCCCAGCATGGCGGCGATGGCTGCCGCAACGTAGACCAGCCGTCGCAACGGCTTTTCCATCGTCTATAGCCTCCGCGCCACCAGCATCGTCATGTCGTCCTGGAGCTCGCCGGCGCCGGTGAACTGCTCCACGCTCTCCAGCACCGCCGCGATGATCGCTCCCGGATCCCGCTGCTCGTTCTTCAGCAGCGTCTCTGCCAGCCGCTGATCCCCGTACATCTCGCCGTATTCGTTCTCCGGCTCCGTGATGCCGTCCGTGTAGCACACCAGCAGGTCGCCGCTCTCCATCTCCACCCGGCTCTCCTCGTAGGTCACCGCCGGAAACAGCCCCACCACCATGCCGGTGACCTCCAGCGGCCGAACCTCGCCGCGCCGCACCAGCAGCGGCGGCAAGTGCCCCGCGTTGGTGTATCGCAGCACGCCGCTCGCGTCTTCGTAGATCGCGAAATAGAAGGTGGCGTATTTCTCCGGCGCCGTGTCGGCCCACAGTTGCCGGTTGAGTCGCTCCACCAGCCGCGACGCCGTGAACAGCGGATCCAGCCCGTCCGCGCCCGGCCGTTCCAGAGAGGCGCGGATCTGCGTCCGCAGCGACGACTGCAACGTCGCCATCAGCAGCGCCGCCGAAATCCCCTTTCCCGACACGTCGCCGATCGCCAGCGCCGCCCCCGACTCGTGCAGCGCCTGGTAGTCGTAGTAATCCCCGGAAACCATCCGCGCCGGGTTGCACAGCGCCTGGATCTGCAACCGCTTCAGCGCCGGAGCCGTCCTCGGGAAAAGCTGCCGCTGCACTTCGCGCGCGATCTCCAGCTCCGCCTGCATCCTCTCCTTTTCCTTGGCCACCACCAGGAGCTGCTCCATCCGCTCCGTCATCCGGTTGAAGGACTGGCTCAGCTCACCGATCTGGTCCTTTCCGTGCACCTCGATGCGATGCGTGAAATCCCCCTCCCGCACCCGCTCGGTGCCTTCGTACAAATCGTGCACCGCGCCGGTCATCGTTTTGGTGATCGACACCCCGACGATCACCGAGACCAGCTCCACCGCCAGGAATGCGATCGCCAGCCCGTACAGCAGGTAGAGCAGGATCCCAGACTCGGCCTTCTGGCTGAACAGCATCCGCACCACCGCCGAAATGCGCGAATGCACCGCCAGCAGCGCGTTCTCACTCGTCGCCGGCGCTTCCCACAGCGCCACCGGAACCGGTGTTCCCCACAGCACCTCGGCGTCCATCCGGTTGGCCGCCGCCGGTACCGAAGCCTGCCCCGCCTCCGCCTCGCCCGGCAGCGGATCGTGCGGCCGCATGGATCGCCGCCCGGTCCGTCCCGGGTCGGGGAAATGTACCAGCGAGATCTCCCCCAGTCCCGGCGCCAGTTCCGAGAGGAAGCGCCGCGTCAGAGGCGCCAGCACGGTGACTTCCGCTCCTTCGCGCCGCAACCGCGCCCAACTGAACAGCAGCCCTTCTTTGACCAGCACGCCGCTCGCATCTCCCCATCCGGCCGGCGGCGCGCTCAAAGTCGCTCCCTCGGGATACCGCAGTTCCCGGCCGTCGCGCAGAACCAGCTCGCTCCCCGGAAACCGCTCGCGGATCAGCTCGCCCGTCCGCCGCAGCGCCTCCGCGCGCAGCGCCCGTGGAGTGCGGATCAGCGCCTCCGCGTCGTTGCGCAGCGATGTCAGCCGCCGTTCGAACTCCGTGTGGACCAGGTGCACGGCAAGCTGCCCGGCCAGCGCCCGCGCCCCCAACCCCGCCAGCACCACGATCAGCACAATCGGGATCACCGCGATGAACCCGTAGGCCACCAGCAGCCGGTTGCGCAGCCGCCAGATGGCCAGCCGGATCCCCCGACGCGCCAGCCGCGCCCCGCTCCAGGCGCCCGTCGCCACCAGCCCCGCCCCAACCGCCAGCTCCGCCGCCGCCGGCGCCGGCGCCCACCGCAGCAGCACCCAAACAACCGCCAGAATGAGAAACGTTTTCTCCGCTCGCCCGAGCGCCGCCAGCAATCTCCCGACCAACGGTGACCAAGCGGTTTCTTCCACGGCGTCTACACCCGCGATCGGGCGATCGCCGGCGTCTCCTCCTCCGGCTCCGCCTGCGGTGGTTCTTTCTCCAGGTAGTGTTGCGTCAGCCCGTCCCGCAACAGACGAAATGCCGTGTCCGGATCGTCTGCGTACTGGAACAGCTCCAGGTCCTCCCGGCCGATCATGTCGTGCTCCACCAGCGCATCGAAGTTCAGCACTTGCTTCCAGAACGACTCCCCGTACAGCACGATCACCATCTTCTTCACCAGCTTCCGCGTCTGCGCCAGCGTCAGCAGCTCGGTCAGCTCGTCCAGCGTGCCGAAGCCCCCGGGAAACACCACCAGCGCTTTGGCCAGGTAGGCGAACCAGAACTTGCGCATGAAGAAGTAGTGGAACTCGAAACACAGCTCGGGCGTGATGTAGGGATTCGGCATCTGTTCGAACGGAAGCCCGATGTTCAGCCCCACGCTCTTGCCTCCGGCGTCCAGCGCGCCCCGGTTGGCCGCTTCCATGATTCCAGGCCCGCCCCCGGTGCACACCACGAACCGCCGTTTCTGGTTCGTCAGGCTGTTGGACCACTCCGTCACACGGCGCGCCAGTTCCCGCGCCTCCCCGTAGTAGCGCCCCCCCGCGCCTTCTTCGGCCACGCGCGCCGACCCGAAGAAGACCACCGTGTCGTGGATTTTTTCCCGGCGGAAATGAGACTGCGGTTGCAGATACTCGGACAGGATGCGCAGCGCGCGCCCCTCCCGGCTGTTCAGGAAGTTGGCATTCCGATAGGCGACCGGGAACAACTTGTTCGGTACGATCTGGTTATTCATGCGATTCATCGACCCGACCCGCGCCCTGCTCCATCCGCGCCAGCCGGTTTTCCAATTGTCGCACCGTCTTCAGCAGATCCGGGAGTTTCCCGAACGCCGTCACCGCGCGCCGCCACCGGCCCGCCTCGAACGCCGGCGACCCTGACACCGTCGCTCCCGCCTCCACGTCCCCCCCGATGCCGCTCTGCGCGTAGACCACCGCGTTGTCGTGGATCGTCAGGTGACCCGACACACCCGCCTGCCCCGCAAGCAGTACGTTGCGCCCCAGGATCGAGCTGCCCGCCAGCCCCGCCTGCGCGCAGATGATGTTGTCCTCGCCTACCACCGAGGCGTGCCCCACCTGCACCAGGCTGTCGATTTTGGCGCCACGCCGCACCCGCGTCTCCCCCACTGTCGCCCGGTCCACCGAGCTCAGCGTCTGAATCTCGACGTCGTCCTCGATCACGGTGATCCCCGACTGCACAATCTTGTAATGCGTGCCGTCGGCCCTCTTGGCGAACCCGAACCCGTCCCCGCCCACCACCACGCCGTTCTGCAACGTCACCCTGTGGCCGATCCGGCAGTGCTCGCGCACCACCGCGTGCGAGTGCGCCAGGAAATCGTCGCCGATCAGTGCGCCCTCGTAAATCACCACGTGCGGATACAGCACCGCCCGGGCGCCGATCGCCGCCCCCTCTCCCACCACCGCGAACGCGCCGACCGAGGCGCCCGCCCCCAGTCGCGCCGTCGCCGCGATCACCGCCGTCGCATGAATCCCCGGCGCCGGACGCGTCGGCCGGTAGAACAGCTCCAGCGCCCGCGCGAAATCCAGGTACGGGTTCGCCGACACCAGGCAGGCAATCCCAACCCCCTCCAGCGGCTCGCTCACCAGGATCGCTCCCGCCCGCGTGTGCTTCACGCGCGGCGCGTACTTCGGATTTGCCAGAAACGTCAGCTCCGCCGGGCCCGCCTGCTCCATCCCCGCCACGCCGTTGATCTCCAGCTCCCCGTCGCCGTGCAGCGCACAGCCCAGGGTCTCCGCCAGTTGCTTCAGTTTCATGATTAGCTACAGGTTACAATGCGCCCGCGCCATCGCGTCGGTCCCATGGCAGAAGTCCCGAAAGACCGCTTGCTGACGCGCAGACCCGCTACCGCCGGGGCCAACCCCAAGGTCGACAAGATCTTCGAGAGCTTCGACAAGCCCACATCACCCGGCTGCTCGCTGGCTGCGATGCGGGACGGCCAGATCGTCTAGCTTGGCTACTTAACGAAATTGATCGAGCAGGATCAGATCGGCCTCGAAGCGGTCCGCCTGGCTGTATAGAATCCGGCGGCCGTCACGGGTCGCCGAGAGGCCGGGGATCTCACGAATGATCGTTTTCTCAATTCTGGCGACCTCGGTGGTCTTGTTGGTTTCCGTGTCCAGGAACCGGACCTCTCCGCCGGTCCTTCCCGGAGTGAACTGGACCCAAAGGATCCCGTTGCGGGCCACGGCCCAGTAACCCGGCCGCACCGATTCGAGAATCAGCGTTTCCTTTTCGCCCGACAGGGAAGCACGCCAGAGGCCTCGGAGCTCGAGCGGCGGCGGCCAGGAAGGGCGCCGGGCGGGCGATCCCAGAGCAACGCGCCAAAGGCCCGCGCTCTCCCGCGACTTCACAAAGTAGAGCCACTTGCCGTCGAGCGATTCCATGGCTTCGACGCCACCGTCGCGGGTCACCTGGACGGCGGCGCCGCCTCCGGCCGGCATCTTCCAGATCTGATCGACGCCGGAACGGTCGGATTGGAAGTACAGGCTTCGACCATCGCTCGACCAACTGGGCGCAGCTTCCGTCGCATCCTCCGTGGTTAAGCGCCGCAAGGAGATTCCGTCCACGCCGACTACATAGAGGTCGCTGTTCCCCCGGGCAGCGGAATGGAACGCAATCTCGGCGCCATCGGGGGACCAGCGTGGCGATCCGATGGAAGGTCCTCTCAGGGAAGTGAGCTGAACAAAGGTGCTGGCCTCGCGGTCGCACATATAGATCTCGAACTCACCGGTGCGATCCGAAACGAACGCGATGCGTTCCCCATCCGGCGAATACTGAGGGTTGGTGTCCCAACGCGTCGAGACGACCATGAGCGTTGGACTGCGACCGGCTCCACCCACCTCCATCCGCCAGATGTTCACGTCGTAGGAGAGCCGCTGGTAGGCGAGCCGGTTGGCGGCGATCACCGGGTAGGATGCATTCTCGCCGGCGCCCGTCACCAACTGCGGTTGACCGTTGAACCCCCGGCCGGCCGGAAGGCGCCATAGTTGATAGGCGCCTCCGCGCGTCGAGGAGAAGACCAGCTCCTGCCCGTCCACGGTCCAGGCGATGCCCGCGATTTCACTCTCCGGCGGACGGCAGCGGGGCTCGCCGCCAGCCACGGGCGAAAGACACAGGCCGGCTGCCGCCCAGGAATGCTGGCGGACAAACGCCAGGGACTTCCCGTCGGGAGAAATGGCTGGATGCGAATCGCCTTTACTCTTCTCCGGCGGCGAGGTCAACCTCCGCTTGGCGCCGGTCGAGACTGAAATCAGGCTGATGCCCGGGGGTGTAGCCCGCTCGGAGGGGAGATCGGTCACCGCCAGGTGTTTTCCATCCGGAGCCCAGCCCATCGAAGTATTCTTCGCCTGGCCCAGTTTCCGCTCAGGACCACCCGTCGGTGAAATCAGGAACACGGACCCGGCGCGGAGAAAGGCGATTTGACGGCCGTCGCCCGACCAGGCCGGCGCCCCTTCCCAGTCGGCCGTTTTGGTTAGCCGCAACGGGGGTCCGCCGCCTATCGTCATGACGTAGATGTCATAGTTGTCTGGCTCTTCGCCGTTCCAGCTAAAAGCGACCTGTCGCGCATCCGGCGACAGGGTGGGACGAAACTCATTCCCCTGGAAGCTGGTCAGTGGCATCATTCTGGGCGGAGGCGGCGGAGCTGGGGTCGGGCGAAACGCCAGCCAGATGGCTCCCGAAGTCAGCGCTGCCAGTCCGACGGCCACCGCGGCCATGTCCATCCTCTTGCGGCCGGCCGGGCCGGCGCCCGCCCGGAGTTCGAAAGCCGGCGCGTAACTTCCCTTGGGGATCGAGATTACGAGGGGGTCGGTCACGCCTTCGGTTTCATAGTACTTGCTCAGCTTGGAACGCAGTTTGGTGGCCTCTACCCGGACGGTCGAATCGGTGCGCGGGTCATAGGTGGCAGTATCCTTCCGATAAACCTCCACGCCGATGACGTACTCCTTGATCTGGTCCGCCCGGCCATCGACGGCTTCCTCGACCACGAATCGCAGAAAATGGCTCAGGCGCTCCAAGCCATGGAAAGCCCGGCTGGCGATAATCTTGTCGACCTCGGCCCGCGTAGCGGCCGGCTGGGTTGTCGCGCCGTTCATACCGGAGATCATTGTCAACGGTTGCTCAAGGTTAGTCAACATCTCGGGGGTTAGCCAACGGTTAATCAACACCTAAGGTATTGCTCGTCCTGCGCCTGCCGGCGTATTCTGACTGCGTCAAGCGCGCATCGCGGGCTGGCGGTTTGCCGGCCGGCCGACGCGCGGGAAGGAGATTATATGCTACGCACCACGCTTCTGCTTCTGCCGGTTATTGCCGTCGCGCAAAGCCCGCGGATGAGCCGGGAGGAAATGGAGCATTTCCTCAAGACAGCCCCGATTGTCGAAATGAGGCCATTAGGTCCGGGGGGCACCCACAGCAAACGGGCCGTGCTGGACGACGGGAAGATGAAGCACGATGCCGCCATCCAGACCGTGAACATCACCAAGGCCGAGTTTGAAGCCGGTCCTGGGAAGGAGCGAGACACCTATCTTTTCAACCTGGCGGCCTACGAGCTGGACAAGATCCTCGGCCTGAACATGATGCCGCCCGCGGTCGAACGCAATGTCGCAGGCCAGCCGGCCTCGGTCACCTGGTGGGTGGACAACTCCTGGATGACCGAAGGCGTGCGGATTCGGGAGAAGCTTACACCGCCGGATCAGGAGGCATGGTACAAGCAGATGCTCGTCGTCCGGGTCTTCGACCAACTGGTCGCGAACACGGACCGCAACCTTATGAATCTGCTCATTACCAAGGACTGGAAGCTCTGGATGGTGGACCACACGCGCGCCTTTCGGACCGTGACGACACTGCTGAACGAAGGCAACCTGACGAAGTGCGACAGGAAACTGCTGCTCCACCTGCGGAAACTGGACAAGAATGAGCTGACCCGAACATTGAAGGCCTTTCTCAACACCGAGCAGATCGAATCGCTTATGGTTCGGCGAGATGCCATGGTGAAGCTTTTTGAAAGGCTGATCGCACAAAAAGGCGAACAGGCCGTGCTCTACGACTGGCTCTGAGCGACGACGGGCCGGCTCTGTGCGGCCCCCCTGCGGGCTATGATGAAAACACCATGGCACGCATCCTCGGCTTGATTCTCGCGGTGTCGACCGCCGGGGCCAACCCCAAGGTCGACAAGATCTTCGAAAGATTCGACAAGCCCTCATCCCCCGGCTGCTCGCTGGCGGTGATGCGGGACGGCCAGATCGTCTACAAGCGCGCCTACGGCATGGCTAACCTCGATCACGACGTGGTGCTCAAGACCAGCTCGGTGTTTCACGTCGCATCGGTCTCGAAACAGTTCACCGCCGCCTCCATCGTTCTTCTCGCCCAGGAAGGCAGGCTTTCGCTCGACGACCCGGTACGCAAGCACATCCCCGAGCTCGCCGATTTCGGCGCCCCGCTCTCCATCCGGCACCTGGTTCACCATACCAGCGGCCTGCGCGATCAGTGGGCGCTGCTGGGCCTGGCGGGGTGGCGCTATTCGCTCGACCTGATCACCGACGACGACGTGCTCGAGATGATCTCGCGCCAGAAAGCTCTGAATTTCAAGCCCGGCGACAAGCACCTGTACTCGAACACCGGCTACACGCTGATGGCGATCATCGTCAAGCGGGTGAGCGGCCAGAGTTTGCGCGAGTTCACCAAGGCGCGGTTTTTCGATCCGCTGGGCATGAGGGATACCCATTTTCGAGACGATCATGCCGAGATCGTCAAGGGCATGGCGTACGGCTACGTCCCCGCCAAGGACGCTTTCCGTCTCAGCAACACCCAGTTCGATACCGCCGGCGCCACCAGCCTCCTGACCACGGCCGAGGACATGGCCCTGTGGGACAAGAACTTCTACGACGCCAAGGCGGGCGGCGCGGCGCTGATCGCGCAGATGACCGAGCGGGGCCGGTTGAACGACGGCGAGACGCTCTCCTATGCCTTCGGGCTGAGCCACGCGAAGCACAAGGGACTCACCGTCGTCGAGCATGGCGGCTCGGACGCCGGCTACAGGGCTCATTTCATGCGTTTTCCCGAGCAGCGCTTTTCGGTCGCCTGCCTCTGCAATGTGGCGAACGCCAACCCGAGCCGGCTCGCGCGCGAGGTCGCCGACGTCTACCTCCCCACCGAACCGGCGGCGCCGGCCCAAGAGCAACCCACCGTTTCGGTGTCCGAGGAGGAGCTCAAGCGTTACGCCGGGCTCTACTGGAATCGCGAGGATGACCAGATCCGCCGGTTCGACTTCAAGGACGGCAAGCTGCGCTTACTGTTGCCGGGCAACAGTATTCCGCTGGAAGCCATCGCCCAGGATCGATTCCGAAGCGACAACTTTCCCTTCGAGTTTCGCTTCGAGCCGTCGCGTGTGGTTGAGGAAGCCGGCTCCGCTAAGCCCACCGACTACGAGCGCGCCGTCGAATTCGTGCCCAGCTTGCGCGATTATGCCGGCGTGTACTACAGCGACGAGGTGGATCTGCCCTTCCACCTGGTGATCCAGAAGGAGGCGCTGGTGTTGAAGCGCCTCAAGTCGCGGCCGGCGACGCTGGAGCCGACGGTCAAGGATGCCTTCGCGGGCGGCCCCGGCAACTTCCGTTTCCTGCGCGACCCCCGGGGCCGCGTCAGCGGATTCATCTACAGTTCCGGCCGCATCCGGAACATGAAGTTCACTCGCCGGCTCAGCACGCATGTGGGACTCCCCATCATTAGTCAAGGCATTTTTGAGGAGGGGTACCCTCCGGTTGGTTCAGGGCTTGGCGCCGGTTGGGGTCGTAGCAGGAACCATTCTTGAGCAGGGTGAAGAACAGTGCGAGC
>Ga0247727_10007925_pt1 | contig 19959 bp, 33 predicted proteins | sample WisWelCaveWW1625_FD_202498 | JGI IMG/M metagenome (GOLD analysis project Ga0247727, IMG submission 202498) | Biofilm microbial communities from Wishing Well Cave, Virginia, United States - WW16-25 | ecosystem: Environmental > Aquatic > Deep subsurface > Groundwater > Cave microbial mat | place... | reverse complement strand
CGGAGGGCTTCTTCTCCCTGGAGCTGGAAGGTGTCACATCCAGCGATGTCCCCACCCTCCCCACCTTGGCCGTCTACGTCACCAATGAAACCGCTGTAGCGGCAACACTGTGGGACTTCTTGGACGACCCTACATCCGATGACGATCCCGTGCAACGAACATTTACGGAAATATGGCAAGCAGTGATGCAAATTGGTCCACAGACGCCTGCCACATTCGAATCCCTTTGGGTGCCACTGTCCACTTCCGTTGACGTGGGCGCACTTCAGACCGTTCTGAACGGGCGGAAGATTGAGCTGGTGCAGGACACATACGAAACCACCGGAGAGACCCTGTTACGCGCCGGGGAGACCCAGCACCACACACTCTACCACGTCACGAGCGTTCCCTCAGAAGATGAAGACGTCATCCCGTTCGAGGTTATCTCCGGAACGGTTTATCTCCTGGAAACGAGAGGTCTTACAAACGGCGCGGATACCCTGCTGTCGGTTACCAACACGGCGGGAACCCTCATACCGGGTCTGCAGAACGACAACCACAATGGCAAAATCTATACCACCTGTCAAACACTCTGCCCCTCCAATAATGACACAACCCTTGCCTCCGCCCTCTCGTTTGAGTGGTCCGAACCCTCCACGACCCTTTATGCCCATGTCAAAAGATCGCCGGTGGCGCCCCCCTCCGCAGGTCTCAACGGCGCCTATGACCTCCGACTCCTGTCACTTTTTTAGTCTTGATCGCAGAAAGAGCGCAGCACGACCGGCAGCAAGGCCGATCCGTTCATGTTTGAGCGGCGATGACAACGCTTCGGAACGGCCTGCTGTTGTGTGGGCTAAGGTGGGGAAGACGCAGCGTCCGTTGGGTGAGAAGGATGAACAACGGGCGCGTGGAACAGTGGTTTTAAGCGTTAAAAGTAAAGATGGAGCATGACCAACGCCTGGTCGTTTTGAATCTCAGGCGTTTCCTCATTCACACGATACTGCACGACCACTTCCGTGAAGGCATACGGATGGATATCTACCCCGACGGTGTAGCGACTCAGCTCGTCGTCCGACAGACTGTCGTCCGGATCATGCCGATCATATTTGAGTTTAGCCACAATACCCTGTCTGATTTTCCAGTCTAACTCCGCATAAGCTGCGGATCCCGTAATCTTGCTTGTAGTCTGCGTGTCGGTCAAGTCCAACTCGCCCAGTAGAGAGAGCTTCCCATAGTTAACCGCCCCATAGCTGCCGATGTATGTCTTCTCATCAGACACCGTTTCATTGTAGAGCAGGGAGCCAGCCCACCAGAATCTGGGAGATTTCCATCCACCCGTAGCCGAAAGGCCCTTCTTGTCGTTATCGTCTCCACCCGTTCCGTTGCCGTTGAAGATCGCCGCATTGCCGAACCACCGGCGTTCCCCGAAGCCGACCTCCAAGCCTACATCCTTTCCAAAAGAGGGAGCGCGAAAACCGAGTTTGTCGCGTATGAACGAGGTATGGTCATCCAGTTTCAACCCGTAAGGGGGAATGAAGCGACCTACCTTCAAATGCGCGTTGTAGGGTAGCTGATCCACCAGCACAAATGCCTCTCGACTTCCAGACGCTTCGACACCGTCCTGGTAATAGATCGTTAAGTGTTTGATCGGCGTTAGGGCTGCGTAAAAGTCCGCCTGCATAGGGAAAAAGCTGTCTTTATACTTTGCGGCCGATCCGGTCGTCTCTTGCTCTGCATGGAGGTATGCGAGCCGAAAATCCGCGCCGATTGCAAGGTAGTCATTGATGTTCGCGGAGTGGGCGGTCTTTTCTGTCGCCTCATTTTTGCTGACCAACGGTAGTTTGTCCAACGCAAACTCCATCCCGTGGTGATTTCTCATACCACCACCCGTCGGGTTGACATGGCAGGTGCGGCAATCGAACGTTACCTTACTTTCGTCGTGGATATGCCCCGTGTGCAATTCAGAACCAAACTGGATTCCAAACTGCGACACACCCCATGCGGGACCGCCGCTCCAAAGAAACAGCCCCATACACAAAATGAAAGGACGCACTGCCCTGGAAAACATCTCTCCTCCTTTGTTTATCCATACTATAAAACCTGGCGACTATACGGTCCAACCCCGACAAAGTCAAATATGTGTATCCGCTATTGTCATAACTCCGTGATAATGTCATATCTGTGACTCGTTAGAAATGTCCTATTCTTGGATAATACCTTCTTGGGAAAGGAGGCTCCCCCCTTACGGGCTGGTCTTTACCCACACTTAACGCGCCGTGGGTATTGAGCCTGTTGCACGAATCCCTTGCGCCCATCCGACAAGCTCTGTGTCGAAAAAATGACCTCTCAGGACGCTCCAGGATCGACGATCACAGACCAGGAGAGGTTTTGGTCGTCCTAAAACTACTGGTAACGATTCGTGCAACAGGCTCTATTTTGGATGGTAACCTTTGAACTTCTCCTTGTTCTATCCCCTCCCCCCTTGAGGGGTAGATAGTCAACAAGGCCTCAAGAATAGATAGGGTGGGTTGATGTGGCAGACTACGTCATGATAGAGTAGGGCCTCTGTGGGGGGTTGTGAAGTGGCAAATCATCCATCCGCGCTCAAGAGAGAGCGGCAGGCCGGGAAGCGTAGGGAGCGAAATCGCGCTGTTGCATCCAAAATAAAAACGGCGCTCAAACAGGTGCGTCTGTCACTTGCCAAGAACGATACGGAACAGCTTAAAAGTTTGCTTCGGAAAGCCACGTCCGTCATAGACAGTGCCGCCTCATCGGGCGTCATTCCGAAGAAACGAGCCTCTCGGAAAACCTCCCGTCTGACACGCCAAGTAAATCGGCAGGTTTCACTCAGCTAGCCGCTTAGCCGCCCTACCGCCATTACTTCCTAGCAAAACGGCCGTGGCCCACGCCCCCGAAGGGCCGCAGGCCACAGCCGCCGCGGAGACAAGTCCATATCTCGTTTCAGACCACGAACTGAGTGGGATTAATTTTGAGTGGGGGGCGTTTTTTCTTCGGCACCTTCTGAAGCGAGAGGAGATGGGCTGGGGGCCGCCTCGGAGGACGTGTGTGTTAAGGCCACTTGGGGCATTTCCGTCACGCCCCGCTGACCAGCCTCGGACAGTTCCAGTATCACCATCTGTGCACCATCCCCGTAGCGTGCGCGCGTCTTGATCAGACGGGTATACCCACCCTGTCTGCTTGAAAAACGGGGCGCAACATCGGAAAAAAGGTGTACGACAACACGCGAGTCCATGAGATAAGCCGCTGCCTGTCTTCTGGCATGCAGGTCACCCCGCTTCCCCAGTGTAATCATCCGATCCGCTAGAGAGCGAATCTCCTTTCCTTTTGCCTCCGTGGTCTCAATCCGCCCATGGCGAAGAAACGAGGAGACCAGGTTTCGGAATAACGCCCTCCGATGAGACCTATTCCTACCCAGAGGGCGGCCTGACTTACGATGTCGCATAGCGCTGTATCCTAATCTCTAAAGGGGGTGTTGCAACAACACCCCCCGTACGTTCGCCTAAGGCCGCATTCCAAGAGAGAGGCCCATATCCTTTAGTGCTTTTCCGATCTCATCGAGAGATTTCCGTCCAAAGTTTTTGGTCTGTAACATCTCCTCTTCGGTTCGCGCAACCAGGTCCCCAATCGTTTGAATATCGGCATTTTTGAGAGCGTTGACCGCGCGCGCGGACAGCTCCATCTCGTTGACGCTCCGAGAAAGATCACCCCCCCCAACATCCGATCCTCCCTCAAGCAGCCCCAGCGGGACATCTTCTTCCGCTGTTGTGCCGATAAACAGCCCCAGATGCTCCTTGAGAATCTGGGCGGAAAAGGAGAGTACTTCTTCCGGAGTGTAGCTTCCGTCGGTCCATATTTCCAAGATCAACTTGTCGTAATCGGTCGTCCGTCCAACGCGAGCACTCTCCACGGAGGTATTCACTTTACGAATCGGAGAAAAAATCGCGTCGATCGGAATCACGCCAACCGGCTTCCCCTCCTCTTTATTGTGCCTCGCGGGTAGATACCCACGCCCTCTCTTTGCGGTCAGCTCCATCTCTAAGAGGCCGTCTTTATCCAACGTGGCAATATGCAGGTCGGGTGTTAAGATCTCTACGTCCCCGTCATGGATAACATCTCTCCCCAACACAACACCCGCCCCTTTTTTCTTGATGTGAAGCTGCTTCGGCCGATCCGAATGCAACCGAAGGCGGAGATTTTTAATGTTCAGGATCATCTCCGTGATATCTTCCTTGACCCCCGTTACACCAGAGAACTCATGGAAGACCCCCTCAATTCGAATCGAGGTGATGGCGGCCCCAGAGATGGAAGAAAGCAACACACGCCGCAGCGCGGCGCCAATCGTTGTCCCAAAGCCCCGCTCGAACGGCTCCGCAAAAAACTTCCCATAGGTATCCGTCCGTGTCTCTGTCTCAATTTCCAACTTTTGAGGAATTTGAAAATCGCTCGCTCGCATCATCATCGAATACTCACCCTATCCCGCGTCACAGGCCCCGACGGGCCGCCCTCTACCTGGAGTAAAGCTCCACCACCATCTGCTCCTTCACCTCGATCGCCACTTGATCCCGACTCGGTGGCGCCTTCACCACGGCCGCCAACCGCGTCCGATCAAACTCCAACCAATCCGGAACACCACGACTGACGCCATCCAGCGCATTCTGAATCGCGAGCAGACCCCGACTCTTCTCTCTGACCTCCACGCTGTCATTGACTGCCAGGATATAGGACGGAACGTTGACTGACTTCCCATTGACCATGAAATGGTCCTGGCGAATCAGCATCCGCCCCTGTTTTCGCGACGCAACCAAGCCGAGCCGATACACCACACTGTCAAGCCTGGATTCCAGAAGCGCCACGAGGTTTTCCCCCGTCGCCCCCTTCTTTCTTTCCGCATCGAAGAAATAACGTCTGAACTGCCGTTCCAGCACCCCATAAACACGCTTCATCTTTTGCTTCTCACGCAACTGCGCGCCATATTCAGATCCGCGCGGGCGGGCTTGTCCATGTTGACCAGGAGGATAACTCCGACGATCAATCGCGCACTTCTCGGTCAGGCAACGCGCACCCTTTAGAAAGAGCTTCATCCCTTCCCGTCTACAAAGCCGACAGACAGGACCCGTATATCTAGCCAAGCAAACCTCCCCCCATTGTATAGATCGCACACATCTCTACACGCGCCTCCGCTTGGGCGGGCGACATCCGTTATGTGGGATGGGCGTCACATCTTTAATCAGATTGACCTTCAATCCCGCCGCCTGGAGCGCGCGCACTGCAGACTCTCGTCCGGAACCCGGACCTTTTATCAGGACATCCACCTGCTTCATCCCGTTTTCCATCGCCCGCTTTGCCGCAGTCTCTGCCGCGCGCTGCGCCGCGAAAGGGGTACTCTTGCGGGAACCCCGAAACCCCTGCCCCCCCGCACTCGCCCAGACAATCACGTTTCCCGTCACATCCGTAATCGTCACGTACGTGTTATTACAGGACGCATGGACATGCGCGATGCCGGTCTGAACATTCCGCTTTTCCTTCTTCTTTAATCCCTTCTTTACGGTCATGGCTTCACCGACGTATGTCTTCCCGCATCCCCAACGGACTCCCGTCCGAATATTGCTGGTTATGTCTTTGTAACTTTCCGCTTCGTTCCAACCGTATTCCGCTTCGGTCCCTTTCGCGTTCGCGCGTTCGTCTTCGTTCTCTGACCCCTCACCGGCAGTCCCCTCCTGTGTCGGAGACCTCTGTGACAACCGATATCCATCAGACGCTTGATATTCATCGCAACTTCACGGCGCAGGTCCCCCTCCACTTTACAGTCCCGCTCAACCGCTTCGCGAAGCCGGATAACCTGGTCTTCCTGGAGATCCTTGATTCGGATATTGGGATCAATTGAGGCGCCTCGTAGGATTTTTCGGGCTGTGGCACGGCCAATTCCATAGACGTAGGTTAGACCGATTTCAACACGCTTTTCTCGAGGCAAATCAACCCCGGCAATTCTGGCCATTTTCAGACGCTCACTTTCCTTATAAACGACATGCACCGTCTCGCGCACAGGCTAAACGGGCATTGCCCCATTAACCCTGTCGTTGTTTATGGCGTGGGTTCTCACAAATCACGCGCACCACCCCTTTGCGCCGGACGACTCTGCATTTTGCGCAGATCGCTTTGACCGAAGAGCGAACTTTCATTCTTTACCTTCCACTAAACCGGTATGTAATTCGACCCCTCGTTAAGTCGTAGGGAGACAGCTCCATCGTTACCTTGTCCCCCGGCAAAATTTTGATATAGTGCATCCGCATTTTCCCAGAGATATGGGCCAATACCCGATGCCCATTTTCAAGCGCAACCCTAAACATAGCGTTTGGCAGCGTCTCCAGGATCGTCCCCTGTACTTCGATGAGGTCTTCCTTCGCCATGCGGGCGATCAATGCTCCATTTTAGTAAGAATCACCGGTCCCGTCTTCGTAACACAGACAGTATGCTCGAAGTGGGCTGATAACTGGCCATCTTCCGTCACTGCAGTCCACTTGTCTTTCAGGAGCCGCACACCAGGCTTTCCCATATTCACCATCGGTTCGATCGCTAAGACCATCCCCTCCTTGAGCCGGGGACCACGGCCTGGCGCGCCAAAGTTCGGGACCTGCGGATCTTCATGCAAAGAACGACCAATCCCATGACCGACATACTGGGTCACAACTGAAAATCCTGCCTTTTCAACATGAACTTGCACCGCATGTGAAATATCTGACACCCGATTCCCATCGCGTGCAGCCTCAATCCCACGGTAAAGCGACGCCTCGGTGACCTGTAATAGCTTACGAACCTCCGGGGTCACCACCTCACCCATTGCCAGCGTCACGGCCGCATCACCGTAAAAACCGTCGCAGACCACACCCAAGTCGAGACTGACCAGGTCATCCTTCAGGATCGTCCGATTCGATGGGATACCATGTACGACTTCATCATTAATGGATACACACAAATTGGCTGGAAACTTACGGTATCCCTTAAAAGCGGGAATCCCACCCTGCTCACGTATCTTGGACTCCGCAAATAGATCCAACTCACGTGTCGCCATGCCCACTTTTATAAACCCCTTCAACGCTTCAAGCGTGCGAGCCACAATGCCAGATGCCCGCGCAATTTTTTCAATCTCACCACGAGACTTCAGGATGATCAACCCAGAGGCCCATCCACCGCATCTCGAACCTGCCGGGTCACGTCTGAAATTCCCATGTCTACGTTAATTTGCCTCAAGATCCCTTGATTTTGATAATACGCAATCAGCGGTTCCGTCTCTCTCTGATAAACATCCAGACGGGTCTTCACTGTCTCAGGAACGTCATCCGGTCTTTGCACGACTGTTATACCGCACGTGCACAATAGTCCCACCCGAGGCGGATCATACCATAAATGATAAACCTTCTGACAAGCAGGACAACTCCTCCGACCCGATATGCGATCTACTAACACTTCATGACGCAAATCAAAATAAACGACCCGATCCAACCGATGTTGCTGCTCGGACAACATCTTCGAAAGCGCCTCGGCCTGGCCGATCGTCCTGGGGAAACCGTCCAATATATATCCCCCCACTGCATCGGACTGCTGAAGGCGTTCGCGCGTCACACGCGTGATCAGATCGTCTGCAACAAGGCGCCCCGCCTGAATACAGGACTGCACTTCCAATCCAACCGCCGTCCGCTGCGCGACGGCCGCCCTTAAAAGATTCCCGGTAGCAATATGCGGGAGGGTCCATTCCACGGACAGCAGCGCCGCCTGCGTTCCTTTCCCAACACCGGGAGCGCCCAGAAACACGAGGCGCATACGACACCCCCACTCTCAGACGATCTCCCAAGATCGCCTCCAGACTAAAATGCACGCCCCTTCAGGCGCCCCTTTTTCATAAAACCGTCGTAGTTACGGTTCAGCATATGTGTCTCAATCTGCTGGGAGGTGTCAATCCCAACCCCAATAACGATCAGGAGTGAGGTCCCCCCAAAAATAAACGGCACATTGAACCGATAAATCAAAATTTCAGGAATGATAGCAACCAGAGCGAGGTAGACTCCCCCCGCGAAGGTAATACGGGTCAAAACACGATAGAGATAGTCGGATGTGTGTTGCCCAGGACGAATACCTGGGATAAATCCGCCATGCTTTTTCATATTCTCGGCCATATCTACGGGATTTAAGACGACAGCAGTGTAAAAGAAAGCGAAGAAGATAATTAAAAGGGCATAGAGAACCGTGTAAAAAAAAGTGCCAGGGGAGAGGTTCGTCCCGATCTGCTTCACCCACGACACCGTGATGAAACCGGCGATGGTCGCTGGGAAGGCTATCAGCGAAGAGGCGAAGATCGGTGGAATGACACCCGCCGTATTGATCTTGAGTGGAATATATGTGCTCTGACCCCCGTAGACCTTCCTACCCACCACCCGCTTTGCATACTGCACCGCAATTTTCCTGCGACCACTCTCCAGGAATACGATGGCGACAATTACAAAAAGCATGATCGCCGCCAAGAGCGTTAAGAATGGAAACCCGATCTGTCCGGTATCAAAGAGCTGGTAGGTATTGATCAGGGCATTGGGAATGCCCGCAACGATGCCCGCAAAGATGATCATGGAGATGCCGTTACCAATGCCTCGCTCCGTAATCTGTTCACCCAGCCACATCAAGAAAGCTGTTCCTGCGGTAATGGTGACCATGGTGGTTAAGCGAAATCCCCAGCCTGGGCTCCGCACAAATACGCCCCCCTCCATCCCCTCCAAACCAATGGCAATCCCCATGGCCTGTACCAGCCCAATGGCCATGGTGGCAAGGCGCGTATACTGCACCATCTTTTTTCGTCCCCGTTCTCCCTCCTTCGCCAACTTTGAAAGGACCGGAATCACCACAGTGAGCAACTGGATGATAATCGAGGCCGAAATGTATGGCATGATCCCCAGCGCAAAAATCGTCAGACGGGAGAGCGCGCCGCCAGAAAAGATGTCGAGGAATCCCATCAGGGCGCCACCTTTTTGACTCAGGAAGCGACTTAACTCCTCATTGTTGATCCCCGGCGTGGGGATATGTCCCCCCATTCGATAAACGAACAGCATCCCCGCCGTAAAGAGAATCCGGTGCCGCAACTCCACAATCCGGAACACACTCTGGATACTTGCTAAAAACCTCTGAAACACCAAAACCCCTATTGCACGGAAGCTTGAACTTTAAACGTCAGACTACGGTCAGACGGAGAGAACCCGCGCTTCGCCTCCGGCCGCCACAATCTTTTTCGTTGCACCACCACTGAACCGATGGGCAGAAATAATGAGTGGCTTCGTAATCTCGCCGTCCGAGAGGACCTTGACCCACTGAACCGATTTCTTAACCAAACCCGCTTCGATGAGACAGGGAATGTCCACCGTCTGACCTTGATCGAACCGCTCAAGCTGGGAAAGGTGCACCAGCGCATATCGCCGCTTGAAGGGGCTGATGAATCCCACCTTGGGAACCCGCCGGATCAATGGCTGCTGCCCACCCTCAAATCCAGGGGCCTTGGTGCCACCCGATCGCGCGGCCTGACCTTTGTGACCCTTCGTGGCAGTCTTCCCGTGACCAGACCCAGGCCCACGCCCAATCCGTTTTTCTTTCTTCCGAGACCCCGGCCTGGGGGCCAAGTCTGATATCTTCATCCGTCTATTTCCCCCGCAGACGGCACCTCGCGCACTTCCAGTAGGTGCATAATTTTATTCACCATCCCCCGCGTCTCCGGGGTATCCACCCGGATGACCTCCCGATGTAACTTGCGCAACCCCAACCCCGCGGCCACCTGTTTCTGTTTCCGCGACGTTCCCGCCAAACTCCTGCGCAACCGGATAGATAACGCCTTCTTCATTTCGAGATTGTAACCTCCAACGTCCTGTTAAACGGAAACTCCCCCCGTTCGCATGGCAACCAGGTCAGCATGGCTTCTAAGCTTCGAAAATCCGTTGAGCGTCGCCTTAATGACGTTGAGCGGACTTCCACTCCCCAGAGATTTACTGAGAATGTTGGAAACGCCCACCATCTCCATGACGGCTCGAACATGCCCTCCGGCAATAATTCCAGTCCCATCGGACGCAGGCTTTAGGAGTATCTCCTCCGCGCCGTAATATCCCATCACTTCGTAAGGAATCGTACCCTCTTTTAATGGGACGAAAATCAGACTCTTTTTTGCGCTTTCAATCCCTTTCCGAATCGCTTCTGGCACCTCTGTCGCTTTGCCCGTGCCAACGCCCACATGCCCTTGCGCATCTCCCACCACAACCACTGCGGCGAAGGAAAAACGTTTTCCTCCCTTCACCACCTTGGCCACACGGTTGATGAACACCACTTTATCTTTCAGCGTCATCCCCTCTGGACTAATCCGTGCCAATCTCTCCCCCCAAAAAAATCTGCTAGAAGCTCAAACCACCTTCCCTGACCGCATCCGCAAGTGCCTTCACGCATCCATGATAGAGATAGCCCCCGCGATCAAACACCACCCGGTTTATCTGTATCTCCTTCGCCCGCTCCGCAAGACAACGCCCCACTGCCATCGCGGTTTGAATATTCCCAGAAGCGACCTCCTGATCCAGACTGGACGCCGAGGCCAGTGTCTTCCCCACTTCATCGTCAATCAACTGCGCATAGACATGCCGCAGACTGCGATAGACAGAAAGACGGGGACGCGAGGCCGTGCCACTTATTTTCCGCCGTACACGCTGGTGCCGCCGTTGCCGCGCCCGCACTTTTTCTTCAGATCGCACCGCCTATTTCCCCCCGCTCTTTCCGCTTTTCCCTTCTTTACGCACAATGTGTTCTCCACGGTACTTAATCCCTTTGCCCTTATACGGTTCTGGCTTTCTGAAGGCCCGAATGTTGGCCGCAACCTGTCCCACCAGATATTTATCCATGCCCTTGATCGTCAGAACGGTCTGCTTCTCAACGGCCGCATCAATACCGACCGGCAACGAAAAATGAACGGGATGCGAAAACCCAATGTTCAACACTACTTCTCTTCCCTGTACGGCAGCGCGATAACCAACGCCGTTGATTTCAAGTACCTTCTCGTAACCCTGCGTAACGCCAATAACCATATTTTGGGCCTCATTCCGCGTCAGCCCTTGCAGGGCACGCAAAGAGCGTGCGTCCGATGCGGACGAAAACGAAAGGACTCCACCAACAATAGAAACCCCCACGCCCGCGTGGACAGATCGCTCCCGCTTCCCTTTCGGACCGGTAACGCGCAAAACCTGCCCATCGAAGTCTACCGTCACCCCGTCCGGAATCTGGATTGCCTTGGAACCCACCCTGGACATCTTAAAAACCTCACCCTCTAAAAATCTCTCAGACCGCTGCGGGAAGCCCCCTGGCCACACACGAGGGCCTACGCGCTAAGGGGCTACCAGACGTGGCAGAGGACTTCTCCTCCCACTTTTTCGGCACGACATGCGCGCTGCGTCATCAGCCCCTTGGATGTCGAGAGAATGGCAACCCCCATCCCTCCCTTGAAACGGGGAAGCCTCTCCGCGCTGACATAGACCCTACGACCCTGTTTGCTGACACGTTTCAGATTCTCAATAACCGATTCCCCACGGTCTGTATACTTCAGAAAAATTTCCATCTCGCACCGAGGCGACTCTCCCGTTACGCGATAACCCCGCACAAATCCCTCGTCCTTAAGAATCTTGACAATCTCGCGTTTAAGCTTGGAGAGCGGAACCGAAACCTGCTCGTGTTTACGCTGCTTCGCGTTACGTATTCGGGTCAACATGTCCGCGATCTGATCGGCCATTAGTCTAATCGTCCTTTCGTCATCCGCCTCTTGTGTGAATCTTTTCTCAACATCCCCGCGTCACGCCAGACCCGCCATGCGCTACCAACTCGACTTGGTCACGCCTGGAATCTCCCCCCGCAGACTCAGCATTCTGAAACAGATCCGACATGCGGCAAACTTTCTGAGATATCCACGCACCCGCCCACAGACCAGGCACCGATGGTATTTACGCACAGCGAACTTCGGTTCCCTCTGAAACTTTGCAATCAGCGACTTCTTGGCCATACCGTCCCCTTACCTACCGACACACCTCACCCTCCGCCAATCACATTACGACCGCGCCACCCTACTGCTTCCGAAAGGGGAAGCCCATATGCTCAAGAAGCGCCTTCCCCTCTTCGTTATTGGATGCGGTCGTGACGATGGCGATATCCATACCGTGTAGATTGGAAGTCTCGGTGTAGTCGATCTCAGGAAAAATCAACTGCTCCTTAACACCCAACGTGTAGTTACCCCGACCATCAAACGCCTTTTTTGAAATACCTCGAAAGTCCCGAATGCGCGGCAGCGCCGCGTGGATCAGCCGATCTAAAAAATCATACATCCGCTTGCCACGCAGGGTGACCATACAGCCAATCGGCATGCCAGCGCGCAGCTTGAAGCCCGCGATGGACTTTTTCGCCTTGGTTATCACCGGTTTCTGACCGGAGATACGGGAGAGCTCCGAAACCGCCGCATCCAACAACTTGACGTTGCTAATCGCCTCCCCCAAACCGACATTCAAGACCACCTTGGCGATACGGGGCACCTGCATCTTGTTCTGGTAGGAGAACGCCCCCATCATGGCTGGAACGACCCCATCTCGATAACGCTCTTTAAGAGGTGTAACCTGCTTCGTCTTCATCGCACTAACTCGCCTTCTCGAGTGTATCTCCGCACGCCCTACACGCACGAATTCTTTTTCCATCCGGCAATATCTGGATCGCGATGCGTGTTGGTTTGTTGCAATGCCCACAGACGAGCATGACGTTCGAGATAGCGATCGGGGCCTCCTTTTCCAGTATTCCGCCCGCCTGATTGCGTGGATTGGGTCGCGTACACTTTTTGACCAGGTTGAGACCTTCGATGACGAGGGACCCCTTCTCACGCAGGATCCGTATCACCCGCCCCTCTTTCCCTCGTTCGCGTCCGGACATCACGCGCACCCGATCACCTTTGATGACTCTCGTCCGAAGAATCGCCCTGGTTCCAACCCGATATTTCACAAGACCTCCGGAGCCAGAGATATGATCTTTGTAAACTTCTTCTTGCGAAGCTCCCGTGCGACAGGCCCGAAGATGCGGGTGCCCACCGGTTCCCCCTGGGGGTTAATCAGCACCGCAGCGTTCCGATCAAACTTAATGTAGGAGCCATCTTCCCTGCGTACCTCTTTCGCCGTCCGAACTACAACCGCAGAAACCACTTCGCCTTTCTTCACGCTACCTTGCGGGATGGCCTCTTTCACCGTCGCCTTGATAATGTCACCGAGGCTGGCATACCGTCTCTTTGAACCCCCTTTAACGTGAAAACACATCACCTTTTTGGCGCCGGAATTATCCGCAACATCCAACATCGTGTAAATCTGCACCATACGCTATTCCCTAATACCGCCACGACCCACCCGTGACCCACGGGCAGGCAGAGACGGCGCTATTTCTCTGTCCGGTCTCTATCTGGCACAACACCCAAGTTTTGGGCCTTTTCCAATACTTCCATGACCCGCCACCGCTTTTGTGCGCTGAGGGGACGGGTCTCGATCAGCCGGACGCGGTCTCCCACGCCGCACACATTATTTTCATCGTGCGCCTTGAACGTGGTTGTCCGTTTTAAAAACTTTTTGTAGCGCGGGTCCTGTACGATACGATCCACCGCTACCACCACGGTCTTATCCATCTTGTCGCTGATGATGCGACCCACCCACTCTTTTCGCTTCTTTAGCATGCTATACCACCCACCCCTTACGATTTAGAAGCGGCCCCACTGGACAGAGAGGCCGCAAGACAGGTTAAAATCCTCGCAATCTCTCGCCGGACCTGTTTGATCCTGGATGGATTTTCAATGTGGCCCACAACCCGTTGAAATCGGAGGTTGAACAGCTCCTTTCGGAGCGTTTTTTCCTGCTCCACGAGCTCGGCAGTGGACATCCCCCTCAGCTTTTCCATCTCCATCCGTAAACCCTAGTCCGCTCCGCGAGCCACAAACCTGGTTGCAACAGGCAACTTATAGGCAGCCAGCCGAAAGGCCTCCCTGGCAACCTGATCCGTCACGCCATCCATCTCGTAGAGAATACGCCCAGGCTTGACAACGGCGACCCAATACTCCACGGCCCCCTTGCCCTTTCCCATACGTGTCTCTGCGGGCTTCTTGGTAATCGGCTTGTCGGGAAATATCCGAATCCAAATTTTTCCACCGCGCTTCACGAAGCGGGTCATGGCAATACGGGCCGCCTCGATTTGCCGCGATGTGATCCGGGCCGGCGCCTGCGCCTTCAGTCCAAACTCCCCAAAGCTCAGCTCTGAACCACGATAAGCGATGCCGGTCATCCGACCCTTCATCTGTTTTCGATATTTTACCTTCTTTGGCGCAAGCATCCGTTTTCACCCAATTCGCACTACAACCTGGAACGCCCTACTCTGTCCGAAGCCTGAACGCTCGTCGGCAGGATATCCCCCTTATATATCCAAACCTTCACGCCGATTCTCCCCATCGTCGTTGCTGCTTCCGCCAGCGCAAACTGGAGGTCCGCGCGGAGGGTGTGGAGGGGGACCCGGCCCTCACGATACCATTCAGTCCGCGCGATCTCCGCCCCAGCTAAACGCCCGGCACACTGTATCTTGATCCCCAAGGCCCCAAGACGGAGGGCCGATGCAATGGACTTTTTCATCGCGCGACGGAAGGCCACCCGCTTCTCCAGTTGCATCGCAACATTCTCAGCGACCAGCTGCGCGTCCAGTTCCGGCCTTCGTACCTCTTTAATATCAATGGAAACCTGCTTCTGGGTCAGGGCCTCGATCTCTTCTTTGAGCTTATCTACCTCTGTCCCCTTCCGACCGATAATAATCCCAGGACGGGCGCTATGAATCGTCACCCGTATCTGCTTGGCAATCCGGTCTACGTCAATATGAGACACCCCCGCGTGATAGAGCTTCTTCTTGACAATCCCACGTATCTTCAGGTCCTCATGCAGAAAGGTCGCATAGTCTCGCTCCGCATACCAGAGTGACCGCCAAGGAACCGTGTAGCCTAACCGAAACCCGTAAGGGTGAACCTTGTGACCCATGCTTAAAAATCCCCGTGAATGCTTATTTGGAGCGACTTCGTTTCGTCCCCCCCAACCCAGGGGGCACGGCATTGGAAAGCACCAGCGTGATGTGGCTACTCCGTTTGTGAATCGGGTGTGCCCGCCCCATCGGAGCCGGCTGAACCCTCTTCAAGACGGGGCCCCCGTCTACGTATGCCTTCGCCACCCAGAGATCGTCCACATCTCCCATCTCTTTTTGAGAGGCATTCGCCACTGCGGACTTTAATAGCTTCTCCACAATCCGCGCTGCATGACGCTTCGTAAACTGCAATACATTCATTGCCTCACCTGCACGCAAGCCACGGATAAGGTCCACCACCAACCTCGCCTTCCGAGGTCCCAAACGCGCATGCCGGTATAAAGCCTTCGCCTCCATACTACTTCCTTATGTTTTTCCCCGTTGTGTGGACACGCTCTATTTTAAAGCAGTGGCCTTTTCAGTTTTGGCCGCGCCATGTCCCTTAAAAAAGCGGGTCGCCGAAAACTCACCCAGCTTGTGACCCACCATGTTCTCAGTAACGTAAACCGGGATAAATTTCTTCCCATTATGGATCGCAAAGGTATGCCCAATCATCTGTGGAGTGATGGTCGAACGACGCGACCAGGTCTTAATTGCCCTCCGCTCACCCGATGCATCCATCTTCGTGACCTTATCGAGCAGATGCGCATCTACAAACGGACCCTTCTTAACGGACCTTGGCATTCCACGCTCCCACAGACAGACCTGTCGCTACTTCGTCCGGCGCTTCACGATAAACACGTCGGTGTACTTCCGCCGCCTTGTTTTATATCCCTTGGCAAGCTGCCCCCAGGGAGAGACGGGATGGGGATTCCCCTGACCTGATTTCCCCTCGCCCCCGCCGTGCGGATGATCCACCGGGTTCATCGCCAAGCCCCGCACATGAGGACGCCGTCCCAACCACCGAGACCGTCCAGCTTTCCCGTAGGAATAATTTCCATGGTCCAGATTGCCGACCTGACCGATCGTGGCCATACAAGCGGAATGAACCCGCCGCACTTCACCCGACTTTAATCGGATTTGTACCCATTCCGCCTCGCGCGCCATGAGCTGGGCCACGCCACCAGCACTTCGAATCAACTGCGCCCCTTTTCCAATCTTCAACTCGATGTTATGGATGAGACTTCCCACCGGAATCCGCGCAAGCGGGAGGGCATTGCCTGTCCGCACCTCCGCATCCGGTCCGGACATCACACGATCTCCCACCTTGAGTCCATCTGGCGCCACAATATACCGTTTTTCTCCGTCCGCGTAGATCAGCAGCGCAATCCGGGCCGACCGATTGGGATCATACTCAATGGAATCCACACGCGCCGGAATTCCAGGCTTATTCCGCTTGAAGTCAATGATCCGATAGGCCCGTTTATGCCCACCCCCACGGTGGCGGATCGTCATCTTCCCTTTATTGTTACGGCCTCCAGACGACGGGAGGGAACAGACTAACGACTTCTCCGGCGTCGTACGGGTGACCTCGTCAAAACTCAGACCCATGGCCCCGCGCCGACCGGGAGAAGTAGGCTTATATGTCTTAAGACCCATCTTAAACGACCCCGAGATTACGATTCAAAAATCTTCAACTTCTCGCCTTCTTTTAGAAAGACGATGGCTTTTTTCCAATTTGATCGCTTTCCGACAAAGCGATTCAGCCGTTTGACCTTCCCCTCCATATTCATGAGGTTAACGCGATCCACCTTGACCTTCAGTGTCTCTTCGATCGCCCGCTTGACCTCGCTCCGATTCGCATCAGATCGGACCTCGAAACAGACCTGATTCCGCTTTTCACGGAGCAGGGTGCTCTTCTCGGTCAGCAGCGGACGCATTATAATATCATGCCGGTCCACGTCTGCCTCCTCCCCGCGGGGCTCCACCCCAATAACGCTCCACAGCCTCAATTCCAGAACGCGTCGTCAGCAACGGACCCGCCCACATCAGATCGTAGACATTCAAGTGAGGCGCCTGGACAAGCCGAACGGAAGGGAGATTCGAGGTAACCCGCCCCAGCAGATCGTCCGACTGCGGAACAACGACCAGCACATTGCCGGTGATCTGAAGCGTCTTTAGCAGATGGACCATCGCCTTGGTCTTGGCCTCTGCCAGCCCCCACTCCTCCAGAACCACGATCTGTCCCGCTCGCACCTTTTCCGAAAGACCGGAGAAGAGCGCGGCCCGATAAGCTTTCTTGGGCATCCTGTAGCCATAGCTGCGTGGGAGTGGCCCGAAGGTTGTCCCCCCACCGCGCCAAATCGGAGATCGACTGGAGCCGGCCCTGGCCCGTCCGGTCCCTTTCTGTTTCCAGGGTTTCCTGCCGCCACCGCTGATGAGACCGCGTGTTTTCGTGGAAGCAGTCCCCTGGCGTAACGACGCGCGCTGCATCCGAACCGCCTCGTGCAATAGCGACTCGGACACGGGCCGATTAAAAACGGCCTCCGTCAATGTTACAACGCCTACCGTTTCATTGCTTGGATTCTTAACGTCCAGATTCATGGCAACACACCGTAATGACTATGAAGTCCCCTTCAAGATCGTGACGAGACCGTTGACACCCCCTGGCACCGCTCCCTTCACGAAGAGAAGGCGCTGCTCCGGACGGACATCCACAACCTGAAGCCCCCCCTCCGTAATTCGGTCACTCCCCATATGCCCCGGCATTCTTTGATTCTTCCAAACCCGGGACGGGAAAGAGCTAGCCCCAATGGAACCCGGCGCACGGTGGAACATAGAACCATGTGTTGCGGGTCCACCTCGAAAGTGATGCCGCTTCATCACGCCCTGAAAACCTTTTCCCTTGGAGATCCCTGTCACGCTCACCCGATCCCCTTTTTTGAAAAGCTCCACCGTGAGCGTCTGACCCACCGTGACATCATCCAAGCTTCCCTGAAACTCCCGTAGTACCCGCGCAGCCGGAACTGCCGCAGCCTTGAAGTGTCCACGCAGTGGCCGAGAAACCCGCGTTTCACGAACTTCATGAAACGCGATCTGAGCCGCAGAATAACCATCTTTCTCCACCGTTTTGACCTGTACGACCTTGCAGGGGCCCACTTCCAGGACGGTCACCGCCGTTAACTTCCCTGAATCGGTGAAGAGTTGGGTCATACCCCGCTTATATCCCAGCAGCCCGTTGACCATTTAGAGTTTGATCTCCACATTCACGCCGGTTGAAAGGCTAAGTTTCATCAAGGCATCCACCGTCTCCGGCGTGGACTCCGAAATGTCGAGCAGACGCTTGTGCGTCCGAATTTCAAACTGCTCCCGCGACTTCTTATCTACGTGGGGGGAGCGGAGCACCGTATATTTGCTAATTTTTGTGGGAAGCGGGATGGGACCGGACACCCGCGCCCCCGTCCGTTTTACCGTCTCGACAATCTCGATCACAGACTGATCGAGCACCCGATGGTCATACGCCTTCAACCGAATCCTAATTCTCTGCACGTGACCCTCTCACACGATCCCTATTTCACGACCTGGGTGATGACGCCGGCGCCGACCGTCCGCCCCCCCTCCCGAATCGCGAATCTCAAACCCTCCTGCATCGCGATGGGGGCAATGAGATCTACCTCCATGGACATATTATCGCCAGGCATGATCATCTCCACCCCTTCGGCCAACTTCGCCACACCCGTCACATCCGTCGTCCGAAAATAAAACTGCGGCCTGTATCCATTGAAAAACGGCGTGTGACGGCCCCCCTCTTCCTTCGTCAAAATGTACGCCTCGGCCTTAAACACCGTGTGCGGCGTGATGCTCCCAGGCTTCGCCAAGACCATCCCGCGCTCCACATCTTCCTTCTTCGTCCCGCGCAGCAGCACCCCAACGTTGTCCCCCGCCTGGCCCTGATCCAAAATCTTCCGGAACATCTCCACGCCCGTCACAATCGTCTTCTGCGTGTCCCGAATCCCCACGATCTCGATCTCCTCCGAGACCTTGACCACCCCCTTCTCCACGCGCCCAGTCACCACCGTCCCGCGCCCGGAGATCGAAAACACATCCTCCACCGACATCAAAAATGGCTTGTCCAAATCCCGCACCGGCACAGGAATATACGCATCCACCGCATCGAGCAACTTCACGATCGCCTGCGATCCCAGCTCGCCCGTGTCCCCCTCCATCGCCTTGAGCGCGGAGCCTTTGATGATCGGAATATCGTCCCCAGGAAATTCGTACTTCGACAGCAGCTCCCGCACCTCGAGTTCCACCAGGTCGAGCAGCTCCGGATCGTCCACCATGTCGGCCTTATTCAGAAAGACCACGATGTAGGGCACGCCCACCTGACGCGCCAGCAGAATGTGCTCGCGCGTCTGCGGCATCGGGCCGTCGGCGGCGGAAACCACCAGAATCGCCCCGTCCATCTGGGCCGCGCCCGTGATCATATTCTTCACGTAGTCAGCGTGACCCGGGCAGTCCACATGGGCATAGTGCCGCTTGTCGGTTTGATATTCCACATGGGCAATGGCAATCGTAATCCCGCGCTCCTTCTCTTCCGGCGCCTTGTCAATTTGATCGTAGGCCAGGAATTCCGCGTACTTCTTCTGCGCCAGCACTTTGGTAATAGCCGATGTCAGCGTGGTCTTCCCATGATCCACATGCCCGATCGTCCCAATGTTCACATGCGGCTTCGTCCGCTCAAACTTTGCCTTTGCCATGCTCACCCCCTCCAGATGGCGCCATCGAATGGCCGCCCGAAAACTTACCTTCTACCCGCCACGCCCTGATGTTTCGTCACAATCTCGTCTTGGACACTTTTAGGCACCGTAGCGTAACGCGCAAACTGCATCGTGAAGACACCACGTCCCTGTGTCATAGACCGAAGGTCCGTGGCATAACCAA
>Ga0247727_10007924_pt1 | contig 19961 bp, 18 predicted proteins | sample WisWelCaveWW1625_FD_202498 | JGI IMG/M metagenome (GOLD analysis project Ga0247727, IMG submission 202498) | Biofilm microbial communities from Wishing Well Cave, Virginia, United States - WW16-25 | ecosystem: Environmental > Aquatic > Deep subsurface > Groundwater > Cave microbial mat | place... | reverse complement strand
CGACGAGCGTTTCACTGAGACGGCGCGACACGCTGATGGGGCGCATTTCATTCACGACCATCTCGACCGTTTTGATAAACGGCTGATAGGTGAGGTCATCCGCGAGCGCCAGCGGAGTAGAACCGGCGCGACCGAGCAACCGATTCAATTCCGCGAGCGAGTTTTGCGTTTCACGCCGCGCCGCAATCAGCTCATTATTGACTCTCGCCAATTCGGTTTTAGCGCGCAACACTTCGAGAAACGGCACCTTCTGCGCCTGATAACGCGAGGTGGCCGTCTCGCGAAACTGCTGCAGCAAATCGGCAATCGCCTCGAAATTGGCGACGGATTTTTGATTCAACCAGGCTTGATAGTAGACGCGTTTCACCTCGGCGCTCACCAGCAGCTTGGTGCGCCGCAGACTTTCTTCAAAAAATTGCGATTCGATTTTCGCCACATGCCCGCGCGCGCCTCGTTTACCGGGAAATTCAAAAGGCTGCACGAGACCAATGTTGCGCTCGCCGGCTTTGGTGACATTGAAATTCGACGGCGTTTCTTCCCAACTGAGACCGAACTCGAGATTGGGAATCGCCTCGGCTTGCAAGATGCGGGCATTGGCGGCGTCGACTTCCTTTTGCGCCACCAGCACTTGCGGATTGTTGGTCATGGCCAAATCAACGGCTTGTTGCAACGTCAATTTCTCCTGCGCGGGGCTGTTTTCCATAAAAAGAAAAGAAAGAAACAGCACGGCAACGCAGGAACGCAAAAATATGGACACGTTCCGGGTCCTTTCTGAAGTCAGAACAGACAACGAAAAGCTGGTGAATTGTTTGAGAAAAACCGAGAGGGATGGACTAGGAATGCGGATTAAATAAAGTGCCCAAGTGATCGTCATGCCCGAGTGCTTTAATCGGGCATCCACAAGGTTTAAAAAACTGGATTCCCGTCAAAAGCACGCGGGAATGACAGTCTCGGGAAATGGGAAAGTTATTTAATCGGCGATCCTAAGCTACTGCGGGAGGATGATAAACGAGGCGATTGGGAGCAGAAGAGATTGGCAAAATTGTGTTTGAGGCATTATCTTGTGCAATGGGATGATAGTTAAGGTCGAAAGCAGAGGTCATAACGATGGGCATGTGGCAGAAGCAGGAACAATCATTGTTATTTCCGGCAAATGTGTTCGGGGAGGAAGTCTCGTGCTTGCTCAATATCGAGCACAGCAGCGAAGCGCAGTCTTCGTCGCTCTTTCCGCTCAAACAGCCGGCATCGCCGCACATAAACAAAGAAAGGGCAAAAAAAACTGCAAAGAGCAAATGAGCGGCCTTGAGAAAGGTTGTCGTGTGCTGATTGATCATTATACGACTAATATAAAACTCTGTGCGTCAGATCAAAATTAATTTTTTGAGCGAATTCGACATGGCAAAAACCTGGTTGGAAGATCATTGCAATTTTGATATTCCGTTCGTATTTTTTCCATGTGAAAACGATCCCTGTCGCTCCTGACAAATTCCTCCAGTTGACGAAATCGTTATGAACAAATCTTGACTTTCCCTCATGCGCTATATCGAAATCCCGCCCTCGCCATTCCTATCTCGCGATCTCGAATCCTTTTGGTATCTCGAAAGCAACATCAAGCCGAAAATTCCTCCGCGTGAAAAAATTCTGCCGGATGGCTGCAGTGAGTTGATTTTCAATCTGGCCGAACCTTTCCGACGTTTTCATGCGAACGGAAAAATTGAAAGGCAGCCGCAAATTCTCCTTGCGGGGCAAATGCGAAGTTATGCCCAAATTGCGCCGGTTGGACAAGTCCAACTTTTAGGAATCCGCTTTCGCCCCGGCGGCGCTTTTGCTTTTTTACATGTTCCTATGCATGAGTTGACTGATCAAATTATAGAAGGGTCGGAGGTTTTGGGAAATTGGGTGAATGAACTGCAAGAGAAATTAATGTATGGGCGCTCGCTGCGCAGCCGCATCGAGCTCATCGAAGTTGCTTTGTCGCAACGCTTGCAGAAGCGCTGGCAAAGCGATCGCGTCATCGCAGAAGCCGTGCGCAGAATTTTAGCGACGGAAGGCCGGGTGCAGGTCGAAAGCTTGTTTGCCGATCTCGGCTTGAGTGGGCGGCAGGTTGAAAGAAAATTTCAAACCATGGTGGGCCTCAGCCCGAAGATGCTGGCGCGCATCATGCGCTTTCAAAAGATTTTTAAACTTGCCGGCCAACAGCCGGATTCCTGGAGCGGCATCGCGCACGATTGCGGCTATTACGATCAAGCGCATTTGATTCACGATTTCCAACAATTCGCCGGACAAAACCCTTCCGCATTTTTATTGGCCCAAACCGAAATGTCATCCTATCTGATGCGCAAAAACAGAATGCCGGTTTTTTACAATACTTCGCGCTAATCATTTCTTATCTTTGGACAAGAATAACAAAGTACGTATGAGTTTCGAGTTTCTTGATTCAATAATGAAATGGAGCGAATTATGTTCTCGAAATTGAGCCAAGCTTTTATGGCGGCCTTGCTGTTCACCGGCCTTGCCCACGCGCAAGAACCAAAAGTTTCTTTGAATGATTTTGCCTGGCTCGCCGGTTCTTGGGAACGCAGCGGCAAAGGCCGCGAAGTAATCGAGCAATGGATGAAACCGGCGGGCGACCTCATGTTAGGCATGAGCCGCACCATGGCCAACGGCAAAGCCAAGGAATTTGAATTTCTGCAAATCCGGCAAAAGGAAAACGGCGAAATTTTTTATGTTGCCATTCCTTCGGGCCAGAAGGAAGCCTGGTTCAAGTTGGTGAAATACGCCGGGCAGGAAGCCGTTTTTGAAAATCCCGAGCATGATTTTCCGCAGCGCATCATATATCGCCTGGAAAAAGACGGCTCGTTGGCTGCCCGCATCGAAGGGACCGTGCAGGGCGAAGTCAGAGGAGTTGATTTCCCCTACAAACGGACGAAATGCGAATGACAAAGAGGTGAGTTTGCTTCATGAGAACTCTCACAGAAGAAGATTCAACTTTTTGGATTTCAACTTCTGCGAGAGTTCTTCTCCGGCAACAGCTGGCCGTTTTCGCACAGCCTTTTAAAATAACGGGATCCCGCCTGAAGCATAGCTTGCAAAATGTGATTTAGCCTTCCTGCATCATCTTTCCGCTTTTAGCATCTTTATTGAGACTGCCATCTTCTGCTCATCCTCGAGAATCGTTTGGAGAAAGCGATTTTTTTTACTATAAACCTTCAGAGAAGGAGCAGGGTTTTCTGAGGAAGAAATGACGTTGCCACAGTTTTCGAGCCTGGCAATACCTCTGAACGCCCTGCAGGTCACGAGCTTTTTAAAAAGAGGTGGCGTATGAAACATTCGAATTGGCAGCCGAGAATCGCGCCATTTTTTCTGATTGCGATTGCCGGCGTCTTCGGTTTGGGCGCGGTCCTGCCCGATGAGGGCATGTGGACGTTCCACAATCCGCCGTTGCAACAACTCAAAGAGCGTTACGGTTTTACGCCCACGCCGGAATGGCTCGATCACCTTCGGCTGGCGAGTGTGCGTTTTAACGACGGAGGGTCGGGATCATTCGTAAGCCCGAATGGATTGGTGCTGACCAATCATCACGTTGCGCGCGGGCAATTGCAAAAAATTTCTTCTGCGGAGAAAGATTATGTCAAAGACGGTTTCTATGCCCGCACCGCCGTGGAAGAAATCAAATGCCCGGATCTGGAATTGAACGTTCTGATCGCGATGGAAAACGTCTCTGCGCGCGTTGCCGGTGTGATGCAAAAAAACATGAATGACAAACAAGCGTTGGCGGCGCGCACGGCGGAAATCGCGCAGATCGAAAAAGAAAGCACGGCAGCAACGGGCTTGCGCTCGGATGTCATCAAGCTTTATAACGGCGGAGAGTATTGGGTGTATCGTTACAAAAAATACACCGACGTTCGCCTGGTATTTGCGCCGGAGCAGCAAATTGCATTTTACGGCGGCGATCCGGATAATTTCACGTTTCCGCGGCATGATCTGGACATGACGATCTTCCGCGTTTATGAAAACGACAAGCCGGTTGAAAGCAAGCATTATCTGAAATGGAACAGTCCGGGCGCGGCGGAGGGCGAGTTGGTTTTCGTTTCCGGTCACCCGGGCTCCACCAATCGTTTGCAAACCGTGGCGCAGCTTGAATACCAACGCGATAATTCTTATCCCTATCGCCTGAAAACCTACAAGCGCCGTCTCGGGGTATTGAAGCGTTATGCGGCGCAGGGCGTGGAGCAAGCCCGACAAGCCCAGGGCCAAATCTTCAGCACGGAAAATGCGCTCAAAGCGTGGACCGGCGAATATAACGGCTTGCTCGACAAAAACATTTTTGCCAAAAAACAAAAAGAGGAGAACGAATTTCGCGCGCAGGTGCTGGCCAATTCCGAATGGCGCAAAGCCTACGGTGAGGCCTGGCAAATGCTGGCGCGTGCGGAGAAGAAATATTCCGAAATGGAAACGCAGTTCCGCTTTCGCGCGTTACGAGGCTCGCGCATGGCGAGTTTGGCTTCCACGATCGCGAAGTACGTCGCCGAAGTTAAGAAGCCCGACGCCGAACGACTGGATGGTTTTCATGAAGCGCAGTTGTCCTCTTTGCAGCTCAGTTTGTTTTCACCCGCCCCGGTTTATTTGCAGCTTGAAGAGGCGCTGCTGGCCGACGCTTTGCAAGAATCCCTGGAGCACCTCGGCTCGAATGACCCGTTCATCAAGTTGGTTCTGAATGGCCGGCCGTCAGCGGAAGTGGCGAAGGAACTGATTGCCAATACGAAACTGGGCGACCCTGCTTTGCGCAAATCTTTGGTGGAAGGCGGTGAAACTGCCTTGGCTTCTTCGAATGATGCTTTGATGGTTTTGGCGCGCAAGCTCGATCCCATGCATCGCGAACTGGGGAGATGGTACCTCGACAATGTCGGCAGCATCGAAGCGGCGGCCGGAGAAAAGATTGGCAAGGCTTTGTTCGCGGTGTATGGCAAATCGAAAAATCCGGATGCGAACTTTACGCTGCGTTTATCCTATGGCGCGGTCAAGGGCTATTCCATGAACGGCACGCTGGCGCCGACGAAGACCACGATTTACGGACTCTATGATCGTTTCTATAGTTTTGATATGAAGCCGCCTTTCGATGTGCCGCAACGTTATCTTGATCGCAAGGATAAGCTCAATTTGGCCACGCCCGCGAATTTCGTCACCACGAATGACATCATCGGCGGAAATTCCGGCTCGCCGGTGATCAACAAAAACGGTGAATTGGTGGGTTTGATTTTTGACGGCAATATCGAAAGCTTGGTGGGCCGTTTTGTTTATGATGAAACCGCCGGTCGTGCGGTGTCCGTGCACACGGCCTACATGATGGAAGCTTTGCGCCAGCTTTATGATGCCGAAGATTTGGCAAATGAATTGGAAGGCAAGAAGCCGGGCGAGGTGAAGACAGAATAGAGGAATTGAGAAAATTTCTGCCTTCCTCTGAAAACGGCGAGGGCTCATATGAGCATTGAATCTTGATTTCAAAAAAAGGCCGGAACTTTCCGGCCTTTTTCGTTTTTGGAAACTCTAATAGCGCCGATCGCCTCACGACGCACTTCGCAAGCACACGATCAGACGATCTTCCGTCGCAATGAATTCAGGCTCAGTGTCATTATATTCTTTCATGCGCCGAATCATTTGGCGCACGCCCATGCCCATGGCTTCGACGTAGCCGCAATCTTGCATGATGCGCATGATGATGGGATTGCGCGGCACGCGCACGCCGGCTTTCATCTTCTCAATAGTCACCGTGTTAGGCAACGCGCCGGGACTGACGATTTCCAAACGATCGGCATATAGCGCGATTTCAACTTCCGCGGGAATCGTCCAGTCGCGATGAATCAAAGCATTCAGCAAAGCTTCGCGAAGCACTTCTTTGGGATACAATAACCGCCGCACCCGCCGTGCGCCCTCCAAAGTTTCGCCCATGGAGTATCTTTGAATGAAGGCCAAAACTTCTTCGATCAATCCGCGTGTGCTGGGATGCCGCTTGCGCGGCAGAGCCACCATGGGCGCATCAAAACGTTGTCGTGCCATGGCGTCATAACTTTTCTCCAGACCGCGAAACGCTGCGGCATTAACACCGGCAGCGGGCAGAAAACGCGCCGGTTGTTTCATAAGAAGCACAGCACCGGCAACCGTTGCGACTAACTTATCCTGTACGGAATGATTTGCGGCGTGACGCGGCCGGCAATTGCGTTCATCACCCATTCTTCCGGATTCGTGCGTTTGAGGCCTTCAATCTCGCCATTTTTTCCCACGCCTAAAATAACCCGGCCGCCTTTGAAATTCGCAAACGCCACGATTTCTTTGGCCAGTTGTTCGGGGCGAATCTCATCCAGCTTGAATTCAATGCCGGAATTTTCGCCGTTGACTATGATCTCTAATAATTCCGCTTTGGTCATCGGAGAGATTGAGATGGGTTAATAGAGATTTGAAACTTGCGGAAATGAGTTCGAGGAGATGTTTGTATTCAGCCTGAGAATAGATCAGCTTCTGCCGTAAATCCTCGTCATCTCCACTAACCGCGCTTTGATCGCCGGGGTTAGCTGTTCGTGGATGCAACGCCATTTCCAATTGCCTTGCACCGTTGCCGGCAAATTCATGCGCGCTTCTTCGTTGAGGCCGAGAAGGTCCTGCATCGGAATGATCACGATATTCGCCGGCGACATCATCGCCAGCCGGATCAAGTCCCAATGCACTTCGCGTGCGCTCACTTCCCGCCCGAGATATTGAAAGAGCCGGCGGCGATCTTCCTCGGTTGCTTCCTTGCGAAACCAGCCGAGCGCGGTGTTGTTGTCGTGCGTGCCGGTATAAACCACACAATGCTTGGGAAAATGATGCGGCAGGTTGGGGTCCGTCGCCAAATCGCTTTTGAATCCGCACAGCAATAATTTCATTCCGGGAAAATCGAAACGCTGCATGATCTCGCGCACCTCCGGTGTGATCACGCCCAAATCTTCCGCAATAATGGGCAAATAAGGATAATGCTTGACCAGAGTGGTGAGGAAATCCATGACCGGCGCTTCCACCCAGCGGCCGTTCATCGCCGTGCTTTCATGCGCGGGAATTTCCCAATAGGCGATGAAGCCGCGAAAGTGATCTAGCCTAACAAGATCGCAAAGCTTGAAATTTTGGTCGAAACGCTGCAGCCACCAGGCGTAGCGCGTGCGTTTGAGCGTTTCCCATTGGTAAACCGGGCTGCCCCAGAGCTGCCCGGTGGCGCTGAAAAAATCCGGCGGCACGCCCGAAACCAGCATGGGCTTGAGCTGCTCATTCAACTTGAACAAGTCGGGATTGGCCCACACGTCGGCGCTGTCATAATTGACATAAATCGGGATATCGCCGATTAAATGCAAATTATTTTGGCTGCAATAATTTTTCAATCCCGCCCATTGCTTGAAAAAGAGCTGTTGGATGAATTTCTCTTTTAAAATGCGCTCGTGTAATTTTTCGCGGGAATCGTCGAGCACGGCGCTTTGGCGGGTTTTGATTTCCCACGGCCAATCGCCCCACAACCTGTCGTTAAAATATTCCCGCAAAGCAATGAACAAAGCATAATCTTCCAGCCAAAAGGCGTTTTCCCGGCAAAATTTTTGAAACTCATAATCCCGGTCGAGCGCGCGCTTGTGGTTTTCATAAGCGCGGTGCAACGCCTCAAATTTGAATTTGATGACGGCCGGATAATCCGCTTCATGCGCAAGAAATGGCGGCGCGGCCTCCAGATCAGCGGGCAGTAACAAGCCCTCACGCGCGAGAAATTCCAGGCTGATCATCAAAGGATTTCCCGCAAAAGCGGAATGGCTGTTATAAGGAGAGTTGCCATATTCGGGTGAAGTCGGATTCACCGGCAAAATCTGCCAAAAGCTTTGTCCGGTTTCCATGAGAAAATCGGCGAAGCGATATGCCGCCGACCCCAAATCGCCGATCCCGTGTGCGGAAGGCAGTGAAGTAATATGAAGAAGAATTCCGCTTCTGCGCACGTTCATTGGTTTTCCTGCTAGATTTAATGCGAACAAGTTTTAACGAATCTACTCTGTCACCCGCAAAAAGTCAAGTGCGCCAAAGGAAAAGCTGTGGCATGAGCGCCTCGTGGCTTGGCATGGCGCCGCAGCATTCAGTCTTAGAGAGCGTTTGAAAAGTCCGCAACTATCGTCATTGCGAGGCCTCTTTTCGCCGAAGCAATCTCTCGCCATGAGTAACCTCAGAAAATGGATTGCTTCGCCGATAAAGCCGGCTCGCAATGACAGTCTTATACCGGTTTTTCAAATGCTTTCTTTGACAAAAAAAATTTTAACCGGGAAAAAAGAGCTTGGATTTCCCTGCAAACGTGTTTTATTGTTGTACAAATAAATGCAGACGCGTTGGAATAATTTCGTTATAGGCGGTGTTTATGAAAGTATTCCAATATGAAGATCTCACCAAACGGAGATTTCTCCATGAAACGGAAATGCAGAACAATGACGGCTGCATTTCTGAGCTGCATCTTGGCTTTCATATGTGTCTTCGCGGAATTGGCGCATCATCACAATTCTCCGGACACCAATTTGCAGCCGGAAAGCTCGCAGCCGCTTGGCAGTGCGGCACAGGTTCAACCCGGGCATAGCTTATTGTGCGCCGCTTGCGCCTTCGCGCTGTCACATGTTGCGCCCGCGATTTCCGCGCAACAATTTTTTGCCGTGCCGATTGTTGCCACGGTCCCGCCGATCACTTTCATTTTCAACCACACTTTTGCCACCACGGTCCTCAGCTCGCGCGCACCTCCCGCGCTTCCTGCCTGATTTTCGCATTTTTGAAAATCTCCATTTCTCGAAATTATTCAATGCCTTCTCCCAACCGGGAGTTTGTCGCCAGGTAACACCCGCTGTCATCCTGCAATACCCGTTGTCATCCTGGAAGGAACCTGTCATCCTGGAAGGAACTTTTTGAGCATCAAGTACAATCTTAGTGCGTCGCAGGATTCCTATCAATGACATGCTACTTGGAAGCATTGGCTTCGAGTGTTCGAAGTCCGTCCGAAAAGCAACTGCCCTGTCGTTGAGAATGGAATCTTGTATGGGCTAGTGCTTGTGCCAATTCATTTAGAATTCATTTTGCATGATGACGCGGCGTTGCTGCAACGAGGTAAGAACCATGAAAACTCTCTCATCCTCGAAGCTCTTCCTCCTTTGGGCTTCGTTGAGTTTTATTGCCGCCAGTCATGCCGGAATTTGGACGGCAGGAAAAATTCGTTTCAAGGGCCGGGTATTCGATGCCGCCACTAAAGCGCCTCTGCCCGGCGCGACCATTTTCTTTCCGGCTTTGCAAAAAGGCGCCGTTTCCAATCAAAACGGGGAATTTAATATTGACGGCTTGGAGAAGGGAACTTACAAAGTCGCCTGCCAATTCATCGGCTACACCACGATTGAATTAACCCTCTCTCTATCAAAAGACACCGAACAAAATTTCAATCTCAAGCCCAAGACTTTGGAAGGCTCTGAAGTCACCGTGACCGGAGAAAGAGACCCGCTCAAGGACGCGAAGCAGGCGGTCACCGTGCTTTCGTCCGAAGAACTGGACAAGATGCGCGGCCAAACTTTGGGCGAGACGCTCAAAGAAATTCCCGGAGTCACGACACTGCAAACCGGGCCTTCGATTGCCAAGCCCGTCATTCGCGGCTTGCATAGCCAGCGCATTCTCGTGCTGAATGCGGGCGTGCCGCAAGAAGGACAGCAATGGGGCGGCGAGCATGCGCCGGAAATCGATCCGTTCGCGCCCGCACGCATTGAAGTGTTGAAAGGAGCAGCCGGTGTGGAATATGGCGTGGGCGCGATCGGCGGAGTGATTCGCATCATTCCGTGCGAGCTGCCCGCCTCCGGCATCGATGGCGAACTAACTTTGAATGCCTTTTCCAACAATCGTCAAGGCGCGGGCTCATTGTTGTTCGAAGGCGCGAACCTGCTCTTCTCCGGTTTGGGCTGGCGCATGCAAGGCAGCTTGCGCAAAGCCGGCGATGCGCATGCGCCGAAATTCAACCTGCAAAATACGGGCTTTGAAGAAGGCGATTATTCCGGCACGCTGGGTTTTCAAAAATCGCGCGGCGGCGTGCAACTGATTTACAGCCATTTCGGCACCACGCTCGGCATTTATCGCGGCGCGCATATCGGCAACGTCTCCGATTTGTTGCATGCGATTGAACGCGGCGAGCCGGCGAGCAATACGGATTTCACGTACGACGTCAAAGGCCCGAAGCAAGAAATTTCGCACAATCTGCTCTCGCTGAAAGCGGACTATCACCTCGGCAGCCTGGGCAAATTGGAAATGCAATACGGCTGGCAACAAAATAACCGCCAGGAATTTGATGCGCACAAACCATTTTCTTCCGAGCCTCCCACTGCGCCGAGTTTTGATTTGACGCTGACGACTTATACTGCGGATTTTTCGTTGCGCCACGCTCCGGTGAAAAATGTCTTCGGCAAAATCGGTTTCACCGGTATGCGCCAGGGCAACGTGCAAACCGGAACGATTCTATTGATTCCGAATTTTCGCGCGTACAGCGGCGGCGCGTATCTGCGTGAAAGCTGGACCAACGGCGCCTTGACGCTCGAGGCCGGCGGCCGTTACGATTATCGTTGGATCAAAGCTTTTATTTTGGAAAATAGGCCGGAAGCAGAAGAAAAAAACGTCGTGAACCGGTTGCATGAATATCGCAACCTTTCCGGCGTGGCGGGATTGATTTACCAATTTGCGCCGGAATGGTCGATCGCTGCGAATGCCGGCACCGCCTGGCGACCGCCCAGCTTGAACGAGCTGTACAGCAACGGCGTGCATCACGGCACGGCGCAATTCGAAATCGGCAATTTGAATTTGCAGAACGAAAGAAGCTTCAGCCTCGACGCCACTCTGCGGCATGTGAGCGCACGCCATCGCTTCGAGCTGAGTGCGTACGATAATCGTTTTGACCACTTCATTTATCTTTATCCCGAGCCGGAGCCGACACTCACCATTCGCGGCGCATTTCCGACGTTTCGATATTTGCAGGCCGAAGCTAGGCTGCGCGGCCTCGAAGTTTCGGCCGCGCGCCAGATCAATCGCTTTTTCAATCTCGGCGTGACCGCAGCGCTGGTGCGCGGCAACAACCTTGACGACCATGCGCCGTTATACCAGATGCCCGCGGATCGGCTGCGCCTGCATGCCGATTTTAACCTGCCAAAAGTCAGCGTGTTTTCGGAGGTTCATATCGAAGCGACAGCGACGCTGGTGGGCAAGCAAAAACGTTTTCTGCCCAACGCGGATTACGCAGATCCGCCGCCGGGTTATGTTTTGAGTGATTTATTATTCCATACTCGAATCGCGCTGGGCACATTGCCCGTGCGTTTGAATTTCGGTGTGCGCAATCTATTCAATGTTTCTTATCGCGATTATCTCAGCCGCTATCGTTATTTCATCGACGACGCCGGGCGCGATTTCGTGCTGCGTTTGCATATTCCGGTTTTCACAAAATTTTCAGAGGTTCACCATGAAACGCAATTGGAATAAATGGCTTGAAATGCTCGCGTGTTTTGGCGTTATTGCAACGTTATCCGTTGTCGCCGGTTGTAAAGAAGACAACCCCGGCGACCCCAACGACGGCAACGAGCAGGAATTGATCACGAAAGTGATTTTGACATTGACGGAGAACGGCATGGGCAGAGCGATCACCGCCACTTTCAGAGACCCGGATGGAGTTGGCGGCGTTAACGCAACCGTTGATACGCTCAAAGTAAAAGCCGGCAGCGCCTACACCGGAGCGATGGCATTGGCCGACGAATCCAAAAATCCTCCGACAGACATTACGGCTGAAATTGCAGACGAAAAAGATGCGCATCAATTTTTTAACACGCCAAATGGCGCGCTGGCGGGACGCCTCACGATCACGATCACAGACAAAGACAGCAGGAATTTGCCTGTGGGTTTGGCTTTCACTATAGCCGTGACTGCCGGTGCGCCGGTGACCGGCAGCGCAGCAAATTCGGTCAAAGTCGCGTTGAGTCATTATGATCCGGCGTCAACCAAAAACGGCACGACACCCAGCAGCGAAACCGACGTTGAGATCGACTTTCCAGTAAACATTGCCAACTGATTTTTGTTCAGATTTGTAATCCAGTGTAAGTCAAGTTTTATAGCTCTCTCCATTTTTAAATTGCGTACCCCGTACCCTGTCAGAAGGAATCTTGTGACGCATGAGGACGGCGTTGGATTCCACCAAGGTTCTTTTAGAATGGCATCCGGGGTACAAACGAAAACCACGAGGTTGAGAAGTTTCTGAATTTCGTTTGCAATGAGCCCTCTCTTAGAAATTCAAGACCTGCACAAAAGTTTCGTTTCTCCGGAAGGCGAGCGCACGACCATTATCCATGTGTCGCATTTTGAGATGCAAGCGGGCGAGCAAATCGCTTTGCAAGGCCGCAGCGGCTCCGGTAAAACGACTCTGCTGAATTTGATTGCGGGAATTTTGCAAGCCGACGCCGGCGCCATTATGTTGGAAGGCCGGGAAATCTCTGCGCTTTCGGAATCAGATCGCGATCGCATGCGCGGGCAAAATATCGGCTACATTTTTCAAACCTTCAATTTGATGTCAGGCTATACCGCGCTGGAGAATGTTGAATTGGCCATGCGTTTTGGCCGCGGCTTGCGCCGTATTTTTGCGAAAGAATTATTGGAACGCGCCGGCTTGCGCGATCGCATGCATTATCGCCCGGCGCAGCTTTCCGTGGGCCAGCAACAACGCGTGGCCGTAGCGCGCGCTTTGGCCAATCATCCCAAACTCGTGCTCGCCGATGAGCCGACCGGAAATTTGGATGCGCATCACGCCGCGCAAGCTTTGCTGTTGATCCAAGAAATCTGCCGGGAAAATAATGCGGCGTTATTGCTGGTCAGTCACGACCCGGCGATTCATCAACATTGCGCGCGCGTGCAACAGCTTGCGGATTTGAATCGTGTGAAGTATTCTTGAAATAATTTTATTTGAATGTGAGGCTATCTGAATGTCATTCCGTAGGAATCTTTTTAAGCGCTGGCAAGAACGCTTATCTCTAAACGATCGTGCCAGCATCTCAAAAAGATTTTTCCAGAATGACATAAAAACATGTATCTCAAAACAAAACTGAGTGGACGGAAGAATCGTCCCGGCTTTTGTGTCTTTCGTGGTTGAGATAATTGATCGAGTTCGCCTTTGAATCGTCTCTCCGATTTATTTCTCCTCGTGCGGCGCAGCTTGCGCCAGCATGCTCTATCGACAACCATCACCGTGTTGGCCATTGCTTTGGCCAGCGGTTTGGTGATGTCCGTTTTTATTATTAAGGACCAGGCCTATTCTGCTTTTACCGGCGGCGCGATTGGCTACGATGCCGTTTTGGGCGCGCGCGGCAGCCAGTTGCAACTGGTATTGAATACGATTTTTCATCTCGAAACTTCGCCGGGCAACTTGCCCTGGGAAATGTATGAAACCGTCGCCAACGATCCGCGGGTGGAACTGGCAATTCCTTATGCCGTCGGCGACAATTATCGCGGCTTTCGCATCGTCGGCACCACGGAGGATATTTTTTCAAAGTTCGAATATCAGCGCGGAAAAAATTTTCAAGTGCAAGCCGGCGGCCGTTTCTTCGATCACAAGCGCCGTGAAGCCGTCATCGGCAGTTTTGTGGCGCAACGCACGAGATTGACTCTCGGCGCGCGTTTCAATGCTTATCACGGCTTGGCCTTCGACGAGAACAAGCAGCACGACGAACAATATGTCGTCGCCGGCATTTTGCAGCCGACGAATACGCCATCCGATCGCGTGATCTGGATTCCGCTCGAAGGTATTTTTCGCATGGGCGGCCACGTGTTGCGGGGCAGCGGCAACGAATATCAAGCCCAACCGGGCGAAGCAATCCCGGAAGAGCACCAAGAAGTTAGTGCCGTGATGCTAAAATTCAAAAGTCCGCAAGAGGGCTTTGCGCTGGATCAAACCATCAACAAACAAGGCAAAGTCGCGACGCTGGCCTGGCCCATCGGCCGCGTGATGGCGGAATGGTTCGACAAGCTCGGCTGGATGGTGCGCGTTCTGGAATTGGTGGCTTATCTGGTGGCGCTGGTCGCTGCCGGTTCGATTTTGGCGAGCATCTACAATACCATCAACGAGCGCCGCCGCGAGTTTGCCATCCTGCGAGCGCTCGGGGCGCAACGGCAGATTATTTTTTCGGCATTGATTTTGGAGGCTGCGACGATTGCGGCGCTGGGCAGCATTTGCGGTTATTTTGTTTATGCCGCGATTCAAACCGTTGCCGCGAAGATTATGCGCACGCAAACCGGCGTGGTGCTGGAAGTATTTGCTTTTAATCCGGCTTTTGTTTTTGTTCCGATCGGAATGATTCTGCTCGGCGCTTTGGCGGGTTGGCTGCCGGCGAGCAAAGCCTATCGCACGGACGTCGCGACGAATTTAGTGCCGCAATCGTGATGGAACTGTGCTCGAATGTCATTCAGAAGAATCCTGTGAAGCATGAGTACTGTGCTCGATGCTTCACAAGTTCCCTTCTGGATGACAAGCCAGTTACTTTTCGGACGAACTCTGAATGCTTTGAGTTAAAGCTCCCAAGTAAATGTATCTCGAGGAATCTTGTGACGCATGAGTACTGTGCTCGATGCTTCACAAGTTCCCTTCTGGATGACAAGCCAGTTACTTTTCGGACGAACTCTGAATGCTTTGAGTTAAAGCTCCCGAGCAAATGTCATTCAGAATCTTGTGACGCACTAGCACTGTGTTTGGTGCTTAAAAAGTTCCTTACAGGATGACAGCGGGACGCTGTTTCGCGAACAAACTCCAATTGCGAGAAAGACGCTGAAATGAAAAATATTTTAAAAATCACAAAAGGCAGCCGCGATAAGCATTTCACTCTAATCACCGCGTCTTTTTTTGTTCTGCTGGTTTTAAGCTTCACTGCCTGTTCGACTTCCCAATCAGAACAAAAGCAAGCCGCGCCGGCGCCGGCGATTCAAGCCGATGCTATTGATGCACCGGCGGCATTGACTCCGCAAAACAATGCGCAAGACGCGCAGAAGCCGGAAGAATTATCGGAGGAGAATCTTTATGCTTCTGCGAAGAATATCATCGGCAAAAAACCGGTGGAAGGGAACAATGTTTCTGCCTCTGCGCCAACAACTGCGAGCTCGTTGGCCGCCACAAAAGTCGATTCACGCCAACCGCCTGTATCCGAGGAAAATTCGGCTGCCGCAGTAACGCCCGCTGTAGGAAACCCGGCTGCTGCAGAATCGTCGCCGGCAACGACAAACTCTACGGTTGTAACGGCGCCGGCAGCAAACAATAATTCTGATTACCAGCGCATCACCCTCGGCTTGCTCGGCAGTTTTCGTTATGAATATCCTGATCCGGTTTATCTCGAAAGCGAAGAAGATCCTTCCAAGCTCAAGCTCAAAGATCAATTTCCGTCCAACCTCAAAGCTTTGCATGGCAAAAAAATTTCGATCATGGGTTATATCATGCCCATCGACGTCGATGAGCAATGGCGCGTGAAAACTTTTACTTTGGTGCGCGATCAAATGGTGTGCTGCTTCGGCAATGTGCCTGAAATCAACGAATGGGTTTACGTGCGCTTGAAAGCGCCGCAGCGAGCAGATGAGCTGATCGACGTGCCGGTGATTGTATTCGGCACGCTGGAGGTGGGCGAGGAAATCAAATTCGGCACGCTGGCGAACGTGTATCGCATCGAGGCCGATCGCGTTTCGACGAATTATTGAGGCGTGTACGCATTGTTTAGCCCTAACCAATACGCTTCTGTGAACGCCATTCCGCCGCGGCGAAATCTGGTCCTATTCAAATCCAATGATTGCTTTATCCGTGGGATTTTTCAATCCGCGGGGTTTTTGGTTATACAATTTCAGAATTTTGTTCTGAGTTTGCTTCGTCAATCGCAAGTACAATCGCAGGAGAACATGTGAATCGACGCCACTTCCTGAAAAATGCCGGTGCGCTCGCGCTCGGTTTTGCCGGGCTTCGCCAACTCATGGCCTGCGGCAAAAAGGAATCTACAGCCGGTTTCGGTCCGTTGCTTTCCGACCCGGACAAGATTTTCGATTTGCCCAAAGGCTTTTCGTATCAAATCATCTCGCGCTCCGGCCAGCAGATGAACGACGGTTTTATCGTTCCGCAGCGCTGCGATGCCATGGCCACTTTTCCCGGTCCCGAGGGTATGACGATGATCGTGCGCAACCACGAAGTCAACTCGAAGGCGAGAGCAAAGGAAGGCGCTTTCGGAGAGAATTACGAGCTGCTTCCGCGCCTCCAACCCGAAGCATTTTATGACGCCGGCAACAATGGCAAACCCGCTCTGGGCGGAACAACGACACTGGTATATGATACGAACGCTCGGCGCTTGGTCAGTCAACATCTCAGCCTGGCCGGAACCTTGCGCAATTGCGCCGGCGGCCCCACCCCGTGGAATTCTTGGATTACGTGTGAAGAAACCGTGGAGCGTGCCGGGGCGTTTTGCACGAAAGATCACGGCTATAATTTTGAAGTGCCGGTTTCATACGCGCCCGGACTCGCAACCCCAACGCCGCTGAAAGCCATGGGGCGTTTCAATCACGAAGCGGTGGCCGTGCATCCGGCGACAAGCATTGTTTATCAAACCGAAGATCAACGCGATGGTTTGATTTACCGTTTTATCCCCGCTCGACCCGAGCGACTGGTCGAAGGCGGGAAGCTGCAAGCGCTGGCCATGAACGATCAGCCCGGCTTGGATACGCGCAATTGGGAAGGCCAGAAAGTGACAACCGGCACGAGGTTAGGCGTCAAGTGGATTGACCTCGACGAAATCGATTCGCCGCAGGATGACATGCGCCATCGCGGTTTTGCGCATGGGGCGGCGCGTTTTGCGCGCGGGGAGGGCATGTGGTATGGCAATGATGCGATTTATTTTGCCTGCACCAACGGCGGCCGCAAAGGGAAGGGGCAAATCTGGCGTTATTTCCCGAGTCCGCACGAAGGCACACCTGAAGAACAAAACGACCCTGGCAAGCTGGAATTGTTTGTCGAACCGAACGATAGAAACTTGGTCGAAAACGCGGATAATTTAACCGTGGCGCCGTGGGGAGATTTGATTGTTTGCGAAGATCGCGACGGCCCGGCGTCTCTCATTGGCATCACACCGCAGGGCGAGTTTTACAAGCTCGGCAAAAATGCGGTGAGCAATTCGGAATTGGCAGGCGTGACGTTTTCTCCGGATGGCACGACGCTGTTCGTGAACATTCAGCATGAGGGATTGACGCTGGCCATCACCGGGCCGTGGCGGGGGTAGCGCTTTCCAAGTCACGCGTCATTCAGAAGGAATCCTGTGATATATTTGCACTGTGCCCGGTCCTTCGGAAACTCCATCATAGATGACTGGCAGTTACTTCCAAACGAACTTCGTGAGCCGGGGCCAACGCTCAAAAATAACCGGAGAATACTCTCATGCCTCCGTTGCTTTGCGCAGTTTGCTTAAAATGGCATGAAGCTTTCGATCATTGCCCAGATGTTTTCTAAGCAGGTTTTCCGTTTCGTTCATCAGGGAACGCGCCTTCATCGCAGAAAGATCTTTGCGCAAACCTTCGCCGATATACAGTTTGAGCAGTGATTGATAGCCCAGGTCTTTTGACCCGGCCACTGCTTTCAATTGTGCCAAGGTGTCCAAGGGGATTCTGATTGACACCATTTTGCTTGGCCGCTCTTTTATCTCGAGCTTCTTCATATACTCTCTTTGGCTCCGTGCTGAAAACATAAGAGTGTGTATTGACAAGTCAATACCAAGTTTCGTGAATCGAATACTGGAAATGAGAAGTGCGCGGAGTGTGATATGTAACCAGCACGATTTTTGTTGACAAATTGACGAACAAACGCTAGCCATCACCGGGCCGTGGCGGGGGGCGGCTCGTTCACGTGATCTGTCGCTTTAAAGAAGATGGTAATCTTGTCATCATAACGGCATATGCGCCATAACGGAGGCAATATGATCTGCGAATTTTGCGGAGGCCAGACGGTGAAGAAGAAAGTAAAAAGACAACACTGGCTTCATGGAAAATTGTATCTTATCGAAAACGTCGATGCCGAAGTCTGTACGGAATGTGGCGAACGATATTTTCATGCGCGCACACTCGATGAAATCGACCGCCTTTTAGGTGCTGAACATGAGGTAAAAGATCGCATCGAGGTAGAAGTCGTGAGTTTGGAATAGTTTTATGGCAAAAGAAGTAAAAATCTGGTACGATGAAGAGGGAGATCATTTAGAAGTATTTTTCGAAAGAACGAAAGGGTATTTCAAAGAAACCTTCAATGACGCGGTTATGGAGAAGGTGGATGAGGCTGGCAACATTATTGGGTTTTCCATAACTAAAAGTAAGTGCGCTGCGGAGACAAAAGCCTCTGGCCGTTACTTTGGTTGGCAAAGCTGCGTAGCCGATTGGTTTCGACTCGCGCTTGTCTGCGTAGCTAGCGCAAGGGCAAGACAGGGGATCATCCCACCTGTTCATGAACACACAGGACAACGGATTGCCGCTGATCATTACCGGGCCGTGGCTAGATTTGCGTTTGTGTGTTGCATCTCGTTCTTGCAAGCGCCCAATTGCGAATCCATTTGCAGGCTCGGCTTATTCAGGAAATGTAATTCCGACTGCTGAATGGTCGGCATTGTTGCTTATGAAAGCTGCTGAACGAATAGCTATTTCATTAAAATCGCCATTAGCCCCGTCAAAGCTCCAACTAATCCGATGATCGTTGTGATCCATGGAATCCAAAGATTTACTCGCTCATTGCGTTCTTTTCGGATATCCGATCGTAGCTTTGCGATTCCTTTTTCAGACAAAATCTTATTGCGGCCAACGTATCGAGCTTCTGCCCACATGGAGTCGTCGCTATATTCAGGTTGTTCAATCATAAGCTTTTTCGCGATGGCAATCATATGGTTTGTAACCAGCTCATCAATCTGTTCTTGTGCGTAACTATACTCGAAATATGCATCTGCACGACGTGATTCAATTTTATCTCTGGCCTCCCCATTTTTATGGGCTTTTTCAATTTCGAGATTAAATTGACGCCCAGTCCTCGCTTGCTTTGCAAGAAGTCGATTTCTTTTCCATTGATACTTTATAGAAGCAGGTAACATATAATCATCACAAGTGCATACAAAAATATTTTGCCGACAATCGCCTCGCATCGTTGTTGAAATATACCCACGCCGATGCAGGCTGCGAAAATCAGCCACAACAATCTCTTCCACCCTTACCTTTTTTCATTATGGCAATGCCAAACGCAAATACTTTTCAATTATAACTGCCTTTTCACCTCTACTGAGTTGAATCTCTTCGGCCGCCTGATAAAATGAGCCCTGCGAACTGAGCGTCAACTTGAAGTCATTCAACGTAAGCTTATTTCGTAGGCTTTCTTAATAAAACACACCCAAACATCGTTTGACGATTGATCAAAATCGGCTTGCCTATCTCGGTGCGCCTCGTTATAATACTTCAAATTGAGACTTGCAAAAATCGCCTGCGAATCAATTCGCAGGCTAAGTTGTGTAAGTCGCCTGAAAGGCGACTATCGCGCCATGGGTGATCAGTCGTCTTTAGACGACTTGAACTTTGAGCCTGCGATTTCAATCGCAGGCGAAGGAGACAAAATTGAAAAAACCTCGCTTGCTCACGGTAGCGTTGTTGATTGCTTTAACCCGTCTTCCTGCACCGGCGCAAACCGCAGATTCCACGCTGCTCTCGTTGGAGAGAATCTTCAGCACGCGCGAGTTCACCGGTGAGTTTTTCGGTCCGGCGCACTGGTTGGAAAATGGCTCCGGCTATACGGCTTTGGAGAGGTCCGCAGAGGTTCAGCGCGGGCGCGACATCGTTCGTTATGATCCGCAATCCGGCCGCCGCGATATTCTCGTGTCGGCGCA
>Ga0247727_10007923_pt1 | contig 19961 bp, 15 predicted proteins | sample WisWelCaveWW1625_FD_202498 | JGI IMG/M metagenome (GOLD analysis project Ga0247727, IMG submission 202498) | Biofilm microbial communities from Wishing Well Cave, Virginia, United States - WW16-25 | ecosystem: Environmental > Aquatic > Deep subsurface > Groundwater > Cave microbial mat | place... | reverse complement strand
GGATCGGGGTACCCGGCCGTCCAGCGGACAAGTACCCGACACCAATCAATCAATCGTCCCAAAATTAAGAACGGTTCGACGCACCGTCCTCTCATCACATCGCCCGGCCGACCCGTGAACGGCTACCACAACTCGACCTACGCCTTCACGACGATCCTGATCGTATTCCTGCTCGGCGTGTCGGTGGGGAGCCTGCTCTACGCGCGCCTGTCGGCGCGGATCACGAACCTGCGCTCGCTCGGTCTCCTGCAGCTCGGCATCGCGGGCTACGTGTGGGTGTCCTTCTACCTGATCGGGATCATGCCGGGGCTCCTGCGCCGGATCACCCAGGTCGTGGGGACCGGCAGCTGGGCGTCCGCCCTGACGACCATCGTGGTCTCGAGCACGATCGTCGTGTTCGTTCCGACGGTCTTCATGGGAATGACCTTCCCCATGGGCACGGCGCTCTCTTCCACGCGCGGCGGCGTGGTGGGGGCGGTCACGGGCCGAGCCTATGCAGCCCTGACGCTGGGAAACATCGTGGGTTCCCTGGTCACGGGTTTCGTGCTGATCCGGTTCGTCGGTCTGCGCAACGCGTTCGCCGTCGCCGTGGCCCTGAACCTGATCGTCGGGTTCGCTCTGCTCTCTTTTCGTCCCGGGCGCCCCGGCTCGCGCGCGCGCATCGCGCTGGGCGCGCTGGCTGGCGGGCTCGCCTCCCTGCTCTTCCTCGGCACGGTGAAGCCCGACGTCTTCCGCAGCTACTACGACAAGTACGTGGCGACCCTGAACGGCAAGATCGTGTTCTACCGCGAGGAGGTGACGGACAACGTCATGGTCTACGAGACCCAGCGCGGGCAGCGCTGGATCTTCTACTCGGATGGACGGGGCACTGCCGGGACGCCCAGCGAGCCCGCCAATCGCAGATCGGGGCACATCCCGATGATGTTGCACGCCGATCCCCGATCCGTGCTCTGCATCTGCTTCGGCGTCGGGAACACCTTGAGCGCGATCGCGCAGTACCAGCCGGATCGCCTGGTGTGCGTCGAGCTCTCCCCGGGAGCGATCGCCTCCGCGAGCTGGTTCCCCACGAACCGCGACGTCCTCTCCACGCCCAACCTCGAGGTGGTCGTCGAGGACGGACGGAACTACCTCCTGCGCACCGACGAGCAGTTCGACGTGATCGCGCTGGAGCCGCCCGAGCTGCACCAGGCGGCCGTGGTCAATCTCTACACGCGCGAGTTCTACGAGCTGGCAAGAGCGCACTTGCGCGAGGGCGGGATCCTCTGCCAGTGGTGGGGGACCTACGCCCCGACCTACGAGCAGAACATGCTGATGCGCGCCTTCGTCGAGGTGTTCCCCGAGAGCAGCCTGTGGCAATCGAACTACGTCTCGTTGCTGCTGGTGGGATTCAAGGAAGGCGCCTCCATCCGGCCGGCCGACTTCCTGGCGCGCATGGAGCGGCCTTCCGTGCGCCAGGACCTCGAGGGCATCGGCGTGACGCCCACGAAGCTCCTGGCCCATCACCTGATCGGCCCGCAGTCCCTGTCCGCGCTCGTGCGGGACGTCCCTCCGGTGACCGACGACCGGACCTACATCGATTTCTCGGTCCCGCGCTCCAGCGAGGCGGGCTTCGGAGTCTTCATGTACAACACCTACCAGGCCTTCAGCATGCGCGACAACGTCGGCATGCACGCCCAGTTCGAGCGCATGCGCGACCTCGAGAAGGGCAAGGAATCTCCCGAGTACTTGTTCGAGTTCTCCGGGTCCGACGTCGACGTGCGCTTCCGGCAGGAGCTGGCCGCGGCGGTCGAGGACCAGAGGGACTGGGCCGTCGCCTTCATCGAGAAGATGCTCCGGACCGAGGAGTAGCCGGCCCTACCGTTCCGGCTGCGAGCGGCGGCGCCGGGCCCCGCGGCCGTCGGCCGGCGCGCCGTCGGGGACCGCGCGCTCGTAGGCCGGCAGCTCCAGGAGCTCGGGATCGAGCCCGCCGAGCGCCTGCTCGAGGCGCCCCAGGAGGTCTTCGCGTCCCGTTTCCACGAGGCGCGCCCGGAGCTGGCGCGCCGTGTCGACGGCCGAGAGATGGAGCCCGTCGAGGCTTGCCGCCGCCTCGGGCCTCCTGGAGAAGGAGGCGAGCAGTTCGGTCGTCGTGCGCTGGTAGTCCCTCTGTTCGTAGGCGATCCGCGCGCGACCCGCGAGGGCGACGGCGACGTAGTGGTCGGCGGACTCGCGCGCATCGGGTTGGGCCGCGACGAAACGCTCGTAATGGGCGATGCCGCGCCCGTAGGCGGCGAGGGAACGCTGCGCGTCGTTCGTGCGCCGGTGGAACTCGGCCGTCACGAGCGAGGCGTAACCCGCGAACCACTCCAGGTTCGCCGGAGCGCCCGCCTGGGCGAGCCAGGCTTCGTAGGCCGCCTCGAGCCCGTCGATTCCCTGCTCCGCGAGGATGCGCCCGCGCAGGCGTTCGTGCAGGGACCCGGAGTCGGGGAAGCGCTGCAGGCCCTGGTCGAGGACTTCCGCGGCCGGTCCGGCGGCGCCGAGCTCCTTCAGGAAGTCGTGGTGCGCCACGACGTGGGCGTCCGTTCCGAACGGGTGGCGGGCGAGGAGCGAATAGGCGCCGTGCACGTCGGCGAGCCACTCGGCGGGCCAGTCCCGCTTCGCGCGCTGCGCCTCCGAGATCGCCTGCGCTCGCGCCTCGGCGAAGAGCGCGAGCAACGCCATCCCGTTCCAGCCCGGGGCCAGGGAGGTTTCGTCCGTGAGAGCGTCCAGGGCGGCTTCGGCCCTCGCCCGGGCTCCGTCGCGGTCTCCGCGATGGAAGGCCGCGAGCGCGCGGATCGAATCCAGGCGCGGACCGTTCGCTCCGAGTGCCTGGGCCTCGCGCGCCGCGCGCCGGGCGTCTTCCGCCAGCAGCCGCGCGTACTTGGGCAGGGTCGCAGGGTCGGCGGCCAGCGCCAGGTTCGCTTCCGCCAGCGCGAGGAGCTTCTCGGCGTCGCGGGCATCGGCCTCGACCGCGTCGTCCAGGTCCTCGAGCCGCGACTCGATCGCCGCTCGCTCGATCGCCTGCGCTCCCGCACCGTCGGCGAGCGCCCGCGACCAGCCGTCGACGTCGATGGCCGCGGAGCGCGTGGCGAGCCCCCGGTGGACGACGGAGAGCGTCCTGGCCCGCGGGAAGGACTCGCCCAGCCGCGCGAGCGCGTCGACGAGGAGGTCGCGTTCGGCCGGGTCCATCGGGACGCGCAGGGCCTCGGCGATCAGGTCGATCGCCGATTCGGAGTGGCTCTGCGCGAGCGCGCGTCGCGCCAGGCGCGCGAGCTCGAGGTCCAGACCGAACACCGCCAGGCGCAGGAGGTCGATCGGCGCCGCTCCGCCCTGGGCGACCGCGGCTTCGAGCAGCGCGCGCCGGGCGGCGCGATCGCCTTCCAGGTAGGCGCGCTCGACCGCCGCGCGGTCCTCCACGTCGCGGCTCGCCACGCGTTCCTCGAATGGGCGGTCGCCGCGGGCGACGGGGGTCGTCTCCAGCGTGCGGTTGGCGATGCCGTCGCGCAGTGCGTCGAAGATCGTATCGGTGTCCCAGGCGTAGTAGACGTCGTACATCTCCGCGCTGTCGAGCTCGACGCCGATGTGGCGCGGCGCGATGCGCTTCGCGTCCATGAACTGGGCGAAGAGGCCGGGCTCGATGGAGATGTGCTCGCCGCAGGTGACGCTCCCGAAGCGCGGGCAGAGGATGCGCCGGCCCTGTTCGTCGTAGTCGCGCGGGTTGTGGCGATAGACCGAGGCGATCACGCACACGTAGGGCTCGTAGAGCGCGGCGATCTCGGGCTGCCGGTAGCGCACTCCGGCGTAGTGTTCGCTCGCGATCTCGCCGTCCATGTTCACGCACACGAGGATCGGCTTCTTCGTGTCGCGCGCGACCGCGAGCGCGTCCTCGTAGGAGCGCTGCCAGGTGACGAGGCAGGGCTTCTTCCAGTCCTCCGCGCTGGGGGCGGGCCACATCCGCTCGCGATCGACCCGCGGGCCCTGACCGGCGGCGGGGTCCTGGGCTGCGGCGATCGAGATCGGACCCGGGACGAACAGGAGGGAAGCGAGGAGGTAGGAGCACGTCGGGGAAGCCATGGGGCTCTCAACCTAGCGCACGGCATCCGTCCACGGGAGACGGTCGTCGAACCCGGGAAGGGGTTCCCTGTCCGAGTCGGCGGATCTCCGCTCTCGGTCCCGGGTATCCTGCGCACTTCCCCGCAGAACGCTGCCCCGTGGCCGATCTCCTGCGCGTCATCGATCCCCACGCCGTCCGGTGAGACCCGCTCTTCTCCTCCTGAGCCTCGGCCCGTCGATCGCCGCCCAGGAACCGCCGCCGCTCGGCGTCGACGGCGCGCAAGACGTGACGAACGACGGGTACGCGTTCGTGGAGCTCGAGACGGAGCGCGAGGCGTACTTCGTGGACGAGCCGATCCGGCTCGTGCTGCGATTCGGTTTCGACGCCGACTTCCTCCGCACGCGGATGCTCCAGCTCTTCCGCACTCGACTGGACGTGCCGGCGCAGCTCGAGGCGTCCTGGCTCGAGGACCTGCCCGGCGCGCTCTCTCTCACGCCGGAGGATGCGCCCGCGCCCGGAGACGAGCGCCGGCGCTTCACCTTCGCCCTCGGAGAGCGGGTGACCGAAGCGGTGCAGGTGGAGGATCGCTCGGTCGCGGACCGGCGCTCCACGGTGCTCGAGATCGAGCGCGTCCATCAGGCCAGCGCCCCGGGCGAGCTCACGATCGAAGCGCCGGTCCTGCGCTTCGCCTTCGCCACGCGCTTCGAGCAGCACTTCGTCGAGGGGCGGGTGCCCGCCGACGAGCGCATCGCCTTCGTCGTGGGGCGGCCGCTCGTGCTGCGCATCGAGCCGCTGCCCGAGGAAGGTCGGCCGCCAGACTTCACGGGCACGGTCGGCCACTCCTTCTCGGTGCGGGCCGAGGCCGCGCCGCTTTCGCTCGCGGTAGGGGAGAGCTTCTCGCTCGCGCTCGTCGTCGAGGGCGAAGGCAACCTGGAGTCCTTCCCCACGCCGCGTCTCCTGCTCGAGGGCTTCCATGTCTACGGGACGGTCGACGACGGGGGGCGCACGCGGCGCCGGGTCACCTTCGACCTCGCGCCGCTCTCCGCGGACGTGCGCGAGGTCCCCCCGATCGACTTCAGCGTGTTCGACACCGAGCCGCCGGAGGGGGCCCCGGCCGGATACCGCACCCTGCGCACGGAACCGATCGCGATCGAGGTCCGCCCGGCTCCCGCGCACGGACCGGAGGCGAGCACGACGAGCGCGGCGCAGCCGCCCGCGCAGGGCGACGGTGGACGTGGGTCGCGGATCCTCGCGGGCGCGCTCGCCTCGCTCGCGCTCCTCGCCCTCGGCCTCTACCTCCGTCGGCGCGGGCCGAGGCGGGTTCCGGGCGACTGAACGCCCCGTCCGGGCCTAGCCCGTGAGCTCCAGGAAGGCGCGCGTGGCCGCCGAGCGCGGCTCCGTGAACACCTGCTCGGGCGGACCCGATTCGACCACGCGTCCCTCGTGGAAGACGTGCACGCGGTTCGCGGCGAGGCGCGCGAAGGCCATGGCATGGGTCACCACGACCAGGGTCAAGCCGTCGCGGGCGAGGTCGGAAAGGACCGAGAGCACCTCGCCGGTCATGCGCGGGTCGAGGGCGCTCGTCGGCTCGTCGAACAGGATCACCTCGGGATCCATGGCGAGCGCGCGGGCGATGGCCACGCGCTGCTGCTCGCCGCCCGAGAGCACGCCGGGCCGCGAGTGGGCCTTGGCGGAGAGCCCGACGCGCTCGAGGAGCTCGAGGGCTCGAGTGTGCGCCTCCTCCGGCGGGCGGCGCGCCACGTGGATCGGCGCCTCGGTCACGTTCTCGAGCACGCTCCGGTGCGGGAACAGGTGGAATTGCTGGAACACCATGCCCACGCGCGAGCGGATCTCGCGCTGGAGCCGGGCCTCGAGCGAGCGTTCGAGGCCCGCTCGCAGCGTCGTCCCGTGGATCTCCACGGTCCCACTGTCGAAGCGCTCGAGCCCGTTGAGGCAGCGGAGGAAAGTGCTCTTGCCGCCTCCCGACGGTCCGATGATCGCCGCCACGTCTCCGGGATGCACGTCGAGCGTGATGCCGCGCAGCACTTCCTGGGCGCCGTGGCGCTTGCGCAGCTCGCGTACGCGGATCATGGGCGCAGGCGCCGCTCGAGCCGCGAGGAGAGGATCGACAGCGGGTAGCTCATGGCGAGGTAGAGGGTCGCGGCCAGCGCAGCCAGGGGCAGCACCTCCGCGGGCCGGGTCATGGCGGCGATGTTGTAGCGCTTGGTGAGCTCGACCACCGTGATCACCGAGCACACCGAGGTGTCCTTGAAGAGGGCGATGAAGTCGTTGGTCACCGCCGGGAGGACGATGCGCACCGCCTGGGGCAGGACGACGCGCCGCAGCGCCAGCGCCTTCGACATGCCGAGCGAGAGCGCCGCTTCCATCTGCCCGACGGGAACGGCCACGATCCCGGCGCGGTAGATCTCGGCCTCGTAGGCCGAGTAGTTGATCGCCAGGCCGAGGATGGCGGCGGCGAAGGCGTCCAGGCGGATCCCCGCGGAGGGGAGCACGTAGAAGATCACGAAGAGCTGCAGCATGAGCGGCGTGCCGCGCAGCACCTCGACGTACACCGCCAGGGCGGCGGAGACGGGGCGTGGGCCGTAGAGCCGCCCGAGCGCGACCAGGATCCCGAGCGCGATCGCCAGCGGGAACGAGAGCATCGCGAGCAGCACGGTCATGCCCGCCGACTCGACCAGCGTCGGCACGTTCCGGGCGAGGAACGCGCGCACGGCTCCGAGGCCCCCGGGTTCCGGCCCGGTCTCGACCGCCGGCAGCGATAGGTAGCGCGGATCCTCCTGGGCGCGGGTCCAGAGGCCGTAGCGCTCGTAGATCGCCCGCAGTTCCCCGCGCTCGCGCAGCGCGAGGATGGCGCGGTCGAGGGCCGCGCACAGCGCGCGCTCCTCGCGGCGCACGAAGATCACGTACCGTCCGGGCTCGACCGGCGGACCGACGAATTCGAGCTCGGGGAAGTCGTCGCGGAAGAACAGCGCGATCGGGAGGTCCTGGAGCGTCGCGTCGAGGCGGCCCTTGACGACGTCGCCCATGGAGTTGGTGTTGCCGTCGTAGGAGACGAGCTCGACGTCGGGATGGTGCTCGGCGAGGTAACGCTCGGCCGCAGAGCCGCCGAGGACCCCGACCGCCTTCCGCTCGGGCGCGTCGAGCCAGGCCCAGCCGGCGTCCGCGCCCTGCGCGTCGGCGCGCGCGAGGAGCTGCAGCTCGTAGACGTAGTAGGGGAGCGTCGCGGCCATGTCCTGTGCGCGCTCGGGCGTCCACTCGTAGCCGTTGAGGACCAGGTCGATGCGGCCGGTCTTGAGCAGGTCGGGCAGCTTGTCCCACTGGCCCTGCGCGAAGCGCGCCTCGATCTCGCGCCCGAGCGCGCGCGAGAGCTCCGCGGCGAGCGCGTGCGCGAGATCGATCTCGAACCCGATGCGCCGTTCCGGGTCGGCCGGATCGGGGAACACGTAGGGCCCGCCGCCCTCTTCGTCGGCGCCGAAGGTGAAGTAACCGCGCCGACGGATCTCCTCGAGCGCGTCGCCGGGGGTCGGCGCCGAGGAGAGCGCGAGCCAGGCGAGTGTGGAGAGGAGGAGCAGGATGATCGTCGCGCCTCGGCGCGGAACGACGCCGGGCCCCGCCGCGGTCGTCGCGCGTGCAAGAGACTAGGACGACGCCCGGGCGTCGCTCAACACCGATTCGCAAGCCGGGGCCGGGGTCGGTTCCTAGCGGTGATTCCTGCGGCGGGGATAGAGGCTCGACCTGGAGGAACCGGTCAGGAGCGCTCGACGTTCGGCCGAACCGAGTCGCAGCACCTCCGGAGAGGCCTTCGACGGGCTCTGGACCTTTTCGAGCAGCCGCGTGCGCTCCGCCGACCCCAGGGGACCGGCGAGCACCTGCGAGCCCGAGTGGCCGCGCCGATGGCGGTTCGAGCGTGCCTGAGCGGCCGCATCCCAGGAGAGGAAGACGAGGGCGATGAGGGCGAGGACCTGGGGCTTCTTCATAGAGGAAAGCTAGCCCGGAGAGGCGAGCATGTCGGGGAAACCTTTTCCGGGGGTGGCGGATTCGGCCGGGAGCGGGGCTACTCGTCCCCCGACCCGGCCTCCTCGGTCTCCTGCGCGGGTTCGAGCAACCGCGCGAGGTCCTCGCGCACCTGCTCGAACGACGGATCCATGCGCTCGGCCTCGCGCAGGAGCTCGATGGCCTCGTCTCGCTTGCCCTGCTTGACGAGGAGTCTCGCCAGGCTCCAGCGGGCCGTGTAGTAGCCGGGATTGCTCGCGAGCGCGAGCCGGAATTGCTCGGCCGCTTCCTCGGGCTTGCCTTGTCTCTGGAGCTGGTTGCCGAACTGCGTGCGCGCGCGGGCGCCCGCCGGCGGCAGGTTCGGGCTCGCGAAGAGGTCGGAACGCCGGCTCGTCTGGGGAAGCGTCCGCGAGAGCTCGGCATGGCGGCGAGCTTCTTCTTCCCGGCCGAGCGCCAGGAGGACCTGGGCCAGGCCGACGTGGGCCTCGACGTGCTTGCCGTCGCGTTCGAGCGCCTCCTCGAGGTGCTTGCGAGCGGGCTCGAAATCGCTCCGTGCGAGCAGGATCAGGCCGAGACCGGTCTCCGCGACCGGAGACTCCGGGTCGAGCTCGCTCGCTCGCGCGAGGTGCTCGAAGGCCTCGTCGGGGCGTCCGACGCGCACGAGCACCTGCGCGAAGGCCTCGTGCGCCGGCGCGTAGGAATCGAGCGAACGCAGGCTGCGTTCGAAGGGAGCGACGGCCCGGGCCGGATCGTCGTTGACGAGGCTCCAGCCGAGTCGATAGGCCCACACGGCACGATCGGGATCGAGCTCTTCCGCCCTGGCGTAGCAGCGCGCAGCCTCCTTCGAGAAATCGTGCACGAGATAGCGATCGGCGAGCCCTCCCCAGGCCTCGCTCGAACCGGGGTCGCGTCTCACGAGGTCGCGCGCAGCCTGGATGGCTTCCACGACTTCGGGGTCGACGTGAGCGAGCGAAGGGAGCGGAATCTCCTGCGCGGGCGGCCCGCGATGACAAGCGCAGAGGGCGAGGGCGAGCGCGAGGGACGGGAGCCGGGGGCGGCGCGCGGGCGGAGACGAGCTCACGGCTTGCGTCCCTCGCCCTGGCGCAGGGTGATCCCGCGATCGACGGCGGTGCCGGGGAAGGTCTCGCGCGTGCCGTCCGGCCACAGGACGGCGATCTCGTCGATCACCGCGGTGGGGCCGAGCCCGAAGTGTGCGCGCGGATCGCTGGCCGAGCAGTAGCTGTAGGCCGAGAGCGCGAGGCCGAGGAACTCGCGGCCGCCGGCGCGCAACCGGATCTGGGCTCCGAGGGCGTCTCGTCCCCTCGTCAGGACGCGCACCTGCAACCAGTGACACCCCGCGGTGGGCGCGTCGTTGCGGTAGGCGCGCAGGGAGTTGTCGGCGTTCGAGACGACCATGTCGACGTCTCCGTCGGAGTCGAGGTCGCCGAAGGCGAGACCGCGGCTCACCTCGACTTCGGAGGCGAACGAGCCCGCCTTCTCGTCGACCAGGGTGAACACGCCGCTCCCGTCGTTCTCGAAGAGCTCGTTCGGCTCGGCGTAGTCGGCCCAGAAACCGCGCGGAGCTCCGGGCAAGGGCGGCCGGCGGCGGACGGCGCCGTTCACCAGCGCGAGATCGAGGTCGGCGTCGTGGTCGAAGTCGAAGAAGCCGCAGCCGAACCCGGTCCGCTCCAGGTCGTGTCGAGAGAGGCCCGACCCGACCGTGAAGTCGCGGAACAAGGGACCCCGGGTGCCTAGGTAGAGCCGGTTGTTCTCCTGCCAGAGATGGGTGACCAGGAGATCGAGGAGCCCGTCGCGGTCGACGTCGCCCACGGCGATGCCCATGTTCGCCTCGGGGCGCCCCTGCTGGTCGAAGGCGACTCCCCGCAGGATGCCCTCGTCGGCGAAGGTGCCGTCGCCCCGGTTCACCCACAGCTGGTTCGCTTGCGCATCGTTCGCCACGAAGACGTCGGGCCGGCCGTCCTGCGTGAGGTCCGTGAAGACCACGCCGAGACCCGTGGCACGCGCGCCCTGCTGGGGGAGCACGATGCCGGCCTCCTGCGTGCGGTCGGAGAAGGTGCCGTTCCCCTCGTTGCGATAGAGCGTGTCCGGCGCCCCGTTGAAGGCCCTCGGTCCGCAGTACTCCTCGCGGTCGCTGGGATCCGTGCAGCGCTTCCCCGGGTCGAAGCGCAGGTAGTGCGCGACGTAGAGATCCAGGAATCCGTCGGCGTCGTAGTCTCCGAAGGCCGCGGAGGTGCTCCACCAGTCGTCCCGGAAGCCGGCTCTCTCGGTGACGTTCGCGAAGCGTCCCTCGCCGCCGTTGGCGAAGAAGGAGTCCGGGCCGTAGTTCGTGATGTAGAGGTCCAGGTCTCCGTCGTTCTCCGTGTCGCCCACCGCCAGGCCCTGACCGAAGCCCGCCTCCGCGAGGCCGGCCTCTTCGGTGACGTCCGCGAAGCGGCCGTCCGACTCCTGCCGGTACATGCGGTTCGAGATCCGCTTCTCCGTAGCACGCGGGGGCGGCACGCGCACGTGGCAGAGATCGAGGTCCCCGTCCTCGTCGCAGTCGAAGAGTCCCACCCCGCCCTGCATGATCTCGGGTGTGGAGTAGGTGCCGTCGGGCCAGGTCTCGGCCGCGGCGGGGAGACCGAGTTCGGAGGTGACGTCCTCGAAGAGGGGCGGCGGCCCCGATCCCTGCCCCGGGCCGCAGCCCGCGAGTCCGAGCGATGGGAGGGACGAGAGCGCGATCTGGAACGCGCGTCCGGTCCGCCTCGGGTTCGTCATGGCGCCCCATGGTGTCACAGGCCGAAGAGCCGGTCGACCGGACGCGGAGAATCCGAACGACGGGTCCGTCCCCCTTCCGCGGGGTTCGCGGCATCGCCGGTGACGTCCGGTCTGGACCCGTTCCTCAGGGCGTTCCGCCCACGAAGGCGATCTTCCCGCTCGCGTAGAAGACGACCTTCGCGGTTCCCACGCCGCCCCGGCTGTCGTAGACCTTCAGCGTCGCCGTGTGCTTGCCGGGCTTCGAGAAGGTGTGATAGGCCGTGCTGCCGTAGTAGATGCCGCCGTCGCTGAAGGTCCACTCGAAGTTGCCGAGCGCTCCATCGGGATCGTAGGACTGTTCGCCGAGGAGCGTCACCGACAGGGGCGCCTGGCCTCGGGTCGGGGTCGCCGTCGCGACCGCGACGGGTGGGGCGTTTGGGGCGCTCACGTCCAAGGGGACCGAGTTCGTGCCCTGCGCGCCCTCTCCATCGGTGACCGTGAGCGTGGCGACGTACTCGCCCGGCACCGTGTAGGTGTGGACCGGATCGGGAAGAGTGGACGTCGCGCCGTCGCCGAAGTCCCATGCGAAGGTCAGGACCGCCCCGTCGGGGTCCGTGCTCCCCGTCGAGTCGAAGCCGACGGTGAGCGGGATGTCCCCGCCGGTCTCGGCGGCGGAGGCGACGGCCACGGGCCACGGGTTCGCGCCCGTGCCGTAGAGCTGGTAGCCGATCCGGTAGCTCTCGCAGGGAGCGCCGCGCAGGATCGCGCCCGTGATCAAGGTGAGGCCTTCGGCTGCCGTCACGTTGGGATGGGTCTCGGACGTCGGGGAGAGGGAGAAGGCGAAACCCGTGGGGTCGATCTGGGTCCCGTCCGGAGCGATGCGCATGCCGAACAGGTCCCCGCGTGCGTCGAGCGGATCGAGGGTCCAAGGAGCGAAGCGGTTCTTCTGGTCGTTGAATACGACGACGTAGTTCTGGCCGTCGAAGGCGACCCGCGGAGCGTACTGGTTGCCGATCCAGGGCGTCAGGTTCACCTGCGGCTGGCGGGTCCCGTTCGGGTTGACCAGCACGGCGGCGAGGTCGGTCTCGACGCCCGAGCTCAGCTCCGCCGACTGGAGCACGAGAGCCTGGTTGCCATCGGAAGCGACAGCGACCTCGAAGATGGCGTTTCCCCCGGCCGACGAGGAGTAGTTGGAGATCTGGAACTGGGGTCCGAACGTGCCGCTGGCGTCGACGAACGTCCCGTAGGTGGCGCCGTTCGGGTCGTCGTGGGTGAAATTCGCCCTCCACACGGGGAGCCACCGTGCTCCGAAGGTGGTCACCGAGACCGCGGTGACGTAGCTCGCTCCGATGATCAATCCCGAGGGATCGAGGACGGCACCATCGGCGCCGCGCACGCGCGCGGCGACGGCGTTGATGTACTGGACGTTGAAGCCGAACCGGCGACCGACCACCAGGAAGGTGCTCCCCAGCGCGGAGACCTCCGTCGGGCCGAAGCCGCTCGTCACCAGGAAGGGGGCCGGGTCGACGAGCGTTCCGTCCTGGTTCAGGCGCTGGGCGACGATGCCTGTCGAGTTCGACCAGGTGGCCAGGAAGAGCGAGCCGTTCCAGGCGATCGAGGGCGTGCCCGGACCGCTCGTGCTCTGACCGCTGTCGAGCAGGATGGGGGCAGCGGTCAGCGGGGTCCCGTCCAGCGCGAGGGGCTGAGCCAGGATGCGACTCACGCCCGGAAGGTCGCTGCGATGGACCAGCATGAACCCTGCGCTGCCCGCGGCTGCGTCGGGGCGGAACTGCATCGGCGCGCCGGTGGAGAGGGTCTTGTTCGGGTAGGCGACGTTCGACGTGGGGATGGCCGCGCTGAACACCTCGTAGCCGCTCGACGCATAGGGGCTCCAGTTCACGAGCACTCCGCCTCCGGGAAGACCGGCGGTCGGACCGGTCGAGGGTCCGGATACCGAGACGCCGCCGGGATCCAGCACCGTTCCCTCCTGGCTGACGCGCGCGACGGAGAAGGCGTTGTCGAATCCCCAGGTGACGCGGAAGCTCGTGCCGTCCCAGACGACGCCGGTGGTCGTATAGGTTTGTGGCGCGTTGTTCTTCGAGATGTTCACGCCGGCACCGTCCAGGTTGACCCCCGCGGTGCTGATGCGCGATCCGGTCACGGTGCTGACGTAGGTCGGAGCCACTTGTTGCACCCAGACGACGTAGAACTGGCTCCCGCTGGAGGCGAGGCCTGAGAGCTCCCGCCCGGTGAGCAGCTGGATCGGGCTCGCATCGAGGACGTTCAAGTTCGCGTCGAGGCGCAGGGCGTCCGTGTCGTAGAAGTCCGTCCACGTGAACAGGTAGACACCGCCCGCCCACGCCAGCTTCGCGTTCGTGCGCAGGTAGTAGGTGGACGGAACGAGGAGCTTGGGCGGCATGGCGACGTCGCCGGCAGCGGTGACGCGCAGGATCTTGAGGGCGCTGTTCGAATCGCTGCTCTGGTAGGCGACCGCCCAGTCCTGGCCGTTGCTGGAGAGCGCCCACGAGAAGAGACCCACCGGCACGACGTTTGGGATCTCGATCGGCGTCGTGTCGAGGACTTCTCCCGTCGGCGCCACGCGTACTGCCTCGAGCGACTTCTGATAGTAGTAGCCCGTGCCGCTGAGGTCCGTGCTCTCGTAGGCCACGAGCCAGTTCGTGCCGTTCCAGGAGATCTGCGGGTTGCCCTGGGCCGCTCGCCCTTGGCAGATCGGGAAGGGCACGGCATCGAGTGGATTGCCGGCGGCATCCAGGCGCATCCCGTAGATGTCGGAAGAGGTCTCGAACTCGTAGTAGAGCGAGGAGACCACCGTCGGATAGGAGCGCTTGTCGGTCCAGGCCGCGAGCAGCATGTTCCCTCCGGCGGCGATCGCCGGCGCCAGCTGGTCTCCGGCCTCCGGGCCGATGGAATCGTCGCCGGGCAGGAAGTTCGCGGGGAGCGTGGCCGTGTTCGTCGCCGAGCGATCGACTTGGGCGGACAGCGGGGCCAGGATCGTGAGGGAGAGGCAGGCGATCATCTTCACGGGTTCCTTCCTTTCGTGCGCATAGCGCGCGTTCTCGCGGCGCGTCGGATCTCGGAGCGGACACGAAGTCCGCGATCCGAGGTGCGTCGACGGGCAGCATCGTGAGCTCCATGTTCTCGATGGATGTTCACACGCGGGATACCCTCGAGGTCGTAGGGATGCCGGTGCAAAGGAGCCGCGTGCGAGCTGCGTCTCCGTGCCTCACGAACGTCCAGGGAGTGGACGGAGATCCGGGAACTGGACGGAGGGAGCGATCTCCACGCCGCGGCGAGTTCAGCGCGGCGACGCAGGAGGTGCTGCAGGTGTCGCGGCCACCTCGCGCACCATCGTTCACCGCGTCGGGCTCCTTCGGACGCAAGGCCGCCGCATCCTAGCGGCGGGATGCCGTTGGCGCAGCATCGCAAGGATGCCCGGGCGGCACGCTGGCCCCTTGCACTTGGCCGGGGCGACGGAGGATTCCGGGGAGTTCATCGTCCGCGAGAGGCCCTATCCCGATCATGTGTCCGGGCGAATCGGCCTCCCATGCGACGTATTCTGCGGCTCTTCCCGTCCGATGCGCGGCATGTGCCGTGGAAGAACGGACGCGGGTTCACGGAGGAGCTCGCCCTGTGGCCCGAGGAGGCCTCCTTCGAACGCGACGACTACGACTGGCGCATCTCGAAGGCCCGCGTGGACGCAGGAGGGCCCTTTTCCAGATTTCCCGGCATCGATCGCATCCTGGTCGTGACCGAGGGCCCCGGGATCCTCCTGACCCACGGCGAGGGGGCGCAGCGCGTGCGGGTGCGCCGGCTCGAGCCCCATCGTTTCGCGGGCGATGGACCGGCGACCGTGGAGCTCGTCGGCGCGCAGGTGGTCGATCTCAACGTGTTCGCGAGGCGCGGGAGGATCAAGGCGAGCGTGGAGGTGCTCGCGCTCGGGAAAAGGCGCGCGCGCGAGGAGATCGCGGGGCAAGAGCACGCTCACGCGTTCTTGCACGTGCTCGCGGGCGCGCTCGTGGCGCGCGTGACTCGCGAGGAGGAGCCCTTTGCGCTCGCCGCCGGAGACAGCTTGTGGTGTCGCGAGCTCGGGAGCGACGAGGAACTCGAGCTCGCGGGGAACGCGCAGGACGCGTTGGCCCTGCTCGTGCGCCTGAACCCTGGGCCCTGACATGCGGGACATCCGCCGCGCCCTCCATCCCTCGGTGGTTTCGTGCGCTTTGTGCTCGCGCGTCCGATCCCGTCCGGCGAGGGTAGAATCCGTTCTCGATCGAGCAGCGAGCGACGAACGCCCAGGAGGATTCCGATGAACGCGATTCGAGCCCTTGCGACCGCCGCGATCTCTGCCGCCCTGCACATGGCTCCCGCGGCCCAGCTCCCGCCGAAGGATACGGGAAACCTCTACGTCAGCGACCACGGCAACGACCGCGTGGTCGTGTACGACTCGACCGGTGCTTACCTGCGCAGCTTCAGTGCACCGGCGCTCGACGGTCCGCGCGGGATATGCTTCCTTTCCGATCTGCGCATCGCCGTTGCGAGCCAGCTGAACAACCGCGTTGTGGTCTTCACCCGGGGCGAGTCCTATGCGACGCAGTTCAGCGCGGCGCAGCTCTTGTCTCCGACCGGCATGGCTTTGAGCCCCGCCGGCGAGCTCCATGTGGCGAGCTACGGCAACGCCCGCATCTGCGTGTTCGAGCAGGACGGGACGTTCCTGGGCTCCTACAGCGCGCCGGGATTCAGCACGCCGAACTGCGTCATGTTCGACTCGGCCGGCAACATCTACGCCTCCAGCGCGCTGACGGCCCTCGTGTTCAAGTTCGCTCCGAACGGCAGCTTCTCGAAGTCCTTCGGAGCTCCATCGCCCCCCGGCCTGAGCAGTCCGATGGGGATGGCGCGCGATGCGAACGACGGCATCTACGTGGCGGGCGGGGGATCGGACAACATCCTCAGGTTCACGACGAACGGCGTCTTCCTCGGTTCGCTGTCCCACCCCGATCTCACCGGCCCGCAGGGCCTCGCCTTCGACGATCGGGGGCACCTCTTCTCCAGCTCCTACTACAAGGACGTGGTGGTCGAGTTCGACGCCACCGGGGCCTACGTGCAGACGATCACCGCCGGGGGGCTCTCGACCCCGCGAAGCCTCGCTTTCCGTCCGAAGACGAGCCGGCTCCAGAACGTGGAGGGACACACACCGAACCCCGCATCCGCGACAGCGGCCGCCGAACCTGCTCCGCCCTCGGGATCTGGGAGGATCGCGGTCCCGGGTGGGACACTCCAGCATCGGGCGGCATCTTGCAGGGTCGAACTCGGCCTCGCGCTCCTCGTTCGCCAGGCGCTCACGAGCCTCGGTGCGGCCGAGCCCGCCGGCGTGCGGGCGCGCGGCGACTGAAGGGGGAATCAGGTGCGCAGACGATAGCTCTGGGCCTCGCGGCGCCTCATCGTTGCCATCCGGCGCCGGCCTTGCCGCCGCCGTGCGGAGGGCCTCGCGAGGGATCGGCGTCCTCTGACTTGGCTGCTCTATTCACGACGCTTTCGGAGATCCTTGAGATGCCGGAATCCGATCAGCTTCTTCGCGGACTCGTCCCAGAGACGAAGAGTGATGGACCTCATGCTGGAGAACAACGTGATGGGCTTCACATCCTGCAACATCGGGTCGGATCGGTGGCATCTCTCCAGGTTGTAGTTGGGAATCCTTGGGCTGAGGTGGTGGATGTGATGGAACCCGATGTTCCCCGAGAACCACTGCAGGATTCTGGGCAGCTTGTAGAACGAGCTCCCCCTCAAGGCCGCCTCCGTGTAGCCCCAGTCCTCGCCGCGTTCCCAGTAAGCGTCCTCGAACTGGTGCTGAACGTAGAACAACCAGACGCCCGCTGAACCGGCTACCGCCATCGCTGTCAACTGGATCAGGAAGTACGGCACGATGCCGAATACGGAGCTCAGCCCGGTGATCATGCCGAGGATTGCCAAGTTCATCCACCACACCGAGTGCCGCTCCCTCCGACTCGCCTTTGGAGAGGGAATCCGCTGCATGACGACGAACAGGAAGAGCGGTGTGAGCACGAAGAGCACTATCGGATTGCGGGCCAATCGGTAGGCGAACCGCTTCCAGCGGGAGGATTCCAGGTACTCCTGCACGGTCAGCGTCCACACGTCACCCACCCCGCGGCGGTCCAGGTTCCCCGCCGTCGCGTGGTGGAGGGAATGCTCCCAGCGCCAGTGGTAGTAGGGCGTGAAGGTCAAGATGCCCGCAATGAATCCCCAGATGTCGTTCGCGAGCCGCGACTCGAAGAACGAGCCGTGTCCGCAGTCGTGGAAAATGATGAAGACCCGCACCAGCAGCCCACCGGCCAGGACGGCCAGCGGAAGGGTGATCCACCAGGACACCCTGAGGCTTAGATGCATGAGGTACCAGAGCCCGGCATAGGATCCAATCGTGTTCACGATCTGCCACGAGGCATGCCACCGGTTGGGTTCTTGGTACTCGGCGACGAGCTTCTTCCAAGCTGCGATCTCAGTCTGGTGTCCAGCCTTGATCGAATCGGCGTCTGCCCTCATGCCAAACCTCCGGTTGCCGCGCGATCGGCGACGGAATCCTGATCCCCCCACCTCTTACCCAGATTAGCGCGAGGGGTCCCGGGGTCGGTAGTTCGTGTGATGCGCGCCTCGGGCCGGAAGGCGGGAGACGGGTACTTGGACTGGTGCGAACGCACTGGGGGAGAACGCCGCAAGTGCACGTTGGCGGAGACGAGACGGGCCCGGTCTCTTTCCCGTCCAAGAGAAGGTCGCTCTGGGCGTTCTCTCACGGTCAGGTGTTGTGTCGCAATCGGAAAGCGGGGGCCAGATCGGAAGGCAAGGTCGATGGGACAGGACGACGGTTGCTGCGCGTCACTCCAGCGGCACCTTTGTCGGACGGAGAGTATGAGTGCGCCCCGTGGAGTTGGTGAGAGCCCTGGTCTGGGCTTGGGCCGCGGCCTCGTCCGGGTAGGGGAAGGACTTGACCGTTCTTCCGGTCCCGTCGCATACCTCCCAGACGATCTTCATGCGAACGGGCGTCACCGGTCGCTTCGAACGACTGCTCGTCTTCTTCTTGGCGGCCCTCTTCTCGGCCTCGGCCAGCCGAGCCTCTTCGGCCGCGCGCGCGATGCGCTCACGATTGGATATGTGCCTCATGTTCGGCGGATGGTAGCAGCGGGCTGTACGACAAGCCAACGCGGAACCTCGCGGAGCGTCGTGGCGGTTTCAGTGTGACTCCGGATCTCAGGCACGCCGTCGATCTGGAGCTCGACGCTGGCGATCGTGGGGAATGCGCCACCGAAGGCCGTGCTGACCAGCTTCTTGCCAGTCGGAACGAGGTAGAGAGTGCCCTCGCGAATGACGACGAGGTCCGCCGGCGGAGTCGTTCCTGGTCGGTAGACCTTGAGCGTGCTGTTCGGTACTTGGACCGCACCGATGCCTACGAGCATGACCGCGCAGAACACGGCGTCCAGCGGTGCAGACACGGGATGGATCGTGAGGGGCTTCATGGACGCCTCCTTCTCATGTGTCGAGGATGCGAACGATGGTCGGCTGAGTCCAGGGCACCGTTGAACCGCACCTCGACGACCTGACAATGCTCGCCATGCCCAAGAAGCCCCGTCGCCGTTCCGCTGAGGAGCCCTTCAGGCCTCGTCGCGCAGCCAAGCCGTGGACAGGCTGTCGGCGTACTCGTTCCAGCGGTGGCCGGCGTGGGCCTCGATCCACACGAGCGTGCATCCCGCGTGCGTGCGGCGCAGTTCCAGGAGCTCCTTCACGAGCTCGAGGTTCTTGATCGGCCCGCCCTTCTTCTTCCAGCCCTTCCTTTCCCAGCCCGGCGCCCACTTCTCGATCGTGTCGACGCACAGGCGGCTGTCCGTCCGCACGACCGCGTCAGCCTCCTCGGGTAGGAGCCGAAAGGCCTCGATCAGGGCCGTGAGCTCCATGCGGTTGTTGGTCGTCGCCGGGGCGTGGCCACGGCGCTCAGCGCGGATCTCATCCGCTTCGACCCAAACGACACCCCAGCCGCCGGGCCCGGGGTTCGGGACCGCGCTGCCGTCGGCGAAGACGCCGCTCGCCGGACCGCCGCGGTACTTGGCCAGGACCTCGGCCAGGGTCAGGTTCTCCTGGCGCCCGAACCTCCCGGGCGGGACGGATGCCTTTCGACGGCCGCCGCCACACGCGCGACAGTACTGCGGTCGCCACCCGGGGTACCTGTCGAGCGCGGTCCGGGGGACCTCGAAGGCGGCTCCGCAGGTCTGGCATTGAAAGGTAGGCATCGGGAGAAGTAGGCGACGGCTCCGGGAAGCAGCGTAGACGCGTCCACGGGCGACGCAACATCGCGCACCCTCTGGAGGCCCGCCTACCGAAAGCGCACCGTAGAAGCCCTATGACAACCAAGACCACGAAGACCCGTCACCGCCGTAGCGCCGAGGATGTCATCGCCGACCTCCAGGCCAAGATCGAGGCCGTCAGGACCCGAGCCGCGACCCGGGAGGCCAAGGCCGCGCCCGAGGGCAAGGCGTTCGTCGCCGCCGTCCGCGCGATCGACAAGGCGACGCGCGTCGCGACCGAGGCTGGCAGCAAGGAACTGGTCAGCGCCCTGGAGGCAGCGCGGGCGGTTCTCGCACCTGCCGTCGTCTCGCTCGGCCTCCGGATCCCCGAGCAGGCCAAGCGCGTCCGCCGCCGCAAGGAGACCGAGGCGGCGTAGGCCTCGCTACTGTCCACTCGAACGCCTGGGCGGCGCTTGGCAGGTGCGGGCGTTCTCTGGGAGAGCTGTCCATCCCGACTGCGTGATGGATGGGCAGACCGAGCCGCGCAGGTCGTCGAGGCGGTCCCAGGCCGAGGAGTGCGCGTCACACTCGACCCCCCACCAGCCTCCATGCCGCGCGGGATCGCGCGCTTCGACCCAGCGGGGACCGGGCTCGAGCGGTAGCACGCAGCGCCGGGAGGTCTTCGAGTTGAGCTAAGGGCTCGCGCAACAATAAGTTGAACGAATATAGTCCGGGTTTCTTGCCGACACGCCGATGACAGCGGTATTCGCGAAGCACCTCGAATCGCTCGGATCCGCCGCAAGTACCGGGCTCTCCGA
>Ga0247727_10007922_pt1 | contig 19964 bp, 21 predicted proteins | sample WisWelCaveWW1625_FD_202498 | JGI IMG/M metagenome (GOLD analysis project Ga0247727, IMG submission 202498) | Biofilm microbial communities from Wishing Well Cave, Virginia, United States - WW16-25 | ecosystem: Environmental > Aquatic > Deep subsurface > Groundwater > Cave microbial mat | place... | reverse complement strand
GGTGCTGAAAAAGGGGGAGTGCAGAGGGGCGCAGCCCTGCTGCCGGGGGTCTGGGGGTGTCCCCCAGTTTCAACAAACATCTCTGGGCGGGCGGGTGGGACGGGGGGCATATCGTTTTTCAGCAGCCTGCTAGGGCGCACGGCCCCGTCGGCTCCGCTCAGGGCAGGCGTGCGCCCCTACTCGGCGCGCTGCTTCCGCCGCAACCCCAGGACGTCGATCGCGGCGACGAGGCAGCCCGCGCCGTCCGGCGTCTCGTGCGAGAGGACGCGCGGGGTGATGCGGTAGCCGCTCAGCGCCCCCATCAGCACCGCCGTCTGCGCGACGGCGTCCTCCGCCACGCGGTGGCGCAGCTCGTCGTCGCCTTGCACCATCCACTTCACGTCCCAGCGCTCGAGCGCTCGCTGGTAGTGGTCATCGAACATCCGGGCCGCGCGTTCATCGGCGCCCCGGCTGGCGTGGTCGCGAGCGCGCGCCAGGCCGACGCCGCACACCAGCGCAACGCGCCGGTCATGCGCCTCGAGCGCCCGGCCGAGCGCTCGGCCGAAGTCGAAGCTCTGGCGTCGAGACGAGCGCGACGCAGCGACGGCCATGAGCCGCGCGCCTGCCAGCGTGTCGTCCAGCCAGGGGAACGCCGGTGAGCCGCCATCGCCGTCCCAGTGGCGAACGGTCTCCGCGCGCAAGCCCGCATGGGCGGCCTCTGCCATCGTCCGCTCGGCCAGCTCGGGGTCCGCCTGGAGCGAGCCGGCGTCGCGTCGTACGCTCTCCGCGGTCACGACGCCCGGCGCTCCACGCTCACGCACCAACACGAGCACGACCGTCTCTGGCGCGCAGCCGCCCAGCTCTTCGCGCACGCGATCGAGGGCGGCCGCCGTCCCCGGCGCCTCAGTCGGGACGAGCGACCCGGGGCAGATGCACGCGTAGACGGCGGGCATGGCGGCAGTATAGCGGCGAGGTGGCGCGTGCGGCGCTACGACAGCTCCGCCGCCGGCCAGGCGGAGCGCAGGATCTCCTCCGCCGTCTCTTCCGGCGTCTGTTCCGACGAATCGAGCCAGAGGCCGACCTTCGGCGTCTCGTTGCGGACGACGTCGTCCAGGTGGCCCCAAATATCGAAGACGTGCTTCTCGGGCCGTGCCGCGTCGCGCAGCCGGACGACCTCCGGCCGCGGCGTGAGCATGACGAACAGCACCGGCCGGCTGCGCAGGCCGGCGCGAAACTCATCGATCCGATCGCCGATCACCACGTCGTCGATCACCGGCGTGAACCCCGCCTCGAAGAACGAGTCGGCCAGCAGGCAGACGTGCCGTCCGCGCAGGCGGAGCTGACGCATCGCCTCGTCCTGCGGCTCGCCGTCCGGCCAGAGGCCGCCCGTGACGATGAGCTTCTGGAGCGCGTCTGACTCCAGGTGCACGCCGCGCGAGAAGCGACGCGCCAGCAGGGCGGACACGGTGGTCTTGCCGGCGCCCGGGATGCCAGAGACGAGGTAGACCGCGCGCTCCATCTTGGTAAGGGTCGAGGGTTAGGGCGCCAGCGCCGCCCGCAGCGCCTCGACGACCGCGCGGTCCTCGCGTGGGTGCACCGTGCGCGGGTCGAGGAGCACCGCGTCGCGTTCGATGCGGGCGACGACGGGCGGGTCGTTCTCGCGGAGGCGGCGCGCCAGCGTCTCAGCCGAGCGCTCAGGCGTCGACGGCAAGGCGAGGAGCTTGGTGGGCAGGCTCTCGTCGGGCAGGCTGCCGCCGCCTACCATCGAGCGCCCGTCGACCACCGTAGCGCCGTGGCCCGTCGCGCGCGCCCAGCGCCGCGCCCGCCGCGCGATCTCGCCCTTCGGCGTCGCGATCATCCGCCAGACCGGCACCTTCTCCAGCACCTCGTCGCGCAGGTAGTGCGAGAGGGTGGCGGCGAGGCCGGCGATAGAGGCCTTGTCCATGCGCAACGCCCGCGCCAGAGGGTGGCGTCGCAGCCGCTCGACCAACTCCCGCCGGCCGGCGGCGATGCCCGCCTGCGGCCCGCCGAGCAGCTTGTCGCCGGAGAAGAGCACCAGGCCGGCGCCGGCGGCCAGGCTCTCCTGCGGCACCGGCTCCGGCGCCAGCCCGAAGCGTGTCGTGTCGAGCAGGCAGCCGCTGCCCAGGTCGTCGATCAGCAGCAGGCCACGCTCCTGCGCCAGTCGCGCCAGCTCGGCCACGCCGACCGCCGCCGTGAACCCGACGAGCTTGAAGTTACTGGCGTGCACCCGCATGAGGGCCGCCGTCTCGTCGCCGATCGCGGCCTCGTAGTCGCGCAGGTAGGTGCGGTTCGTTGTGCCCACTTCGACGAGGCGGGCGCCGGACTGCGTCATCACGTCCGGGATGCGGAAGCCGCCGCCGATCTCGACGAGCTGGCTGCGCGAGATGATCACCTCGCGCCCGGCGGCCAGCGCGGCGAGCGCCAGCAGCACCGCCGAGGCGTTGTTGTTCACCGCCAGCGCCGCCTCCGCGCCGGTGAGCCGGCGAATCTGCTCCTCCAGGTGGGCGTGGCGCGAACCACGCTCGCCCGCCTCCAGGTCGAACTCCAGGTTCGAGTAGCCGCGGGCGGCGGCGGTCATCGCCGCCAGCGCCTCGTCCGAGAGCGGCGCGCGGCCGAGGTTGGTGTGGATGATCACGCCGGTGGCGTTGATCACCGGTCGCAGCGTCGGCAGCAGCGCTCCACGCGCCCGTCGTTCGAGCGCGGCGACGATGGCGTCGAGGGCGGGGGCGTCGCGGCCCGCGCCGACCGCCTCGCGCGCGCCGGCCAGCTCTTCCCGCACGAGCGCGACCACGGCGTCGCCGGAGTACTGCGCCGAGAGCGCGCGCACGCGCTCGTCGGCCAACACGCGGTCGACGGAGGGCAGGTCGCGGTACTGGTTGCGCGCGGTCACGTCGCCTCCACTCTCATCATCGCCCGCCCGGGCGCCCCATTGTACCGCGCCAAGGCGTTGACAGGCGCCTGTGGCCAGCGTTACGATCAAAAGCGGTCGGGCGAGGTAGCGCGGCGATGCCCTACGTCATCCCTCTGGCAGCCATCCTACTCGTCTTCCTGGGCGCGAAGTCAGAGCGCCTGCGGAACTGGATCGTCCCCCGCGAACCGAGCCGCCCCGCCACGGCGGCAAGCGCGGCGCTGCTGGCGGGGCTTGGTTATCTCTTCAGCGACACGCTCATCGCCAACCGAGGCGACAACGCCTACCTGCTGCTGTGGATGACCGGCGCGGCGCTGTACCTCTGCTCCATGCCCTTCGTCATCGCGACGCTCCTGCCGCAGGGTAACGTCAGGCGCCTCGCCGTGCTGGCTGGCGTGGCGCTGGTGGCGATGACGCTTTCTTGGGGCGGGCCGTTCCTGTTGCTCACCATCGTCTTTTACGGAGGCGACTACGAGCGCGTCTTCTTCGTCAACCACCTCATCGCGCTGGCCATCCTGACCCCGGCGGCGCTGTTCGTCATGCTCTCGCCGCGGCTGGCGAGGCTGTCGACGCATTAGGTCCGCGGCCTCCGCCCGCGCGCCCAAGTCGGCGAGCTGCGCCGCCAAGTCGTCGCCTCCGGACCCTTCGGCTCCGCTCAGGGCGGCGCCTTCGGGTCACCCCTCTCCCTCAAGGAGATGGGACGAGAGTGCGGGGGTCCTGTGCCCTCCGCCTTCACACCCAGGTCGGCGAGCTGCGCCGCCAGGTCGTCGCCCTTGTGGACGCGGAAGTGGACCGCGGTCATGCCGACCTCGCGCGCGGCCGTTACGTTGCGCTCCGCATCGTCGATGAAGAGGCACTCCTCGACCGGTAGTCCGAGGCGTTCGGCGGCGAGGCGGTAGATCGCCGGGTCGGGCTTGGCCAGGCCGACGGCGGCGGACGAGATGACGGTGTCGAACAGGTGGTGGATGCCCATGCCGTCGCGCATGCGCTCCTCCAGCGTGATGTCGGCGTTGCTCAGGATGGCGATGCGGTAGGGCGGGCGCAGCGCCCGGATCAGGCGCAGGTTCTCGCGGATCGCGCCCCACGACTGGCGCCACTGCTCGTGCAGCGGCGGCAGCGGCCGCCCGGCCGCTTCCTCCAGCCGGCGGTGCGCCGCCTCGCGCCAGCCATCGATGTCGCCGCGGCCGACCTCCACGGCGCGCCAATCGTCGCTGTCGTAGAGCGAGCGCAGGAGCGTCGCGCGCTCGAGGCTGTGCTCCTGCTCGAGCGCCTCGGCCACGTCCCAGCGCATGTTGACGATGACGCCGCCGAAATCGAAGACCAGACCGCGGACGGGCACAGCGATACCTCCTGGGTAGACGGCCCATGGTACCGCATGCGCAAGGGCGTGCCACTCCGTCGGAGGGGATGCTACCAGGTTCGACCCCTACGGCGGCGCCAGTCCGGATGCCGCCCGATGTGCTCCACGTAAACCACCTTCGCGTCTTCATCAACGGAGTAGATCATGCGCTGAGCCTGTGTGATATCGAATTGGAAGAAGGCAGCGTATTCACCCTTGAGCCTCTTGAGCTTGCCTGGAATCCGTTGGGTTGGATGGTGGGCGAGATGATCCCGCCAAAGCATGAAGACCTTCTCTTGCTGTGACTCGGGTAAAGAAGAGAGGCCCTGCCAGGCCTCATCCTCCACTTCGATTCGATAGGTGGGACTACGCGGCTGAAGACCGCCACTCACGATAGGTCTTTTTTTGGCGAGGCGTCTTGAGCTTCTTCGACAGGGCCGGGTCGGCGTCGACTTCGGCCGTTGCCCGCCAATCCTCTAGAACTTCGCGCAGCCGTTCGCCGTTCCCCTTGTGAATAAGCGTCCCCGATAAGGCATCGTGCAAGTCTACCACAAACAGGCGAAAGTGGAGGGGGCTGAGATCATTTACCCACTCCAATTCTGGAGGAGTCCGATCAGAGGTGAAGAACCTCTGCGCCCCCTTTCGCAGTTGAGGGATCGCTGCCGCTACCATGACCATCCTAGTATCGGCGGGGATGCCGATTCCCTGAGCCACCAGCTCGCGCTGTCCTTGCGCTCTGCTCCATTTCGCCTCACGTTATCACGGCAGTCACCTTATTGTCAACTACCTAACATAACCGGGCGAATGCGACAATGGATGAACGACCTAATCAGTTCCAAACTGACCCGCTAGCTGCCGCGGCTAGCGCGTCGCGGCCTGCTGGAGGACGGCGTCGCCGAAGGCGAGCACCGTCTCGAACCCGGCGTTCGTCCGGCGCAGCGTATGGAAGTAGGCGCCGGGCGCCAGCGCGATCGTGTCGTCGTCCGCCAGCGCGACCTCGCATACGCCGTTCGGGGCGTCGGTGATGGTGATGCCGGCGCCCGTCGTCTTGGTGACCAGCGCCTGCGCGCCCCAGGGGCGCTCGCGCAGCACCCACTCCAGCGTCCAGCCGCTGATGCTCAGCGGCAAGCCAACGGCGTCGGTGACCGAGAAGCGCAGCGTGCGGTCCTCGCCGATGAACCAGTGATCGTCCACTGTGATCGGTGCGGTCTTGCTCATAGCTGTCCCTCCAGTTGCAGGGTTGGTTCATATGAGGCGCTGAGCGCGATGACCGGCGCGTGTTCGGCCAGCAGCGACACCGCCGGCGCGTACTCCGCCTGCTTCGCGATGGCTGACGAGACCAGCGGCACGCCCGCCGCCTCCCACGGCAGCAGCGAAGTCCGAGTCGCCCCGCGCAGCGCCTCGACCGGCGCCAGTCGCGTCGCCACCGGCGTCGCCAGCGCTTCGTACGGCGAAGACGCGACGCGAGGCACTCCGGCCAGCGCCTCTAGGCGCAGCGTCGCGGTCTGCGAGACGGGTGTCCCGCCGCCGCCGGTGCTGCCGATGGCTAGGTAGACGAACTCGCGGGCCGTGGCGTCGGCGGTCGTCCAGTCGAGGGTGAAGCCGTCGGAGTCGAGGGAGGAGAGGTCGGCCTCAGCGCTGGGGCTGGCGGGGTCGTCGGCGTTGATCAGGTGGATGACCTTGGTCGTCAGCGTCGACATGTTGGTGGAGCTGGTGGCGGCCGCGTCGGTGTCGCCGATCCAGGAAGCGCCCTCGACGCCGGCGGCGGAGGCGGCGCCGACGGAGAAGCGATGGTGGGGCTGCGGAGTCGTTTGGGCGACGTCGTTAAAGCTGGCGAGGAACAGGCCGGTGGGCTGGAAGCCCGCGCCGGTGGTGGCCTTAGTGCCGGTCGAGGTCTTCTGCGTCTCCGCGCCCACCTTGTACGACCCGCCCTTTAGCGCCAGGTACATCACCTTGTGGGCGAGGGTGGGCGCGTCGCTGTTGTTGATGGTGAAGCCGTCTGAGTCCATGGAGACGAAGTCCGCCTCGCTATCGACGGTGCCGGAGTCGGCGAGGGTGGCGAGGCAGAGGGTGGTTCGCTGGTAGCGGTTGGTCTCGGAGGTGCCGGCGTTGTCCTGGGACGCGAAGGCGAGGGCGGCGCGCTCGGAGCTGCTCTTGGCGAGGCCTAGTGAGAGGTACGTATGGACGGCGGTGTTGGGGATCGCGCCGGAGTCGCGGGCGCTCAGGAACATCACGAAGTCGGGCTGGAAGCCGGCGCCGGTGATCGCCTGGTTGCCGGTGGAGGTGGCCAGGGAGAAGTTGTCGGCGCGGACGTTGGTGAGGTCCGCGCCGCCGATGGCGAGATAGTGGATGATGTAGGCGCTGGCGTTGTTGGTGGTCCAGTTGAGGGTGAAGCCGTCGGAATCGAACGACGTCACGTCGCACTCGGCGACCGTGGTCTGGGTGAAGTCGAGCAGCGTGAGGGCTTTGGTGGCTTGGCGGTGGTCGCAGCTGGTGAAGTCGGAGTTGTCGGCGCTGGCGGCGGCGACGGCGCGGTACCGGGTGCCGTCGGAGAAGCCGATGCCGAACCGGATGCCGAACGCGATGACTTCGGTCGTCTGGTTGGTGGCCCAGAGGATCAGCGCCTTGGGTTGGAAGCCGATGCCGGTGACGGCCTGCGACGCTGGTGCGCCGCCGGTCGACTTGGCGAAGGAGCCCTTCTTGACGTCGAGGGCCATGGGCGGCTAACCGTCGATGGCGATCGACGTGTTGAGCTGGCCAATAAAGGCGGCGGGCGCGTTCTTGGCGTCGCGGACGTGGCGGCCGGCGGCCTTCATGGCTTGGAGAGCTTGGGCGGTGGTGGTGCCGGGGCCGAAGTCGAAGCGCTGGGTGTGGAGGATCGTGGCGGGCGCCGCGTCGTCGACGTACTCGACGGTGGCGGCGAAGCGACCCTCGGCAGCCAGGTCGATGGTGATCGGCAGGCCGTCCGCGTCGCGGGCTTGGGCCTCGGTGGTGATGTCGATGATGCGCATCTGCCAGGACATGGTGGTGTGTACCTCCTCTTTACACCGACGTGCCGGCGAGCTCGGTTGTGTAACTGTCCTTGAACGACACGTCGTTTGCAGCCAGCGAGAGCCTGAGCCAGACGCCGATCGCTTCGCCAGCGCCCAGCGTGCCGGTCGGAACGCCCTTGTCGGTGTCATCGAACGTCAGGCCGGCGGGGGCGCTCTTCCGGTTGGCCACCGAGCCCGTGTCGTCCTTCGCGGTCGCCAGCGCATGCGCGATCTTGCCCTGCGGGTCAGCGTTCTGCTTGACTGCGGCGCTGGTCAGCGCCTGCGATGCGTGCGTGTTCTTCCAGAAAAGCTTCTCGTATCGCGTGGTCGCCGACGCCTCGGACGCCGACTTCCGGAACGCCATGAGGAAGCCTCGCTCGCTGGGCGGGACCTGGCGAATGGTGGTAGGGCCAGTCGTCCGGCGCACGGTCACCGTGCCAACGGCGTCCGACGCCAGATCCGCCTTCAGGATGCGCTCGACGGTGCCCAGATTGCTGAAGCTTACCGGCGTCGTGCCGGCCAGCCCCTTCGTCTCCGATACGACGGAGCCGTCCGCCTTGCGCGCTTCGATCGTCAGGTTCTGGGTGTCCGACGCGCTGGTCGACACCGCCTCAATCGTGTCGTTTGCCGCCATCTGAGTGAAATCGACGCGGCGTTTCGTGTCGATGCCGCCCCCGGAGGTAGCAGTATCGTTGTCTGGCATGTTGAGCGACGCGTAGGCGACGAGATCGGCCGCAACGGGCATGGCGTCCTCCTCCCGGGTTGCGCGCTCGCCAATCGAGCACGTGAGGGACAATACGCCCGCCTCCAGCTAGCGCCAACGGCCAGGTTGCATTGTGTAGGACGGTGGACGAACGTCGCCGGCGTCGTCGCGCACCCGCGCTAGGCGCGGCGCTCGCGCGACTCCTCAGCGGCCGACACACCGCCGCTCGCGGGCGGGGACGCATCGTCAGCCGCCGCGCTGCGGCGCCGGCGCGACGTGCGCGCGATGAAGACGACGAGAGCGATGGCGAACATGCCGAACAGGAGCGCCTCGAAGACGCGCACGTTGCGTTCGGAGTCGTCCAGGCTCAGCCCCATCAGGCCCAGGACGTAGCCCGCCATCATGAACACGATTACCCAGACGGTGGCGCCCGCGTAGTCCAGCAGCATCCAGCGCCGGAACGGCATGTGCAAGAAGCCCGCCGCTGCCGGCCCGACTAGCCGCGAGTAGCCCGCGAAGTGGTAGAGCAGCACCAGCCAGCTACTGTTGTCCAGCAGCGGGCCGCGCATCTCCTCCGCCCAGCGCACGAGGCGCGACTCTGGCCCGAGCCTGCTCGAGCCGAAGCGCCCGATGTTGTAGCTAATCGTGTCGCCGATGAGGGCGCCGGCGATGGCCAGCGGGATACCCGGCCACAGTCCGATCAGCCCCTCTTCGGCGCTCAGGCCGGCCAGGAGCATCACCAGCGTTCCGGGGATGAGCGCGCCAAGAAAGAGCGTGTTCTCCAGGAGTGGCGCCAGAAAGACCGTGAGGTAGCCGTACGACTCGAAGAGCTCCTTGGTCAGTCGCAGCGCCTGCTCGGTCAGCCAGCTGAAGCTGTTGAAGAAGCTGCGGACCGGCTTGAACGGCGTGAATCGCCCGACGACGATGACGGCGGCGACGGCGAGCACCCAGAGGAGGTCGCTGGTCCGCCAGCCACCCCCCGAGGCGACGGCGCCCCGTCCCTTCCCCTCCGCGGGCTCCATCCGTCGGCGCTCCAGCTCGAGAGCTACGGTTCCTCGACGACCTGCCGCTGTTCTTCGAGCACCGGAGGCGCATCGCCCCAGGCGCGCTTGACGTGACGGTAGACGTACCAGCCGCCCAGCGCCAGCACGACGATGATGATCGGGATGTCGGCCGGGCGCATCCACGCTCGCAGGTCCTCCCAGTTCTCGCCCAGCAGGTAGCCGCCCCAGGCGAGGCCGAGCGACCACGGGAACGAGCCAAGGAAGCTGAAGGCTGTGAACTGCAAGACCGGCATGCGCGAGATGCCCGCCGGCAGGCTGATGAACGTCCGCACCACCGGCAACAGCCGGGAGCCGAAGACCGCCCAGTTGCCCCAGCGCTGGAAGAAGCGGTCGGCCAGGTCCAGGTCGTGGTGGGAGATGAGGATGTACTTGCCGTACTTCGTCACCAGCGCCCTGCCCCCCCAGGCGCCTACGTAATACGCGATGAGCGAGCCGATCGTATTGCCCAGGGCGCCGCAGAAGGCGGCCAGCAGCAGCCACTCCTGGCCCAGGCCCTGCTCCTTCACCAGCATCCAGCCCGCCAGCGGCATGATCAACTCGCTGGGGAGGGGGATGCAGGCGCTTTCGATGCCCATCATCACCACCAGCCCCGGCCACGAGATCAACTCGTACGTGGCGTTGATGAAGTTCAGAAGCTGGTGTTCGATCGCTTCGAGCAGCGCGTTCATCCTAGGCAAGCATAGCAGGTCGCCCCCTCAGGGACGACGCGGCCCTCCTAGAGCCAAACGCGATAGGCAGCCCGATGCTACGATGGCCCCGTGAGCGAGCCGCCGTTTCTGCCCGAGCACTTCCGCCGCAGTGACGAGCGGGACGATGCCCTCTTCTTCGACACGCCCCGCCTGGTCACCCACATCGACGATCACGCGATCGAGGCCGTCCGGCGCCTCTACGCGGAGCTGCTGCCGCCGGACGGCGAGGTGCTCGACCTCATGTCGAGCTGGCGTTCGCACCTGCCGGACGAGCCGCCTCGCCAGCGGACCGTCGGCCTCGGCATGAACGAGACCGAGCTACGCGAGAACCCCCAACTCGACGAGTGGGCCGTCCACGACCTGAACGGCGACCCGCGCCTCCCCTTCGACGACGCTGCGTTCGACGCCGTGGCGCTCTGCGTCTCGGTGCAGTACCTGACGCGCCCGGTCGAGGTCTTCCGCGACGCGCGCCGCGTGGCGCGGCCGGGCGCGCCGCTCGTCGTTACCTACTCGAACCGCCTCTTCCCGGAGAAGGCGATCGCCCTCTGGTGCGCCGCCACCGCCGAGCAGCGCGCGCGGCTGATCGCGGCGTACTTCCACTATGCCGGCGGCTGGGAGACGGCGACGGCGCAGGACCGCAGCCCGCAGCCCGGCTTCCCCAGCGACCCGCTGTACGCCGTCTGGGCGCGAGCGGCAGAGGGCTAGGGGAAATCGGCTCACGCCTGGCCCTGGGGCACGCGCCTCCGGAGCCCGGCCCCTTCCGCCAGCCACCCGAAGCAGCCCGCCAGCGGGTACTCCTCGCCCCAGCGCTCGTGCTGCTCAGCGACCCGGCGCGAAAGCAGACGCCGGAACGTCGACGAGCGCAGCGGCGGCGTCGTCATGAGGACGGCGTCCTCGTGGTTGTCCGAGTAGTAGCGGGCGCGGACGCCCACCTGCTCGAAGCCGTACTTCTCGTACATCGCGCGGGCGGCCTGGTTGGAGATGCGATACTCCAGCGTGACCACGTCCTGCCCCGCCTCCATCGCCGCCTCCAGCGACGCCGCCAGCAGCAGCTCGCCGAGGCCGCGCCGGCGCTCGTCCTCGCGCACGGCGATGGTGACGATGTGGGCCTCGCCCATCATGCACCAGAGGCCCATCACGCCCAGGAGGCGCTCGCGCGGGGCGGGCGCCGGCAGCCCGCCCAGGAAGCGCCGCACCAGCCCGCCGACGCCGGCGGCACCGCCGTCGGCGCCTTCGCCGTCTTCGGCCGGTTCGTAGGCGACCAGGTAGCGCGCCATCTTGTTTTTGAGCTCGCGCTGGTATACCGTTTGCGGCCACATGGTAGGGAACGACTGCCGCTCGATGTCCAGCACCTGCGGGATGTCGCCAGCCTCCAGGGGGCGGACGCGGCAGCGAAGCGAGATAGCGCGCACGATGTGCCTCTGAGACGCCCGGAGCCTCAGTCTAGCACACCGCTCGTCCGGCGGGAGGATGACCTCTCACAACCCTGCGGGCGAATGGTAGGGGGCGCACGGCCCCTTCGGCTCCGCTTAAGGCAGGCGTGCGCCCCTACGCGCCAGCACCACCGCCGCGTGGTAGGATATCGACGCTTCACGCATCCTCAGGAGGTGGCCGTCATGCCCGATAGCCCCGTCGACTACACGACCCGAGGCGCGCTCGCGTTCGTCACGCTCAACCGCCCCGAGCGCCTGAACGCGATCAACCGCGCCCTCACCGCCGGCCTCCAGGACGCCGTCGCCCGGGCGAACCGCGAGCCCGCCGCGCGCGTCATCGTCCTGCGGGGCGCCGGCCGCGCCTTCTGCGCCGGCTACGACCTCTCGACCGCGCCGCAGGCCGAATCGACTGCGCAGGAGCGCAGCGGCGGCCGGGACCCGGTGCTGGATTACCGGGGCATGTCGGAGAACGTGCGGGCGTTTATGAGCCTGTGGGAGTCGGCGAAGCCGGTGATCGCGCAGGTGCACGGCTGGTGCGTCGGCGGCGGCACCGACCTCGCGCTCTGCTCCGACCTCATCTACATGGCAGAGGACGCCCGCATCGGCTACCCGCCGTCGCGCGTCTGGGGCACGCCGACGACGTGCATGTGGGTCTACCGCCTCGGCCTGGAGCACGCGAAGCGGCTGATGCTCACCGGCGAGGCGCTCGACGGGCGGGAGGCGGAGCGCATGGGGCTCGTCTCGCGCGCCGTGCCCGCCGAGCGGCTGGCGCAGGAGGTGGAGTCGTTCGCCGAACGGCTGGCGACGACGCCAGCGAACCAACTGGCGATGACGAAGCTGCTGGTGAACCAGGCATACGAGAACATGGGCCTCCGCACGACGCAGATGCTCGGCACCTTCTTGGACGGCGTCGCCCGCCACACGCCGGAGGGCCTCGCCTGGCGCGACCTCGCCATGCGCGAGGGCTTCCGCGAGGCCATCCGCCGCCGCGACGCCCCCTGGGGCGACTACAGCGCGCGTGAGGGGTAGGGGCGCATACCAATGGGAACGCCGTCCGGGCGGGCAATGTAGGGGCGCACGGCCGTGCGCCCCTACGCGGACGCTCCTATCTCGGGCGCGCAACACCACGCAAGACCGACGTTGACAGGACGAGGCCCAGTAGGGGCGGGTCTGAGACCCGCCCCTACGCCTTCGCCCTGCCGCCCTCCCCCTCCGACGGCTCCTCCCAGAACGAGGTGACCACCTCCAGCCCCGACGGCGGCGCCAGGCCGGCGAATCGGACGCTGAGCTGGATCAGGGCGTAGGCCAGCGCCAGCAGCGCGAACGGCGCGACGATCAGCACCGGCTCCACCCCGAACGCGGTCGCCGCGCCGCCCAAAGAGAGCAGCGGCACCACCGCCGCGCCGCTCTTCAGCGTGCTCTGCAGCGCGAACGCCCGCCCCTGGTGCGAGAGGGGCACGCGCCGGTTCAGGCATGTCTGCACCGAGGTCGTCGTCAGCGAGACGCCGAAGCCCAGTGGTAGCGCGAGCAGCGCCGCCGTCCGCAGCCGCTGCCCCATCTCGAAGCCGAGGAGGTTGACGAGGTGCAGCGGGTTCACCGGGTCGAGCGCGCCGCGTACTTCGTCGACCAGGCCCAGGAGGACGAGCGTGGCGCACGTGATCGCGAAGCCGAGCAGCGCCGCGACCCGTTCGCCGCGCAGCTTCATGATCGACGGCGCGGCCGCCAGCGCGATCGCCAGGCCGACGGCCGAGGGCGCGAAGACGTAGACGGCGTCGGCGGCGTCGACGCGCAGGACCGACTGGACGTAGCGCGGCGCCAGCGTCTGGATCACGATGTTCGCCGTGCCCGACAGCACGCCCACCACCAGCATCGTCGCGATGGCGGGCTGGCGGAACAGCCACTGGACGAGTGAGCGCACGCGCACGTTCGGTCGCCAGGGCACCGGCCCTCGCGGCTCGTGCTCGTGCGCCGGCAGGTCGAAGACGCGGCTGGCGGCGAGCAGCAGCAGCGCCCCGGCCACATAGAAGACGGTGTCGACGCCGAACGCCCGCACCAGCACCGGCGCCAGCAGCGCCGTGCCGAACGCCGTGCCAGCCGACGACGCGAAGTTCACCAGCGACGCCGCGGTCGCCAGTTGCGCGTCCGACGCGATGACCGGCAGCACGGACGACTCGGTCGGGCCGGAGACCTGGCCCAGCGCGTTCACGGCGAAGACCAGAAGGAGCACGGCAATCAGCTCCGTACCGATGACGCCCGGCAGCAGGAAGCAGAGGAGTGCTTGGAGGTTGTAGACGACGGCCAGGGCGACTCGCTTCGGCAGCGCGTCGGCGACGGCGCCGCCGTACAACCCCAGCACCGCAGCCGGCGCCAGCGCCGCCACCCCCACCAGCGCCGCATCCAGCGCCGAGCCGCCCCCGCGCACGACGGCGATCAGCGCGCCATACGCGACCGCCTGCTGCCCGGCGTCCGAGAGGAAGCGCGACGCGAGCACCTGCTGGAAGCGCAGGTCCCGCGCGATCGAGGTCTCGGGCAGGAAGAACCAGAGCAGGCGGAAGACGTGGGCCTGGCCGTAGTCGAGCGCCCGGTCGGCGCGCTGGTAGGCGTCGTCGAAGAGCCGGCGCCCGGCGCGCAGCCGCTCCGACGGGTCGAAGGGCGGCCGGCGCGGCGGTTCCTCGCTCACGACGCGAGTATAGCAACGAAGGGTCGCGGATCGAGGGTCAGGGGTCGGGGGTCGAGGGTCGCGGAGGCGAGATCGAACGTCGAGCCTCGAGCCTCGAACTTACAGCCGCTGCCAGAGTGCCGAAGAAGGAGGAGGTGCAGGGGCCTGCCCCCTGCCGGGAGTCTGGGGGTGTCCCCCAGATTGAAACTACTTTCTGGGCGGGTGGGTGGGAAGAAGGATACTGCTTCCTGGGGATTTTTCAGCACTTCCCTAATGCCGCACGGCGACGAAGAGGGCGCGGCGAAGCAGTCCCGCCCCGATGGCGGCGACGCGGGCGCGGCGGTTCGTCTGCCCCTCGTCGAACGCGGCGGCGCCCTCGCGTCGCCGGAGCTGCGCCGCGAAGCGCTCGCGCCCCCCCAACCACCCGCGGGCGGTCACCAGGAACTCGCCCGTTACGTCGGTTTCGTCGATATCGCTGAAACCGGCGGAACGCAGCAGCGCTCCTTGCTCCGCCGCCGACGCGACTTCGGGCGGGTCGCCCAGACGCAGGACGCGCTCGCGGTCCTCGCGCGAGATGCCAGGCGGGATGAAGATCGTGTAGAAGGCGATCCGCCCGCCGGGCCTAAGGAGCTGCCTGCATGCTCTCAGCACGGAGAGCTTGGCGCGCACTCATCAGAGGACGTCGGTGTGCACCACCGCGTCGAACGTCCGCGGCCGGAAGGGCAGCTTCGCGCCGGACGCCCGCGCGAACGAGGCGCGGCGTGCGAGCCGGCTGCGCCTGGTTCGGGCGAAGGCGTCGCGCAGGCCGGCCGCAGGCACGTCCGTGACCACCACGTCGCACCCGGTCCGCTCCGCCAGGTAGAGGCCGGGCCAGCCCCGGCCGGCGCCGACATCGAGGAGCCGGGCGCCCGGCCCCAGCGCCAGGCGCCCGGCGAGCTGCTCCGCCTGCGCCACGGTGGTGTAGCCGTTGGCGCCGACGTTCGCGCCGATCACCTCGCGTTCGATGGCGCGCCACGCCCGCGAATCGGGCTGGGCGTACGCGTCTGCCCAGCGGGCGAATCCGGTTTGCTTGCTTGCCATGCGCTCCGTCCTCTCGCGCCATACGATAGCATCGTGGCCGGCGCTGTCAACCGTCGCTCGGGCCTGTGCTATCCTCACCGGACATGCGGGTCGTCGTCACCGAGAGCGCCGAGGAGTTCGCCCAGCGGGCGGCGGGCGGCGTGGTCGAGGTGGTGGCCGGGCGACACCGAGCCGCCCTCGGCCTGCCGTCCGGCAGCACGCCGCTGGGCCTCTACGCAGGGCTGGCGCGGCGCGTCCGGGAAGGCGAGGCCGACCTGAGCGGCGCCACCGTCTTCGCCGTGGACGAGCTGCACGGCGTTCCGGGGGACCATCCCGCCACGAACGCCAGCTACTTCCGAGAGCGTTTGGCCAGGCGCGTGCCGCTGCGCGCCTGCCACGTCATGGACAGCTCCGCGGCGGACGCTGCCGCCGAGTGCGAGCGCTTCGCGCGCCTGATCGAGGCGGCGGGCGGCCTCGACCTGGTGGTGCTCGGCATCGGGCGCAACGGGCACATCGCCTTCAACGAGCCGGGCTCGCCGTTCGATTCGCGCTGCCGGCTCGTCGAGCTGACGCCGTCGACGCGCGAGCCGTATGCGGCGCTCTTCGGCTCGCCGGAGGCCGCACCGGCGCACGGTCTGACGCTGGGCATCGCCGACCTGCTGGAGGCGCCACGCGTGCTGCTGCTGGCGTCGGGCGGGGACAAGGCGGCGGCCGTAACGCAGGCGCTCGAACGTCCGGCGACAGAAGCGCTGCCGGCGTCCGTCCTGCAGCGCCACCCGGCGCTCACCGTCGTCCTGGACGAGGCAGCGGCATCGGGGCTGAGCTACTCGTCGCGAGCGTAGGCGAGCTCGCCCGCCACGAAGACCTGCCGGACGTTCAACTCCTCGTCGCAAACGACGATGTCCGCCCGCGCGCCGGGCGTCAGCGCGCCGATCTCGCGCTCCAAGCCCAGAGCGCGGGCGGGCGTCGCCGTCGCCATCTCGAGGCACTCGCGCAGCGACACGCCCGCCAGGTCGCGCATGAGGCGGACGGCGCGGTCCATGGTGAGCGCGCTGCCGGCGAGCGTGCCGTCGGGGAGGTAGCAGGCGCCGCCGCGCACGGCGACCTCTCGTCCGCCGAGCCGGAACGACGCCGCGTCTGTGCCGGCCGGCGGCATAGCGTCCGTGATCAGGGCGACGCCGCGGGCGCCCTTCGCCCGCGCCACCAGGCGCAACAAGGCCGGGTGGACGTGCACGCCATCGGCGATCAGCGTCACGATCACGTCGTCGCCCGCGGCGCCGGCCAGGCCGGGGGCGCGCTGGTGGACCGACGGCATCGCGTTGAACAGATGCGTGGCGACCGAGGCGCCCGCCTCGAACACGACGCGCGCCTCCTCGTACGAGGCGTCGCTGTGGCCGAGGGCAACAGCGGCGCCTCCCGCCCGCGCCACCGCGATCAGGTCGGGCGCGCCCGCCAGCTCCGGCGCGAGCGTGACCAGCCGCAGCGCGCCGCCGGCCACCGCCCGCAGCCGCTCGAAGAGACCGCCGTCAGGCTGCTGGATGAACCTCTCGTCGTGCGCGCCGCGACGCTTCGGGTTGATGAACGGCCCCTCCAGGTGGACGCCGAGCACGCGCGCGCCCGCCGGCGGCCGTCCGGCGGCCTCCGCGACGGCCCGCAGGGCGGCGGCCATCGCTGGTTCGCTGGACGTGATGACCGTCGCCAGCAGCGAGGTCGTGCCGAAACGGACGTGCGCGTGGGCGATCGTCTCCAGCGCCTCCGAGGTGGGCTGCTCGGTCAGGAGCGCGCCGCCGCCGCCGTTCACCTGCAGGTCGACGAAGCCGGGGCAGACGATCAGCCCCGACGCGTCGACCACGCGGCCGGCCGCCTCGCGCAGCTCGGACGCCGGCCCGACGCGTTCGATGACGCCGTCCCGCGCGAAGACGGCGCCATCTGAGATGACGTCGAACGGCGTATACACCGTGCCGCCGCGGACGAGGAGCGTGGCCATCGCGCCTCAGGGTACCAGCGGCGCGGCAGCCTGCGCTGTACGCTCAGTCCGCTCCTACTTAATCCCGACGTGATGCGCGACCATTCCGTAGGGGCGAGCTTTAGCTCGCCACGGCCGCGCTACGGCGGAGGCAGTGGCGACCTGAAGGTCGCCGCTACCGGTTCACTTCCTTCTCTCTGCCAAGGGGAAGATGCCATAACCAGCGTTAGATTGCGCGGGCGCTACTTCAGCGGCAGGATCGAGACGGCGTCCGCGAAGTTGAGGCCGGCGCCGATCGTTTCCGGCATTGAGGGCGTGCCATCCGCCAGGAAGGTCACCCTCCGGACGCTCGCCGCGTCGGCGGCGGGACCGAAGAAGTCGGGCGGCGGCTTCTCCTCCAGGCCCAGGTCAGCGTAGTAAATCGTCCCGTCTGCGGCGACGGCGAGGCCAGCCGGGTTGCCGCCGGTCTCCGCCTCGACGATTGTGCGGACGAACTGGCCGTTCGCGTCGTACTCCCGGATCGCCGGCGGCAGGACGACGCTGGAGAGGTACCAGTTGCCGTTGGGCGCGCGCGCCAGGCCGAAGGGTGTGCCGACATCCGGATCCTCAATGAAGGTCGACTTATCCGCCGGGACGCTCTCGCACTCCGAGGTGCTCGTAGGGAAGGGCGGGGCGAAGCGGAGCACCTTGCCCGGCGGCACGGTCTCCGGGACGTAGACGTTGCCCTCGTCATCGATGGTCACGGTGCCTGCCGTTCGCAATGTGAGGTCCAGGAAGCAGGACTCCTCGTACGCCGGCGGGAAGAAGACGATCAGCTTGCCGTCCTCCGCGCCAAAGGCGCCGCTGCCGACGTCGGTGACGAAGAGGCGGTCCTCGCCGTCGAAGCCGCAGCCGAAGGGCTCGGGCTGCTCGGCTTCGCCCTCGCTGCGCGGTTCTTCGATCTTCTGCACCAGTTCGCCTTGCGGCGTGAAGATGCCCCAGCCCATGCGCTGCTCCGGCTGGCCGGTGTCCTCGCCCAGCAGGAAGTTGCCGTCGCCGCCGGGCACCAGGCAGACCTGGCCGTTCACGTGGTTGCGCTCCTCGGGAATGAGCACCGTCTTCACGCCCGTCTCGATGTCGTAGAGGTCGAGCTGGTTGTTCTGGGGGCTGAACACCGCGTCCTTCGCCGCGTCGTCGTCGCCGCCACACGCCGCAAGGGTGAGCAGCGCCGCGGCGACGAACGCGACCAGGAGCCAGGGTCGTCGGGAGTTATTCAGCGGCACGGGTACATCCCTCCACTCCTTCGATACAGAACGCCCAGATCGCGGCCGGCGTCCGGGCGAGCACCTGCTCGATGTCCGTATCGCCGGCGCCCTGGGTGCCGAAGCCGGAGCCGACAAAGACTTCGCCATCGACGATCGCCGCCTGCGAGAAGACGAGGCCGCTCACCGATAACTCGGCGAGGACGGCGCCGGTATCGGCGTCGTAGGCGCGCACCATCCCGTCGACGCCGCCCATGAAGACGATGCCGGGCGCCGCGCTGGTGCCGCCGTAGAAGGGCGGCGCTTCTTCCTGCGTCCAGGCGACGACGCCATCGACGGCGTTGAGCGCCCAGGCGTGAGGGCGTTGCGGGTCCGTGATCTCCTCGCCGAAGGCGGTACCGAAGTAGACGCGCCCGCCCGTGACCGCTGGCGTGCCGGTCATGCCGCCGATGGCGCCGCCGGCCACGACGTTGCGCTGCCAGTACGGCTCGACCTCGCCGGTCAGCTCGTTCTCGCCGTCGCGGTCGAGCAGGTAGTAGGTGCCGTCCTTGCCGCCGATGCCTACCACCTCGCGCGCTTCGCCGTCGATCGTGACGGCGAAGAGGTTCGGCGCGGCGCCGAACGCCAGGTCGTCGTTGTCGACTTCGCGCGGGCGCCAGGTCCAGGCAGGCGAACCGTCGTACTCGAGCGCGACCAGGGCCTCGTCGTACGCCGGCATCGGCGGCGGCGGCGAGGCGGTGTCCGCGTCGTCGTCCGTGTCGCAGTTGCTGGAGCTGAAGTAGATGAGCTTGCGCGTTTCGTCGACGCTCACCGGCGACCAGACGCTGCCGCAGCCCGTCTCGGCGCGGTCGAAGTCGCACCCGGCGCGGCTCGAAAGGAAATCGTCGGGCAGGCCCAGCTCATCGGCCGAGTGGTAGCCGTCGAACCGGCGGACGTCGTCGTCGCCGTCCGGGCGGCAGGTGGCGCCGGCCTCCAGGTCGAAGTACCAGCGCAGACGGCCGTCCCGGGCCGAGAGGGCGTAGAAGCCGCCTTTGCCCGGCGGCCGGTCGTTGATGTCCATGCCGAAGAGGACCATGTCTTCTTCGGGAAGGACCGCCGGCGAGGAGAGGATCTCGTTGCGTTCGGTGAGCGCGTCGCAATCGGTGCAGCCGGTGCCGGCGTCGAACTCCCAGACCTTGGCGCCGGTCGTCGCGTCGAGCGCGTACATCGTCATGCCGCCGCCGACGAAGACGCGCTGCTCACCGTCGACGACGGCGATGGTCGCGGACGACACGATCAAGCCGTAGGCGGCGCCGGTGTGCGGCTTCGCGGTGAAACGCCACAGCTCCGAGCCGTCGCCGGCGCGCACGGCGTAGACGTTGCCGTCGTAGGAGCCGGCGACGACGATTCGCACCGGCCCCTCCGGCAGGTCGATGGTGGCGACGACGGGCGAGGCGGCCACCGGCGCTCCGGTGCGGAAGCGCCACTTCGGCACGAGGTTGGCGACGTTGTCCTTGGTGAGCAGCGTCTCGTCTGCGTTGTAGCCGGTGCGCTCGAGGCTGCGAGCGAAGGTGGGCCATTCCCCGGGCAGCCCGGCAAGCCTGCCCGAACCGACAGGCCCGTCGTCGCCATCGCCCCCGCAGGATGCGAGGACGGCGAGGGCAAACGCCAGGAGCAGGACGAGCGGGCGCGCGGCAGCGCGAGGGATGAGCATGGCACAACGGTGTAGCAAGGCAGGCGGTGGGTGTCAAGGGAAGGCCGTGTTGGGTGATTTGATCCCCGTTGGTGGGTACGTTTTGAAATCTGTCAGGGGGCGAGTCTTCCTTGAGTGTGGCCACCCGCTACGCGGCCAGCTCTCGCAGGTCGTGCACGGCCTCGCCGTTGTACAGCCA
>Ga0247727_10007921_pt1 | contig 19964 bp, 19 predicted proteins | sample WisWelCaveWW1625_FD_202498 | JGI IMG/M metagenome (GOLD analysis project Ga0247727, IMG submission 202498) | Biofilm microbial communities from Wishing Well Cave, Virginia, United States - WW16-25 | ecosystem: Environmental > Aquatic > Deep subsurface > Groundwater > Cave microbial mat | place... | reverse complement strand
ACGTTGGCAAGCAGGATGATCGGCTCCCAAATGTCCAATTCCCGGCCAAATAGGTGCCCTGTGCCCTCGATTGCGCCCCCTTCGCCGTTGTAAAGGCGGGCGATCTGATCCCCATAAAGAAGCGCAAAGCAGTAAAGGTCATCCCTGATTTCCGCCTGAAATTTCAAGACTTCCGCCGTGCTCTTGTAGCGTTCCGCAACCTCGTTGTCCTTCTTCTTCAAGAGCCGGATGCGGACGGTTCGATCCTGAAGGACATCGTGGATTTCGTTGATTCCGGCGAATACCTTGGGCGAGTAGGTGGAGAAGGCTCTAAGGGCAAAATTACCCTCCGCCGTCTTTTCCATGCGTTTGACGCTTCCAGACTTGCAGAAGCCGGTATTCAGCACGGCCATAACCGCCCCCACCACCTCCTTGTCCTGTTTTCGCAAGTTCTCCACTTCGTCGATAAAAAGGGTCGTCATATTGCAGGCCACATCCCGGAAAAGCGTCGCTTCCGTTGGGTTCGTAACAAGCTCACCGTTGAAGGCAATAGCGGCCAAGACCTCCATGAGAAGGGTTTTCCCGCTGCCTTTATCGGCATTCAGCCAGATGTAGGGGTAGTAGCGGAATATGGTGAAAAGATACGTCCCCATTACCCAGAGAGACAGGTAGTCGATGACGCGGGTATCCGCGAAGAAGATAAATCGTTTGATGTAAGCGTGAATCCGCTCATAAATCTTGGGGATGTTCACTTCACGCCGACCTTCCATGAAAGCGGCGACCCCTCTTGCTGAAAACCGCGCTGTGCTGACATCCTGATTTTGAAGGACGATGCCGTTGTCCTGGGCTTCCTCGAAACTTACCAATTCCCGGCGCGACGTAAGCAGATAGGAAATTTGCCGGATCATCACGGTGAAATTCATTACGCCGTCTCGGAAGTCTTGCGCGGGGTTTATCCTCCGTTCGTTTTCCTCGGCCTTGAGCATTTCGATCAACTGTTCTTGCTTCAAAGATTCTGATGGGGCAGCCGGTTCCTCTTTGCTCTTGGACTTCCGGCACTGCTTTAGGACAGCCTCGTAGCTTTGCAGCTCTTTGGCTTTCAGGTCAAAATGCGGCTTGATGCAGTGCTGAAGCAGGGCATCCGCGTAGGCCGTGTCTTCAAGTGCCGCGATTTCCTCAAGAATAGGCTTCAGAAGGCGCGGTAACTCCAAGCGCGAGGTATCCGACGGGAGTGCTTTTATCCTGCTCTGAAAGAGGTCAAGGGACTCGTCCAGCAGTTTTTGATAATCGGAGGCCGGTTTTTGCTTGAAAAAGTCGTTGATGTCTTCGCCGTCGGGCATATTTACAAGCCGGGCTGGTAGGCCAAGCAAGGCGGCTATTCTTTGATTTCCTCCGCGTCCGGCTTCGTCTCCATCAAAGGACAGATAAACTTTTTTGCACTCAGCGAATTTCTCAGCCCATTCATCCTTGAAGCTGTTCGCGCCCAAGACACCGCAGGCGTTGAAGCCGTGTTGCAGAAGGGTCAAGGTGTCAATTTCTCCCTCCGCGATGACGACTTTGGGCTGCCGTATCGCGTCCTCATTGAATAGATGGAGCAGGGGGATTTTTTCCTTGGGTAGTTTCTTATGAGCTTTCTCAGGCCAACCCCGCCCGCTCATATAGACAGCGCGGCCACCGAGGAAATGGGGGAAGGTGATGAATCCCTTAAAATACTGCCCGCCGCTTTCGTGCATTAACCCGGCTTCAATCAAGTTTTCCTTTGAAGATTGAAAGACGGCCTGTCCATCGCAGAATCCGATCAAATGCCGGTCAATCGTTTCGTCGGAAAGCATCCGGCCTTTCAAATACTCCCTAACTTCTGAGGGCAAAGCGTTGTGATAAAGGGCAGCGGCTTCACGCAGAGCAGCCCCAACCGTGCGGCTTTTCTCCTCTTTCTGCGGGTCGTATCCCTCTGAGTGAAACGGGATGCCTTTGCGTTCCGCAAGAAGCCGGAGAGCTTCAATAAACTTCAGGCTCTTATCTCGCATGACGAAACTGAAGACATCGCCTCCGGCTCCGCAAGCGAAACAGAAGAAGCTCTCAGTTTCCGGGAAGACGTTCAGGTTGGGTTTGCTTTGGTCGCTGTGAAAAGGGCATAGGCCGACGGAATGATTGCCGACCTGCCGGAGGGCGACTTTTTCGGCGATGACTTCGCCGATGGGGTTACTGCTCTTGATCCGTTCCTTCAAATCGCTCATGTTTCATATTCCTCTTCATGTTGGATGGCGTATAGACAGCGCGGTAAAGGTTCAGGAGATTAGCGGCCATTTCCTCAGCGTCCGTCTCGGACAAACTCACGCCGTATCGCCGCAAGTAAATCTCCTGAAACTCCCCCACTGCCTGCTTCGTGAGCATGGTCAAAATTTGCTGTATAGCCGATTCTTGAGAAACTTGAGACTGTCAAAAAGCTTCTGTGGGTTGACCCTGACTTCCGGCTTCCAGTAGCTCTGAGCAATTTTTCTGACGGCGGGGGAGGACTTAAAACAGAACAAAGCCCTGCCGTTGCTTTGCCGTTCGATGTGGTCAAGCGGATGCCCGAAAGCGATAAGCACGGCGGAGACATTCAAATCGTGGGTCGTGAGAAAATCTTCATCTGTATTCATGTGCATCCCCTTGTTTAACGTTCAAGTAATGGGTGCTGTTAACAAGGGGAAGGCTGTCAAGAGGTGGAAAGAAAAGATTTAACGAGCGTGGCGGTTCCTTAAGAGAGATAGGGGGTTACGGCAGGGAAAAGCTTGAAAATATAGTTACAAGGTGCTGAGGGGGTGCCGTTAACAATTGGTTTATGTTAACGGTGCTGTTAACGCTCGTTGGGGGTGCTGCAACAGGTCAAGATGCGATTAAGCCCCCACTTATCGGTAGGAAAGCTATGCAATATCGGCGGTACGTTGTGTTTTTTGCAAAGTTGGTTGATCTCCGAGATGCGATTTGAAATCGTGCTTCTTTGAGAGGCAAGTCCTCTTACGTTTATCAGCTCAGCGAGGCTTTCAGCATTGGTCTTGTATCGTCGGATTACGTACAGATGCCGGATGATCTTATAGGCTTGGGGGAGAATAGGGACTTCTTCGACAAACTGTTGGGTGTCTTCCTGACCGAAAAGAAGGAAACATTTTTCGCCTTTCTTGCGGAGGACAATGTCTTTATCGAGAAGGATGTCGCCTTTGGCCGCCACGATTAGCCGCTTCTTAAACAAGCTCTCCAATGGCTTACGATCAAACACGAAACCTTTCTCGGAAACGCTGACAATTTCGGGAAGGGAAAGAATGCCGGGAGGAAATTGTTTTCGGCGGGGTGTCTCTCCCAGCCAGAAAATAATGGGGGGATTTCCGTCCTTGTGGACTTCTCTTTGAAGCCGAATGACCTTATCCCTGTCTTGCGTCCTGCTGAAATAGACTTGAGCGGTTTCACCTTTGAGCTTCTTGTCGCCCAAATACCAAAGCTCGCCGGATTCAATCTCTCTTAAATCGGCGTCAATGACGGCGGAGGATATGAGCCAGCTCAAAAAGGCGCGAAGATCAAAGCGGAAACGCCGAAGCTCCTTCGGGTCTATTCTCACAAGCCCCACTTCTTCCGAACATTCGCAGTGAACGTAGTACCGGCCATTCATCGGCTCAGCGGTTACAAGGCAGTTCTTGGGAAGGGCAGGACAAACGACTTCCAAGCCGGGCTGATCTGGTTGCAGGAAACCGGATTTGATTAGAGCGGGGAGAAGACCGGGAAGCTCCTCATCGAAACTGCACTCCGATAGCTTGAGAGGGTAGCTTGCAGCGATAGCATCAAACAACTTGCAGTTCTTTAGCCGCATTCTCAAGCTTCCAAAATGTTAGATATTCTTTCGCCTTCAAGTGAAGCGGTGAATCGTTGAGATTGCACTTGTCGGGGTAAGTGATCTAGATGGTAACACTGCCTCTTCTGCCCTTGCCGGGAAACTTCATGTAGATTCTAGCTTGCCGGATGTTGTAATACTGTGCGTTAATCCCTTTGTGCTTCATCAGCTCTTGCATCGGCTTCAGGCCGCCGTCTTGATCCATTTCCAGAGTAATGCGCTGCTTCCCGCCGAGTTTGAAATCAAATCGTAGTAGCTTTACACGGATGTCTTGGACTTGATCTTCAAGGCGGGTAGGGAGGTCGAAGTCATCATCGAAAAGCTTATTCAAGTCATAAATCTTCTGCATCGGATCGAGCGGTTTGTCATCCTCTAGGACGGTAAGGTTAAAAAAATCCATCAACGCTTGTTCTCGATCCTTGCCTCCTTTGGCGAAGAGTTCAAGGCGTCCGCAATCCGTATAATAGATAAACACCACTTCAAAGCATGGTCTTCGGCTAGTGCGTTTTAGTTGCTCGCCCTCGTATTGAAAATCTGACGTGGCATAGTCTTCCGGGTAGGCGATAAAGCAGACTCGGTTTGAAAACGCATGGACATCTACCTGGCATCGCGCTCCACGCCCATCTTGGGAAAAAAAGTAATTGCGCAGCTTTTCGGCCAACGCAGCTTGATGGGCGATAACCTGCTCAACGGTTCTGATTCGCAAACCTGTTCGCTCTTTTTTGGATCGTAGTTCTTCAATCCAATGTAGCGTAGCCGTGTCATCGAATACCTGACGGTGCCGCAGGAAACAGAACAGCGCTTTGTTATGCTCGTTTTCGATGTCTTTAATCTGACTCGTTATATCAATACCTTGATCTCGTCCCACTTGGATTAAGGATAGGGTGCCAGATTCAAGAGCCATTTCGTTGATGTCCTGAAAATCGGCTTCGATAGCGTCAGATTCTTTCTGCGGGAAACCACGAATTGTGCGTTCCCAATAGTCCGCAGGAGCCTCCTTGTCATCTTTGGATGGTAGTGCCTGCTGGATGCCCTTTGCCTGAAAATACTCAAGAATCAGGGCATCATCGAGGTATCTTAGAAACGATCTGAGCTTATATTGCCGCGCCATGATTTAAGAGTAGGCTTTGATAGCCAAATCAAATACCTGATTTAGCTCAGCCCCCTTTTTCTTTAAGTCGGCCATATGAAGCGGTATAGCAAATTCATCTTCCCGTCTTACCGAAGCCGCGATACTGGCATTCTCAAATATTTCTTTGGCTTTCTCGATGTTGTCGCGCCCAACTCTGATATTAAAGTGGCAGTAGCCTTCCTTCTTGCGCGGATGATACCAGCTAAAATTGCGACGGGATGTGCCGACGGCGATATGATGCTTGTTGTAGGTGATTCGGACATCCGGGTAATAGGTCTTCGATAGCTCAACCAACCCGTCGAATAGCTCCATAGAATTTGGATTCGAGCGGCCTTCCCAATAGCCGCGATCCTTGACCTCTCCCTCCAAAAGTTCTTCCTCGCCTGGCTCTTCGTAAATGTCTAAGACCTGGATGAAGTCCAGAAATATCTTGTCTTCAAACCTGGTCGCGTGGAGCTTGATAGCGATGATCGGTATTGACCGGCTCATCAGCCCGATGACATTGAAAAACCGATTCGTAATTTCCTCCGCAATGATGACTGCTTTGTGATCTCTGGACGGAAATCGACGGCTTTCAATGTCCCAATACTCCATCGTTCTTATGATGTGGCTTTCATCCGTTGCCCCCAGCATGATCTCAACTTCATACATCGTGTTCGTTTCTGGATCGCTCAAAAGGAAATCAATCTTGCCGCCCGATGACTGCTTTCTCTCGCGCTCCACAATAACTACGTCGCCCAATCCAAACAGGGTGGGGTCTTCCTCAAGACGCTCTTGTAGCCACTTTTCAGTGAAATCGGGATGGTTCTTTAGCCGGAGGGTTTCACGCTTAACGTAATTCAGCTTGGTCATATTCAGATTCCTTTCCGGCTTTATTGTTGGCCATCGCTATTGCGGGAGAATATGAGTTGCTCGGCTACGCTTGCTGACATAGAATGCAACAAATGCAAACCAGCATCCCCAAGTTTAATCCCTCCAAGGTGGTAAAGCAATTAGAGTTGTACCGTTTAGAGCATAGAATCCCTCAAGTGGTTTTGGCCAGAGCACTGGGGGTTAGTTTTTCGACTATTAGTCGCTGGCTCAGTGGCAAGACAAAGCCGCGAAAAACCCAACAATATCACATTGAGAAGTTTCTGCGGAAAACGACAGGACGGGCGAAGAGGCCATGAGTGGATACAGTGATTTGTCTAAAGAGCAGCTAATTGAAAAGATCAAGGTGCTTAAGAAGCGCAAGAAATTTGGCTTGGTTTGGGAGGATAAGCCAGAGGATGTTGCCGAGAAGTGCAGGAAGGAACTGCCAGTCTTGGTTGAAGATGAACGTCGACAAATCTTAAACAGTGAGACAAGCCCGACAAATGTGTTAATTGAGGGAGATAACTATCACGCCCTCTCTGTGCTCAATTACACCCATAAAGGCAAGATAGACGTCATATATGCTGATCCACCATACAACACAGGTGCGAGGGACTGGAAATACAATAACCACTACGTGGATAAGAATGATCAGTATAGGCATAGCAAATGGCTATCGCTGATGCAAAAGAGACTCCGTTTAGCAAAGGCACTATTAAAAAAGGATGGAGTTCTCATCATTACCATCGACGATAACGAATTGTTTCATCTAGGAATATTGCTTGAGGAGATATTTTTCTCGTACCAGAAGTTCATTATTACTATCGAGCACAACAAACGGGGTAGAAGAGGGAAGAATTTTGCCGTAACCAATGAATGGGCAATATTCCTAGTGCCAAGAGGAATTGATCGTATTCAAGAAGACAAATCGACGGGCATGATTGGGGGAGAGACGCGCAACCTTAGACGGACAGGAAGCGGGTCTAAACGAACAGAGCGACCGAGAAAATTTTATCCAATATGGGTTAACAAGAAAACGCTCAAGGTAGTAAGAGCTGGCGACCCTATCCCCCGTGATGCCGAGTGGAAAAGGGAAGAGAAGGGTAATTTGGTTACGATTTGGCCAATTGATGAAGAAGGTAGTGAAAAGAACTGGCACTATGGAGTTGTGCGAACAAGGAAATGTATCGAGCTTGGGCAGTTGGAAGCTCGTGTTCGAGATTATGGGATACAGATTTACTACACCTTAAGAAAAAAGGATTCCAAGAAGTATAAGACCGTGTGGACAGGCTCAACGTATGATGCGAGTACGCATGGTTCTGTTTTACTGCAAAAACTCCTGGGAGCCTCGCGCAAATTCGATTATCCTAAATCTCTTTATGCAGTTTTGCAGTGTCTACGAGCCACGGTGGGTAATAGGAAAGACGCCGTCATTTTAGACTTTTTTGCTGGGTCGGGAACAACCGGTCATGCTGCATTGCTGCTCAACAAAGAAGATCAAGGAAACCGCAGTTTCATTCTCTGCACGAACAATGAAAATAAAATTGCTGAGGATATTTGCTTTCCAAGAATCGGAGTGGCTATAAAAGGGCATAAAGATTACCCGGATATAACGAATTTTCCTGCCCAACTGAGGTATTACCGTACCGATTTTGTAGATGCGGAACCAACAGACAAGAATAAGCGCAAGCTAACAGCGCAAGCCACTGAAATGCTATGCCTTAAAGAAGGCACTTTTCAGAAAGTCATTGATAAGCGGGACTTCAAAGTATTCGGATGTGCTGGCCGCTATACAGGTATCATTTTTCATCAAGTTGCCATACCTGCTTTCAAAGAAGCAATCGCAAGCCTAGAGGGAAGACACAGTATCTATGTGTTTTCGCTTAGCGATGACACTTTCGACGATGAGTTTGAGGACATAAAGCATAAAGTTAAGCTCTCCCCTATCCCCGAAGCAATTCTGAGAGTTTACCGGAGAATTTTTAAATAATGCGCCTGAAAAACTATCAGGAACACGCGATAGAGGAGCTGTTGGCAAAGTCCAAGAAGCTTATTTCTTACACAGACGCAAAACGTCTAGTTTTTAAGGCTCCTACCGCGTCGGGTAAAACCATCATGGTTGCCGAGTTTTTGAAACAGTTATGTGAGGATGGCAGCATCCACACCCCGCTTTCCTTTATTTGGACGGTTCCTAGACAACTGCACATTCAGAGCAAAGACAAGCTTGACCAATATTACGAAAGCAATCGTGCGCTTAAGTGCTCCTTTTTTGAGGAATTGGATGATAAGAGAATCGGTGAGAACGAAATTCTCTTCTTTAACTGGGAAAGTATCAATAGGGCTGACAATGTCTACATACGCGAGAACGAGCAGGATAACAATTTGACCAGTGTGATTAGCCGAACAAAAGAAGAGGGACGAATAATTATTCTCATCATTGATGAGAGCCATCATCACGCCACAAGCGAAATATCACAAAGCCTTATCCGTGATATAGCTCCGAAGCTTACCGTTGAAGTATCTGCAACTCCCATCTTGGAAAGGCCGGATGAGATTGTGTCGGTTCAGCTAGAAGATGTCAAAGCGGAAGGCATGATTAAGAAGGCGGTTATTTTGAATCCCGATTTCGTTAATGTCCTAAAGCACGAGAAAATTCAAAGCCAGCTAAGTAGACAGTCGGAGGAGTTAGTCATTGACGCCGCACTGAAAAAGTGTGAGTTGCTTAAGAAGGCGTATAGAAAGGAAGGGGTAGACGTCAATCCTCTGGTGCTTATCCAGTTACCGGATAGAAGAACATCACTCGAAGATGAGATCAGAAACAAAGTCATAGCCGTTCTCAAGAGTAAGTATGGGATTACTGCTGAAAACGGAAAATTGGCAATCCATTTAGCAGAACATAAACAGAACTTGGAAGATGTCTCGCATTCTGCAAACGAAGCGGAAGTTTTGCTCTTCAAGCAAGCTCTTGCGTTGGGATGGGACTGTCCACGGGCGCATATCTTAGTCCTTTTCCGGGATTGGCAGAGTATTGAGTTTTCAATTCAGACAATTGGCAGAATTATGCGTATGCCCGATCCTGATCATGGTCATTACGATGCTGATATTCTGAATTACGGGTATATTTTCACAAATATCGAAAGTATTGAAATCCAGGAGGATTTGGCCAGAGATTACATCACGATTCATACATCGAGGCGCGGGGCTGAGTATTCTCCTCTTTCACTAATTTCGTGTCATTCAAAGCGCCAGCGTGAAAGGACTCGGCTGTCGCCGTTCTACATTGGGGTTTTCTTAAAGGAAGCCGACGCCTACGACCTTGCTGGCAAGATAAAGAGGAAATCAAAGGGTCTTAGCATTAAGTTTATCTCTGACTATCGGGCTGAAAGTGTTGACGCGCTGGCGGGAGAGACGATTCCTAGTAGTGAAATTCTAAGGATGAGCGGATTCGATTTACAGAGATACTTCGACTATTTCGTAAGAAAAAATCTTTCACCCTTCCACCCCGAAGACAGGTCAATCGGCAGGATGAAGGAGGCCATCTATGCCTTTTTTGAGCAACAGCTCAAAATGAGCTATGACGATGTCCAGGAAGACATCATCCAGGTGGTTTTGGACGACGAAAATAGAGAACATTTTACAAATATGATTGAGCGAGCTAAGAGGATATACGAGGATCAAATCTCGAAGCGCGAGAAAGAGCTTGAGTTTGATGAGGGTTGGGAAGTGCCGCAGTCAATTGGCTTTAATGCCCGCTATGCCGTTGAAGATCGCAAGAAATCCATTATGCAGCCTTTCTTCAACAATGGACATTCGGGCATCGAAGTCGCGTTTATGAGCTTTTTGGATGGCCAAGGCAAGATAGCTTGGTGGTTCAGAAATGACGACAGAGACCCGGCATATTTCGCTGTGCCCTATGAGGAAGACGGTGAGAAGAAACCCTTCTACGTTGATTTCGTTATTCGATTAAGGGATGGTTCAATCGGACTTTTCGATACAAAGGCCGGGTTGACTCAAAGGGTAGCCGGTTCAAAGGTTGATGGTCTTCGAGCATATATCCAGGAACAGAACAGTAAGGGGAAGAATCTGTTCGGCGGGATCGTTACCAACACTGACAGCCGAAATTACGCCGGGCGATGGGTCTATTTCGATAAGGAAGGCAAGGAACTGACAGGTAGCCTTGATAATTGGGAAACGTTGTTATTTTAGGATGCGGGAAGACATTCAGGCGTTAGAAGACTGGTTCTAAAGTCGTCCAGCCACCGACCCCATATCATACCCGCCTGCGCACCCAGCGCGGGTAGGGCAACACGCCGCGCCATTGTGGTGCGGCGTGTCGCTTTCTAGGCTCTTCTGACCATTCCCATTGGATTCAGCCCCGAGATCCTCGATGACCTCGCGCAGGAGGCGTCCCTGGTTGGCCCGGAACGGGCGCTCGAACAAGGCCACCTCGAACCTGCCCGTGTGGGCCTTCGCCTCCTTGCGCCAGATCACATAGTTGATAAATTTCGGCAGGCAGTCCTTCAAGTGATCAGCGGTGACTCGGCTGTGGTCCAGGATGCCTGCAAGGTAGCGGAGCGTCTTCCCGGCCATGTCAACCCGCATTGACGTCTGCTCGAGCTTGGCGATTTCTTCCCCCATCCGTGACAGGGTCGCTTCGAGTTCAGTCTTTTCCAGCTCGAACTCCTGACTCTCGTGCAGCATGGCATCAGGCGGCTCATGCTCCATGCGAGCCATCATCTTCACGAGGTTGGTGGCCTGCCGCCGGTTCTCAGCGAGACGCTCCTTCACCTGGTCCCGGTCCTCCCGCAGGGTGCGTAGCGACTCGCCGAAGGACGCATCGCGGTCTTCGCAGAGTTTCCGTACCAGATCATCCCGTAAGGCCAACTGCTTGACGTATCCGAGGACGTGGCCGTCCGCTTCCATGGCCTCCAGGTGGTTCTTCTTGCAGTCGAGGCCGGCCGTCTTGTCGGCGCGGCTGCAGATGTAGTAGTGGTAGGGACGGCCACCGCGGCCCATACTCGTTCGGGGGACCATCTTGCCCTTGCAATACCCGCAGAGGATCAGCCCCTGCAGCAGGTAGTCGTACTGCTTCGCTCGGCTCTTTCCGTTTCCATTACGGTGACGGTTCCGCTCAAGCGACTGGAGAATCCGCGCGTAGGTCGTCGCATCACGGATCGGCTCGTGGCTGGCCTTGAACGTGTCTCCGTGGTACGAAATCAGGCCTACATAGACGGGATTCCGGAGGATGCGGGAGATGGCGTCCTTCGTGAGCGTGCGCCCTTTTCGAGAGCGGATGCCACTCTGGTACGCCAACCTGGCCACTTTGTCCAGGCTCCGGGTTTCGAGATACGCATCATCCAAGAACCCGACCCACTCGACTTCTTTCGGGACAGGCCGATACCGCTTCTCGTGCATCTCGTACCCGATCGGCGGAGGCCCGATGGGAAGCCCCTTGCCGGCCCGCCAGGCCATCTTCTCGCGGGTGCGCTCGGAGATTTGCTCCCGCTCGAACTGGGCCAGGGCGATCATGATCGTCGTCATGACACGCCCGGAGGCCGAGGCGGTATTGATCTCTTCCTTGAGGGACACGAGCTTGACCTCGTGCCGCTCAAACTCCTCGACGAGGGTCAGGAAATCCACGACGTGTCGTGAAATCCGGTCCATCTTCGTGAAGACCACGACATCCACGAGGCGAGCCCGGACCTTCGCCATGAGTTGGGAGAAGCCTGGCCGGTCCAGATTCTTCCCAGAGCAACCGCGCCGTTTGCCGTCTTTCTCCTCCCCCTCGACAAATTCATAAGCGAGCTGCCAGTTCTGACCGGCCCGCTGCTTGTCCTCGACGTACCGGATGAGCCGGTCGCGCTGCGTATCCAGGGAGGAATCTTCCTTCGAGGCCTGTTTGTCGGTCGACACGCGGCAGTAGATGGCGACTCGCTGAACCGGCGCAGTCGTCTGCTGTGAGTCGGCCATCAGGCTGTGCCTCGCCCGCGTGACCCGATCATTCGGAAGGGAGGTCTGGTTTGTCGGCTGGAGTTTCGGCAGTTTCTCGCAGGATGCGCACGAGCGAAGCCACGAGAAGTTCTTCGCGCTCCGCCTCGTCCATGTGTCGATAGGGGTGGAGTTCCCCCGCGGGTACGCCGTCCTGCGAGGGCACCAGGCGCATCTCCATCTGCAGTTTGGAACAGCGCCTTCGTCGCATGACTCCGTCGCGGTTGCCTTGCACCGAAAGAAGTTGCTCTTCCGGATAAAGGCCCCTGCGGCCGTTGGACGAGGACACGGGAAAGCGTCATTGTGTTCATTGGCGTTGGCACCCTAGCTCGCCGGGCACCCCGTTTCAAGGGAATTCCCCCGTAGGACAAAGGTCTTGTAGACCGAACGTTCGTTAGGCTACAATGCAGGCCTCATTTCCTGATTCACCAGCCACCAGGGGAGGGTAATGGCCAAATCAGACATGACGGAACTTTCCGGGCGCCAGAGGCAAATCTTGGGATGGGTGAAGGCCTTTATCCGCGAGCACGCCATGCCGCCGACCGTGCGCGAGATTGGCGAGGCGTTTAGCATCAAGAGCTCCAGCGTGTTCGATCTCTTGAAGACGCTCGAGCGGAAGAGCTACCTCCGGCGTGGCGACCGCGGCGCCCGGTCGCTGATCGTCGAAGGCATGCGCAAGCGCCGCGGACTAGGCTATGACATCGTGGAGGTCGCGATTGTCGGGCGCATTCCTGCCGGCCAGCCTATCGAGGCCATCGAATACGACTGCGGCACGGTCGCAGTGAAACGGGAGCTGCTTCGCGGGCGCGAAGCCTACGCCCTGAAGGTTGAAGGCCAGAGCATGGTCGACGCCGGCATCCTCGATGGCGACTATGTCATCGTCCGCAAGCAGGACACGGCTGATGAGGGGGACATTATCGTGGCGCTTATTGATAGCGAAGCTACACTCAAACGCTTCTATCGGGAGGCCAATGGCGTGCGGCTCGAGCCTGCGAACAGCCGCATGCGGCCGATCCACGTGCAGTCCGGTGAATTCAAAATCCAGGGCAAAGTTGTTGGCGTACAACGAACGATCAGCGATGTGACAAGGGGCGGGTAACACGCGGGGAGGGGCGGTATGGCGCGGCTCAGATTCAAGCGGTTCAGTGATCTCGCATTTCTGCAAAGCATCGACAAGCCCAGGCACCTCGCTCCGCTGCTCGCCCCCTTCACCGAGTACTTCGCGCGCCAAGGAGTGGATCTCGCGCAACTGGCCAACGACGATGCGATGGACCGCAAGCTCCTCGACGTATTCACCAGGCCCGATGAGGAGATGCCCGGCGAGCTCTTGGACCGGCTCTACGTGCTGGATGACCTCGCGGATGATGCGGGCCATGACCGCATTCTGAATGAGCTGGTGCAGTGCGGCGAATCGATTGACGGTCTCGATGGGAACATGACCTGCGGGGAATACGCCATCGCGGTCTATCGGGCCAAGCCGGGCGTGATCCAGGCCTGCCACGAAAAGACGACGCACCGCAAGATCAAGAATTACACGGAGTATCAATCGGCCAGCAACGCGCGCCTGACGCTGGCTGACGCCCGTCGTAGGAAAGCCGATCTTGAGCAGGCGTTGGCCACTTGGTTCGACGGCCGTAACCGCGGCCTAGTCTGCGAGATCTATCCTTACCAGGAAGGCTCGGAGATTCGCTTCATCGTGACCCACGGCCAGACGTACCGCTCCGAGGGGAGCATCGACAAGAATCTCCGAAAGTCCCGCGTCGCGTATCGCCCCCAGAAGCACGACTCCATCATCTACGACACGCAAACGGGCATCCTGAAGCTGAACGCCCAGTCGTTGCCCGAGAAAGAGGAGTACCGCAAGCAATTCGGGCGCGTGTACTTCAACGACCCCGAGCACTTTCCCGCAGGGGATATCTATACACTCAAACCGATGCAGGCAGCGCATTTCGAGCTCAGCTTTCCGCATGGGATCGCGTCCGCGCAGCTGTGCGAGGTCTGGATTCAGATCGACGATGACCAGCACGTCACGCAAATCACTAAGGGCTACGATCTGCTCAGAAGCGCTAGGGCCAGAGCGTTCCCGAATCTTGGGGCAGGCGACATCGTCCGCGCAGCCTTCCGGGTAAAATATCGCAGCGGCGGCAAGGCCCGCCGGCTCGATGTGCGGCCTCCCAACGTCGCGATCTATGATCGCGACCGAGATGGCGCTGCTGCCGAGGCCTTCCTACGAGCGAATCGGCTCATCAAGATCGGAGCTGACCCTATGGTGACGGATGGAGCTGACGCGGTTCTTTCAAGCGCTTGAAACGAACTTCCCGCTCTGCGGGGTCAGGCCAGCGCTGTCCCAGAAGATCGGCTCGGACGTTGCCGACGCCTTGGAGCGCGCGGGCCTCCTCTCGGTGTTGCGAGTTGCCGATCGCTACCCATGCCCGCAGCCGGGCGGCGAGGGCTGCCCGCGGCACATCATGGAGACCGGGAACGGCTCCCATGTTGCGGTCTGCGGGAACGATCCCGCCGAATGCGAAGAGATACGGCTTGCACCGAGAGATGTGGAGCTCCTGGGTGTCGTGCCGGAGCGCTTCCTCGAACAGCTCCGAAGTCCGTTGCAGATCAGCGGAGTGGTGCGCGCCATCGACGGGCTGCCGCAGGCGTACCAAGCCGGATTCTACATCCCACAGCCTGGCACCAAGCATCCCATCTTCTTTCTCGCGGCCGCCTCTGCGAGGCAGTATGCGGCGATGCTTGACGCTCTTCGCTCCCGCGCGGAAGGCGCCTCCTTCGCGGTCCTGACGCTCACCGACCGGTTTATCTCGCCGGAGACCGCTCGGCAATTCCGCACGTTCGGCGTTCCCATCATTTCGCTTACAGATACGATCCGTCTCTCGCCGGCTGGAAAACTGGAAGCTGCCACGAATACACTGGAGCTCTTTTCCGCGATCGGCAGGCGCACGGCGGTGCGGGTCGGTTCCGCAACCGACGTGTTCGCGGATGTGTTGACGGCAGCGGGATGGAGGAATCTCGCCGAGCAGGAATACCGCGATCTCGCAACGGCCGCGAGCACCTATCAGATCTTCGCCGATGAGCGCGCCAGAACCGCCAGCAAACTGGAAGGCCGCCGGCGCCGGAGCGCAATCGGCGTCCAGCCCAGTTTCTTCCGCATGTTGCGCAAGGCGGCCGAGGCCTCCGGCCGGTTCGATCCCAATGTGAATGGCCTGACGGACGAGCAGCTCTCCGGCAAGCAGATCTTTCAACGCGCCCGCCAGGTCATCGACCTTAAACGCCCCTCCGGCTGGGCGCTCTTCAAGACAGAACGCGTCGACGATCATGCCGAGTACCTCTTCCGGCCCGACGCGGACGTCACGTTCGCCCTGATCTTCCTCCCGAAGTCCTAAGTTTCCCCTTCGAAGTCTTCTGAATACAGCCGGCCTACAGCCCGGCTCCGCTCCGTATACAGTCCCGTCTTCCACACTACCTTCGGATCACGAACAACGGAGGCAGCGATGGATCGGGAATGGCGATGTACGCGGTGCGGGAAGCTGCTCGGGCTGAGAGAGGGCGACCGGCTCCATATCCGGTTCGCCCGAGGGCATGAGTACCTCGTTGGCTTCCCAGTAACGAGCATCTGCAGGTCCTGCCGCACCCTCAACGAGCTCGCCGAGCCGTCTGCCGAACAGCAGGCCCAGGCAGCTACGTCCAGGCACTAACCCCCACAACCCCACGAGGCGTTCGACGCCCAGATCGGCTACTAGGAGGCGCATGACGCCCGGCCAGAGAGGCCAGGTGTCATGGCAAGCGTCTCGCGGGATCGAAATTGTGCGCGACTGGAACAGGAGCTTCAGACGGATGAGTACCAACACTTACTCGAACGGCTTCAGAGAACGGAGCGCTTCTTGCAGCAATTCACGACGTGGGCGGACGTCATCGTCTTCATGCGAAGTGGCACCTCCACCGACCCGCGCAAGGACGAGATCCTACGGCCGATCCTCGCAGCTCACGCTGGGGATCAGGACACGCGCTGGAGAACGATCCTCCTGACGATCTTCTGGCTAGGTCTCGAGTCGATCCACTTCCACAAGCGCGGTTGGGACGCGGATCCGCACGAGCGCTGGCAAAACATTGTGTGGATCTTCCTCCAAGTCCTTTGCCGCATTGACGTGAAGCGGCGCCCCGACCGCCTGGTTCAAAAAGTCTTTAACGACACCATCCATCACCTCCACGACGAATATCGGCGCGAGTGGGCCCGCGCGAACCGCGAACTCGCGACGGATCCTGAAGATTTCCATGCAATAGCCGGTCCTATCGAAGGAATCAACTTCGCCCGTATTGATCTGCACGAGCGGCAAGAGATTGAAATTCGTTGCCTTCGCCAGCACATGGAGGCAGGCCGCATTAGCGAGTCTGACTGTCTTCTGCTGATCGGCACGCGGGTCTACGGGCAATCGCTCATCGACTACTCGCGCGAGGTTGGACTGGACTACCAGGTGGCCATGAAGCGGCGACAGCGAGCGGAGGCTGTCATTCACCGCTTCGAACGAGAGGGAAGGGCGCTTTTTCAAGCGGGATGTCCGCGAGCGGAGGCCTTTGACCCCCTTTATCCCTATGCGCGGGGATAAGGGGTGAGGGCAAAGGAGACAAGGAAGCCATGATCAGCACGGTCGAGGCCAGGTCACTGATCAATAACCTCTTCGAAGAGGAGGCGCTCGTTATCGGCGGTCTGGTGGCGGTCTACGAGGTGGACGACGACCTGGTCTGGCGCCTCATGAAGAATCTGGATGTGATCCGCGGGAGGATCCTCAGGCGGCTCGAAGACCAGACCCCTGCCGATGAGCTGCCGCGGCGACCGAATCTCAAACCCCACCCGGCCATCGAAGAGTTCCTCCGCTCCATTAGGAGTTCATGACATGCCCACACCCGCGCTTGAGTCTCAACGTGAGAAACGCCGTCTGAGCTTCACCCAGCTCAACATGTTTCTGCGCTGCCCCAGGCAGTACCACTACCGCTATGTGCTGGGGATCCGGACGCCAGCGTCCGGGGCGATGGTGCAGAGTCGGGTCTGGCACGAAACCATCGAGCGCAACTATCGCCAGAAGATCACCAGCCACAACGACCTGCCCCTGGAGGAACTCCAGGCGTTCTACGCCGAGCGCTTTGACGAGGCGCTCCGCGTTGAGAAGGTCGCCTTCGAATCCGACGAGAGCGCCGGTGCGCTCAAGGACGAAGGACTGGCCATCGTTGCCGCCCACCACCGGGAAATCGCGCCCAAGGTGCAGCCGCTGCTCGTTGAAAAGTCCTTCCGGATCTCGCTCGGCGCGGACTTTCCGTACGAGCTCGTCGGTGTGTGGGACCTCATCGAGGAAGGCGGCATCGTCTGCGACAACAAGGCCTACTCGAAGACACCCAGCCAGCAGGATCTGGACCACGACCTACAGTTCACCATCTACAGCCTCGCCTACCGCGCCACGTTCGGCGAGATCGAGAAGGGCCTGCGCGTGGACGCGGTCATCAAGCATAAGACTCCCAAGGCCATCCAGATCCCAACTCGCCGCACCAACCGCGACTGCCAGTGGCTGCTCGGGCTGATCGAGGAGGTTGCCCGGGCCATGGATCAGCAGACCTTCTTTCCCAATCCGAACGGCTGGCACTGCGCTCCCCGCTTCTGCGGGTTCTGGGACCGGTGCATGGGGCCAACTAACCATCAGGAGGTGCAATGAAAACCGACGTGACCCTTCCTCCGGAGGAATCGCAGGTAGCCGCAGCACCGGAGGCCGAAGCCAAGGAGACTCCAAAAGGCGTCCATTTGGACTTCAGCAAGAAGCAGGACGGCAAGTCCCCGTTCCAGAAAGCCACGACGCTGCCCAAGCGCCTGAAGCTCTTCCTGTGGGGCGACTCGGGTGTGGGCAAGACCACGCTGGCGCTGCAGTTTCCCAAGCCGGTTGTGATCGACATGGAAGGTGGTGCTGATCTGTACGGCGATGCCTTTGACTTCGAGGTGCTGCGCGCCACATCGGCCGATGAAGTCATGGAGGCCGTGGACTGGCTACTCCAGAATCGCCACGAACACCGGACCCTCGTCATTGACCCGATCACGATCTACTGGGACGCGCTGCAGAAGAAGTGGTCCGACATCTTCCTCAAGCGCAACAAGGGCTCCAAGGGCTACCGCCACGAGTTCTACGACCTGCAGCCCCGCGACTGGATGACGATCAAGGCGGAATTCAAGGAGCTCATCCGCAAGCTCATCGCGTTGGACATGAACGTGATCGTCACAGCGCGGGAAAAGACCAAGTACAAGGAGGGCTCCTTCATGGTCGCCGTCGGGGAGACCTTCGATGGCGAGAAGTCGCTGCCCTATCTGTTCGATACCATCGTGCGGCTCTGGAAGGATCCGCAGGGCCGACACCTGGGCACCTGCCTCAAGGATCGCTCCAACAAGCTTCCCAAAGAAGACTTCGCGGCCAACTACGCGGCCTTCGAAAGCGTCTTCGGCCAGCAGGCGCTGGCCCGGAAGGCCAAGCCCGTGACGCTCGCCACGGAGGAGCAGAAGCAGGCCATCGCCGCCGCCACCGAGCAATTCGGCATGACGCCAGATCAGGTGGCGCGGCGCCTGGCTGCCTATGGGGCCGACTGTCTGGACGCGCTCACCAAGGAAAATGCGGAGCTGATCCTCAAGAAGTTCCAGGCCGCGGCGGCCAAGGAACAGGGCAAGGCGTGATGGGATTTCTCGCAACATCGGACGCGCTACTGAGCGCCAACACACGGAGGGCATGACCATGCCAAAGATCGACTTCGGCCACGTGGACGACGTGCAGGACTTCTCGCCGGTGCCGGCGGGCAAGTACCTGTGCCGGCTGAGCGGCATCGAGGAAGCTTCGACGCAGCACGGCGATGAAATGTGGAAGTTGCGCTTCGAGGTAACCCAGGGTCCCTACGCGGGGCGGCTGATCTTCGACAACATGGTCTTCAGCGACGCGGCCCTCAAGCGGGCCAAGCTCATCTGCTCACGGCTCGGGCTGGACGTCAGCAAGGAATTGGACCTGACCCCCGAGCTGATCAAAGGCCGGGTCGCGATGCTCACTGTGGAGATTGAGCCCTACGAGGACACCGAAGGCCGCACTAAGCAGCGCAACGTCGTGCCCTTCGCGGGGTACGAGCGGGTGAGCGAATCCGACGCGGCTCCAACCGGCGGCGCCGGCGAGGACGACAGCGAAGAACACCTGCCATTCTGAGCTTCCGGGAGCACGCTCACGAATGGTGAACACCTCGAGCACGCTGACCAGCATCCTCGACGCGATCCGGTTCCATAAGGCGAACTTCCTCATCGGGAAGCTCGACAGTGGAATCTCCGTCAAGGGGCACATGTTCGCGCCACAGATTGGGATGGAGTACGAGTTCCACGGCCGGATGGAACGCCATCCGCGCTTCGGGGAGACGTTCGTCTTCGCCGACTACAAGGCCTCGTATCCCAAGGACGCGACCGCCATCCGGGCCTACCTGATGGAGAACTGCAAGTGGATCGGCCCGGAGATTTCCAAGCGGCTCGTCAACGCCTACGGCCAGGAGACGCTCGCCATCTGCAAGGTCGATCCCGAGCGCGTCGCCCGCGAGACATCGGGCCTCACCTCTAAACGGGCGCTTGAGATTGCCGCGATGCTCCGGAACAACGAGGCCAATGAAGAACTGCAGCTGCGGCTCACCGAAATTCTCCATGGGACCCGTGTGTCGCGGCGCGCCACAGCCAGGATGGTGGAGCTCTGGGGCCACGAAGTCCCGGACCGGATCCGGGCCAATCCCTACGAGCTCATCGAGGCCATAGAGGGCATCGGGTTTGTGACCGCTGACGACGTGGCTCGCAAGGTGGGCTACCAGCACGACGGATTGCCACGCATGCAGGCCGGTCTTGTGCACCTCCTCAAGGATCTGGCTTTTGCGCAGGGCCACACCGCTGTGCCGGCGGCATTGCTCCTCGAGGAAGCTGGGAAGCTCCTGGATCTGTCCCGCGCGGCGATCGAGCCGGCGTTGAAGGTCCTCGCGGATAACCGACTCATCGTCATCCAGGATGACCTCAGGGCAATCGCATCTAAATTTTAAATAGGACGGTAGCGAGGGAGTGATTGTCACAGGCAGCGAGGAGACGTTTTCGGTTGA
>Ga0247727_10007920_pt1 | contig 19969 bp, 21 predicted proteins | sample WisWelCaveWW1625_FD_202498 | JGI IMG/M metagenome (GOLD analysis project Ga0247727, IMG submission 202498) | Biofilm microbial communities from Wishing Well Cave, Virginia, United States - WW16-25 | ecosystem: Environmental > Aquatic > Deep subsurface > Groundwater > Cave microbial mat | place... | reverse complement strand
CGTTCCACCACTTCGACGACCCCGCGTCGATCGCGGCGGAGATGGCCCGTGTCCTTAAAGGCGGCGGCCGCCTCGTCGTCGAGGACATGGCGGCGGCCGAGGATCTGCGCGAGCGCGACGCTCAGGAGGTGATCGAGCGCCTGCGCGACCCGGCGCACGCGCGCACCCTGCCGCGATCGGAGCTGCTGGCGCTGGTCGCCGCCGCCGGCCTGCGCGTCGACGCCGAGGAGCCCCGGCCGCTGGCCATCGACTTCGACGAGTGGATCGACCGCCCCGCCCCGCCGCCCGCCGCCCGCGCGCGGGCCCGGCGGCTGATGGAGGCCCGCCTCGGGGCGGCGTCGGGCGTGCGCGCCTTCCTCGTCGACGGCCGCCTCGTCTTCGAACGCCCCGGCATCCTGCTCCGGGCGGTGCGCCCGTGAGCGGGGCGATGGAGGTCTTTCACGACGACGGCAGCGTTCCCTACCGCCACTGCCCGCGCTGCGGCGGCCGGCTCGAGGAGCGCGTCGTCATGGAGCACGATCCGCCCCGGCTCGTGTGCGCCGCCTGCGCGTTCGTCTTCTATCTCGACCCCAAGGTCGCCGTCGGAGCGATCTGCCGCACCGAGGGGGGCATCGTCCTCCTGCGGCGCGGCATCGAGCCGGGGTACGGCCGCTGGGTCTACCCGGGCGGGTACGTCGACCGGGGCGAGCGGCTCGAAGACGCGGCGCGGCGCGAGGCGCGCGAGGAGGTCGACGCCGACATCCGCATCACCGGCCTGGTCAACGCATACTCCTACGCGGGGCGCCCGGTGATCGTCGTGGTTTACGCCGCCGACGTCATCGGGGGCACGTTGCGCGGCGGGGGCGAGGCGCTCGAGGTGCGCGTCTTCCCGCCCGATTCCATCCCGTGGGACGAGCTGGCCTTCCGCAGCACGGCGGAGGCGCTCAGGGAATTCCTGGCGGGCGGCGGGAGGGGAGCCTGATGCTGCTGCAGGGGAGGGTCGCGGTGATCACCGGCGGGGGGCGCGGCATCGGCCGCGCCATCGCCGAGATGTTCTACCAGGAGGGAGCGCGGGTGGCGATCGTGTCGCGCAATGCCAAGACCCTCCAGACGGCGGCGATGGAGACGAACCGCGGCGATCACCGGATCGTCCCGTTCCGCTGCGACGTCACCGACCGCGACGAGATCGAGGTGATGATCGGCAACGTCATCGAGGTCTGGGAGCGGCTCGACATCCTGGTCAACAACGCCGGGGTCAACGCCCCCACCCCGGTGATCGACGGGGAGGGCGTGCCCGCCGACGGCGGCGACGCGCGCTGGCGCGACATCCTCGACACCAACCTCACCGGCGCCTTCGCCTGCGTGCGCGAGGCGGTGCCGCGGATGCCCGCCGACGGCCGCGGCCGCGTCATCAACATCTCGTCGGTGCTCGGCAAGATCGGGGCGCCGGGCTATGCCGCCTACTGCGCCAGCAAGCACGGCCTCATCGGGCTCACGAAGGCGCTGGCCCTCGAGCTGGCGCCGCGGCGGATCACGGTCAACGCCCTGTGCCCGGGCTGGGTCGACACCAGCATGGCACGGGACAGCATCACGGACCTCGCGGCGAAGAGCGGCGTGCCGGTCGAGGAGTACCGCAGCCGCGCCGAGGCCGCCGTCCCCCTGGGCCGCTTCATCCGCGCCGAGGAGGTGGCGCGGCTGGCCCTCTTCCTCGCGTCGGACGCGGGCGCGGGCATGACCGGCCAGGCGATCAACCTGGACGGCGGGGCGGCGATGTGGTGAGCGCGCGGCCGGGGCCCGATGGTTTCCCCGTGGCGGCGCCGATCGAGGTCCGCTTCCGCGACCTCGACGGCATGGGGCACGTCAACAACGCCGTCTACCTGACCTATCTCGAGGTCGCCCGGGCGCACTACTGGCGCGCCCTCGGCGAGAGCGAGTGGCCGCGCCTCCGGACCTACGTCGTGGCGCGCGCCGAGATCGACTATCGCAGCCCGGCGGGGCTCGGCGACGACCTGGTCTGTCACCTTCGTGTCGCCGGGTTCGGCGGGCGCTCGTTCACGATGGAGTACCTGCTGATAGACCGGTGCTCCGGGCGGACGATCGCCGAGGCGCGCACGGTGCAGGCGATGTTCGATTACGAGGCCGGCGCGAGCCGGCCGCTCGACGAGCAGGTCAAGGAGGCCATCAGGCGGTTCGAGGGGCGGGAGATACCGGACCGGCCGGCGGGGCGTGGAACCCCGGGCCCGGAGGCGCCCTAGGACTTCTCCCCGCCGCCGGCGATCGTCGTGGTGAGGTAGTTCTCGTAGCCCATCTCGCCGATCCGGTGCAGCTGGGTCTCGATCCAGTCGACGTGGCTTTCCTCCTCCTCGAGGATGTGCTCGAGGAGCTCGCGGGTCGCGTGGTCGCCGGCCTTGAGGCAGGTCTCGATGCCGGGGCGCAGGACCGTCAGGGCCGCCATCTCGAGGGCGAGGTCGTTCTCGAGCTGCTGCCTGACGTCGGCGCCGATCATCAGCTTGTCGAGCGCCGCCATGTTCGGCGTGCCCTCGAGAAAGAGGATGCGCTCGATGACCTTGTCGGCATGCTTCATCTCGTCGATCGACTCGTCGCGGGCGTGGCGCGCCAGGGTGTCGTACCCCCAGTTCAGGCACATCTTGGCGTGCACGAAGTACTGGTTGATCCCGGTGAGCTCCTTGCGGAGCACCTGGTTGAGCAGAGCGATGACCTTCGCATCACCTTTCATGCGGCCTCCCGGGGAGAGGGCCGCATCTTAAGAGAGGAGGGCGTCCATGGGCAAGGCCGGGCCGGAGGCCGACGGGGCGGCTGGCGGACCGGTGGCTGACGGGCCGGAGGCGGGCGGCGCCGGGCCGCGCATCGGCGCCTCGAGCTGGTCGGCGCCGTCGTGGGAGGGGATCTTCTACCCGCCGGGACTGGCGCCCGGGCGGTGGATCACCCATTACGCCACCGAGTTCGACACCGTCGAGATCGACGCCACCTTCTACCGCGTGCCCGACCCGAAGACGGTCGCGCAGTGGCGCGAGCGCACCCCGCCCGGATTCCTGTTCGCCGCCAAGGTGCCGCAGACGATCACCCACGAGAAGATGCTCGAGGGATGCGCCGACGAGATGACCGCGTTCGTCCGCGTGATGGAGGGTCTCGGCGACCGGCTCGGCCCGCTGCTCATGCAGTTCCGCTACTTCCGCAAGGCGGAGATGCCCGACCCCGGGCCGTTCCTCGATCGCCTCGAGCGCTTCCTGCCGGCGCTGCCGTCGGGACCGCGCTACGCGGTCGAGGTGCGCAACCGCGGCCTGCTCACCGGGCGGCTCTTTGACACGCTGGCGCGCCACCGCGTGGCGCTCGCCTTCATCGACCACCCGTGGTTCGCGCGCATCGACGAGCTGATGCGCCGTCCCGAGGCGCGCACCGCCGACTTCGCCTACGTCCGCTGGCTCGGCGACCGGCACGGCATCGAGATGGTCACGACCACGTGGGATCGGCTCATCGTCGACCGCGCGCGCGAGATGGGCCGCTGGATCCCGGCGCTGCGCACCCTCATGGCCGAGAACCGGACGGTGTACGGCTACTTCAACAACCACTACGCCGGCTACGCGGTCGGATCGATCCGGCTGTTCCGGGAGATGTGGGGCGCGGAGGCGGCACCGGGCCCGCCGCCGGCCGGATGAGGCGCGCTGCCCGGCCGGGGAAGCGAAGCGGCCGCCGTCCGGGTCAACGGCCGGCGCGGCGGGGTCGGTGCCGCGCCACCAGGGCGAGCCGCGGCCGTCCACGCGGGCGCCGCGGGCGGGCGCGCGCTGTCGCGACCCTGCCCGCGGCGCGCGACGAGGGTGGTCGGAGACGCGCCAGGAGCGCCTGGATGCCGGCGCCGGCCACCTCGCGATCCTGCTGAATCGTGCCGCTGCTGCAGCCGATGCCGCCGACGACATGGCCGTCGAGGATGATCGGCAGCCCTCCGCCGACGATCATGAAGCGGCCGTTGTTGCTCACATGGATGCCGAATGCCGGCTTGCCGGCGCCGGCGATCTCGGCGTAGTCGTGGGTCGGCCGCCGGGCGCAGGCGGCCGTCCAGGCCTTGCTGATGGCGATGTCGATGCTGCTGAGCTTGGCGCCGTCCATGCGGTTGAAGGCGATCAGGTGGCCGCCGTCGTCCACGACCGCGATGTCCATCGGGGTTCCCAGGACGGCCGAGCGGCGGGAGGCCGCCGCCATGATGAGGCGGGCGCCCTGCAGGGTCAGGCGCGGCACCGCACGGGTGATGAAGACAGGTTTCTGCATGCGCCCCCCCTCGCACCCGGGCCTCGCATGCCCGGTTGGCACGCCGTCATCTTATGAGAAGGGGCATGCCGGAGTCCAGATATTGCGCGCCCGGAGGCATGAAGGGCGTCATATCGGCTGACGGCCCCTGTCCCGCGCCCGCCGGACAGCCGTGGTGGATCGACCTTTCCCTGGACACTATATTCCGCGCCGCCGTCCGGGTGATCGCCAGGGGTCCGGACCGGGAGGGGTCTGGGTTGCTTCCTGATGATGGGGGAGCTTTCGCGCGGAGCGCGCGCGCGGTCGGGCGGGCGATCCCCGCACGCGCCGCCGTCCTCCTTTTCCTCGCCCTGACCCTGGTGCCGCCGGGGGTGCCGTCCCCCGCCGCCGACGGCCAGCTGCCGGCCGAGATCGAATACCAGATCAAGGCCTCCTTCGTCTATACCGTCGCCAAATTCGTCGATTGGCCGCAGGGGGTTTTCCCGTCGGCGGGGGCGCCCCTGACTCTCGGCGTGCTCGCCGCCGACGAGGCGGTCAGCGAGGCGATCGCCGCCGCCCTCAAGGGCAAGCGGGTGCATGACCGTCCCCTCGTGGTGCGGCACATCCCCGATGCGCGTCGCGCCCGCGACTGCCAGATCCTCTACGTCGGCGGCGGCCGGGCGGCGGATGCGGCCGTCCTCGTCCAGATGGCGGCGCCGGGCGTGCTGACCGTCGGCGAAGGACGGACCTTCGCCCGGGAGGGCGGCATCCTGAGCCTGACGCTCCAGGAGAGCATGGTGCAGTTCGAGGTGAACATCGAGGCGGCGCAGAAGGCCGGCCTGGTCATCAGCTCGAAGATCCTGCGTCTCGGGCGGGTCGTCGGCGACATCCGGCCGGCGGCGGAGGCGCGGCCATGATCCCCTTCCGCGATCGCTCCATCAAGCAGAAGCTGACCATCATCGTCCTGGTAACCTCGGGCGCCGCTCTCCTCGTGGCCAGCGGCTCGGTCATCGCCTACGAGTGGAACGCGACCCGGGAGGTCCTCGGGCGCGAGATCGCCACCCTGGCCGAGATCGTCGGCGCCAACACGACGGCGCCCCTGGCGTTCAACGACCGGAAGAGCGCCGACGAGACGCTCGCGACCCTCACGGCCCAGCGGCAGATCACCGCGGCGGCGCTGTACGGCCGCGACGGCCGCCTGTTCGCGTCCTATCGCCGCGACGGCGACCGCGCCCTGGTGCCGGCGGTGGCCCCGCCCGGCGGCGCGCCGCAGTGGGGCGGCGGCCGCCTCACGCTGGCGCGGGCCGTCGTCCTGGACGGCGAGCACGTCGGCGTGCTCTGGCTCGAGGCCGACCTCCACGAGCTGCAGGCGCGCTTCGCGCGCTACGCCCTGATCATCACCGCCATCGTGCTCGCGGCCGCGGCGGTCGCCATGGTCCTGAGCGCCCGCCTGCAGCGCTTCATCACGAGGCCGGTGGGCCACCTGGCCGAGATCGCCCGGCAGGTCGCCGAGGAGAAGAACTTCGCCGTCCGCGCCCGGCGCTTCGGGCGCGACGACATCGGCCTGCTGATCGACGCGTTCAACGAGATGCTGGCGCAGATCCAGAAGCGCGACGCGGCGCTGAAGTCGGCGCATGACGCGCTCGAGGCGCGCGTGCAGGAGCGCACCCGCGAGCTGCGGGAAAGCGAGATGGTGCTGCGCAGCTTCTACGACAGCATTCCCCTGATGATGGGCGTGGTCGAGCGCGACCGTCAGGGGAGCGTGGTCCACATCTCCGACAACGCGGCCAGCGCCGCCTTCCACGGCCTGACCGCCGCGCTCATGCGCGGCCGCCACCCGGCGGAGATCGGCTTCCCGGAGGCGCACCGCCGCCTGTGGGAGGAGCGCTACCAGGAAGCCGAGATCTCCGGAAAGCCGGTGCGCTTCGAGTACGCCCACGACACGGCGGGCGGCGGGCGCTGGCTTTCTGCGACTATCTGCCGCATCCCGCAGGACGCCGAGGGCCCGGCGCGCTTCTGCTACGTCGTCGAGGACGCGACCGAACGGCGCCGCTCCGAGATCGAGCTGCAGAAGGCCAAGGACGCCGCCGAGACGGCGAGCCGCGCCAAGAGCGAGTTCCTGGCCAACATGAGCCACGAGATCCGCACGCCGCTCAACGGCGTGATCGGCATGACCGAGCTGCTGCGCGAGTCCGACCTGACCGCCGAGCAGCGCGACTACCTCGAGATGGTGCACACCTCCGGCGAATCGCTGCTGGCGGTCATCAACGACATCCTCGACTTCTCGAAGATCGAGGCCGGCCGCCTCGACCTCGACCCGATCGAGTTCCGCCTGCGCGACAGCCTCGGCGAGACGATGAAGGGACTGGCGCTGCGGGCCCAGTCGAAGGGGCTCGAGCTGGCGTGCCACGTGGGGCCCGACGTGCCCGACGCGCTCATCGGAGATCCCAGCCGCATGCGGCAGGTGCTGATGAACCTGGTGGGCAATGCCGTCAAGTTCACCGAGAAGGGCGAGGTGGTGGTGCGCGTGGCGCGCGTTTCGGGATGGGAGGGCGGCGTCGAGCTCGAGTTCGCGGTCCAGGACACCGGCATCGGCATCCCCGCCGAGAAGCAGGGGAAGATCTTCGAGGCGTTCACCCAGGCCGACGGCTCCACGACCCGCAAGTACGGCGGCACCGGGCTGGGCCTGACCATCTCGACCAAGCTGGTCGAGATGATGGGCGGCCGGCTGACCGTGGAGAGCCAGCCGGGGCGCGGCAGCACGTTCCGCTTCCGGATGCGGCTCGGCCTGCAGGCCGGCCACGACGCCTTCCTGCCGCCGGACGCGGCGGTCAGCCTCGCGGGCGTGCGCGTGCTCATCGTCGACGACAACCGCACCAACCAGTGGATCCTCGAGGAGATGCTCGGCAACTGGGGCCTGCGGCCGACGGCGGTCGGCGGCGGCGCCGCGGGCCTGGTGGCGGCGGCCGAGGCGCGCCGCGCCGGCGACCCGTACCGCATCGTCCTGCTCGACGGCAACATGCCCGGCATGGACGGCTTCGAGACGGCGGCGCGGCTGCGGGCCGAGGGCCCCGCGGCGGGCGGCACGATCCTGCTCCTGACTTCCGCCGGCCGGCGCGGCGACGCGGCGCGCTGCCGCGAGCTGGGCATCGCCGGCTACATCACCAAGCCGGTCAACCAGTCCGACATGCTCGACGCCCTGATGACCGTGCTCGGCGCGGGGATCGACGCGTCGCCGCGCCAGCCGCTGATCACGCGGCACTCGATCCGCGAGGAGCGCCGCCGGCTGCGGGTCCTCCTGGCGGAGGACAACGCGGTCAATCGCCGGGTCGCGGTCGGGCTCCTCGAGAAGCGCGGCTACGAGGTCCTGGTGGCGACCAACGGCCGCGAGGCCCTCGAGGTCCTCGAGCGCGAGACGGTCGACGCGGTGCTGATGGACGTGCAGATGCCCGAGATGGGGGGCCTCGAGGCGACCGCCGCGATCCGCGCCGGCGAACGGACGCGCGGCGGCCACCTGCCGATCGTCGCCATGACGGCGCACGCCATGAAGGGCGATCGCGAGCGCTGCCTCGAGGCCGGCATGGACGACTACGTCAGCAAGCCGGTGAAGCCGACCGACCTGTACGCCGCGATCGAGCGCGCCGTGCCGCGCTCGGCCGGCGCGCCGCGCGACCCGGCCGCGCCGGCGTCCGCGGGCCCGGAGCCGGCCGGCGACGGGGCCGCCGCGGACGGCGAGGCGCCGGTCGTGGAGCGCGCCCGCCTCCTCGAGCGTCTCGATGGCGACACCGCGCTGCTCGAGGAGATCGTCCGCCTGTACATGCAGACCTGCCCCGAGCTCGTGCGCGATCTGCGCGAGGCGGCGGCGCGCGCCGACCCCCAGGCCCTGTGCCGCGCGGCCCACGCGCTCAAGGGGATGGTGGCGCATTTCGGGGCGCCGCAGGCGACCGCGGTGCTCGTGGCGATCGAGACCATGGGGCGCGAGTCCCGCCTTGCCGGCCTCGAAGTGACCCTCGAGCGCGCCCTGCGTGAGATCGACCGCCTGGGGCGGGCGCTGTCGGGCCTCCTGCGCGACGCCGCCTGAGATCCCCTCCCGCCGGGGAAGGCGCGACGGGCGATCCGTCCTAGAATCCGGCGGTATGGACCCGCGGACCCTCCTCGCCCGCGCCGCGACCCGGTGGCCCGGGCGCGCGGCGGCGCTGTGCGCCGGCGTCGCCCACTCGTACCCGGAGATCGCCCGGCTGGCGGACGATCTCGGACGCGCCTTCACGCGCGGCGGGGCGCGGCCGGGCGGGCGCGTCGCGGCGCTCCTGCCGAACTGTCACGTCTACCTCGCGACCTACTTCGCGGCGCTCGCGCGCGACCTCGTGCTCGTGCCGGTCAACACGCGGCTGGCGGCGCGCGAGATCGCCACGATCCTGGCGCACAGCGGCGCCGCCGCGGTCGTCGCGACGCCCGACCGCATCGGCGCGCTGGCGGCGCCCGGCGCGGTCGCGACCGGCGCCGGGTGGGCGGTCGCCCCGGCGCCGCACCCGGACGGCGAGACCGCGCCGGAGGGCGCGGCGCACATCTACTACACCAGCGGCACCACCGGGCGCGCCAAGGGCGTCGTGCTGACGCGCGGCAACCTCGCCGCCCACCTCGCCATGACGCTCGACGAGCTGGCTTTCGGCGGGCGCGATGTCTGGCTGCACGCGGCGCCGATGTTCCACCTCGCCGATGCCTGGGCGGTGTGGACCGCCACCGCCTGCGGCGCCACCCACGTCATGCTGCCGCGCTGGGATCCCGACGCGGCCCTGGCGACGATGCTGGCGTCGGGCGTGACCCTCACCAACCTCGTGCCGTCGATGATCCCGGGCCTGCTGGCCGCGGCGGTGCCGGCCGGCGCGCGCCCGCCGCTGCGCCTCCTCCTGAGCGGCGGCGCGCCGATGGCCGCGGCACTGGTGCGGCGCATCGAGGCGACCCTGGGCTGTCCGTACGCGCAGACCTACGGGCTCACCGAGACGTCGCCCTTCCTGACCTTCTCGCTTCCCGGCGAGGCGGACCGCGACCTGCCGCCCGCGACCCGGGCGAGGCTGCTGGCGCGCACCGGCCGGCCGGCGCGCGGCGTGACGCTGCGCGTCGTCACGCCGCCCGCGGCGGCGGAGTTCACCGACGTGCCCGCCGACGATCGCACGGTCGGCGAGGTGGTGGTGCGCGCGGCGACCGTGACACCCGGGTACTGGCGCGACCCGGAGGCGACCGCCCGGGCGTTCCTCGGCGGCTGGTTCCACACCGGCGATCTCGGCGTCCTCGACGATCACGGCTCGCTGCTGCTCGTTGACCGGGCGAAGGACGCGATCGTCACCGGCGGCGAGACCGTCTACTCGATCGAGGTGGAGAGCGTGCTGCTCGAGCATCCCGGCGTGCGCGAGGCCGCGGTGTTCGGGGTGCCGGACCCGGAATGGGGCGAGGCGGTGCGCGCCGCCGTCGTGCCCGAAGTGGGCGCCGCCGCCGGCGCCGCCGGGCTGATCGCCTTCTGCCGCGAGCGGATCGCCGCCTACAAGTGCCCGCGCGCCGTCGACCTGCATGCCGCCCTGCCGCGCACCGGTTCGGGGAAGATCGACAAGGGCGCCCTGCGCGAGCCGTTCTGGGCCGGCCACGATCGGCGCATCAACTGACGCGGCGCATCAACCGAGCCGGCGCCTCGCGCCCGGCGCCGCCGGGCCCGCGCCATGAGCCGGATCGACGCTCCCGTCCGCAGCCGTAAAACAAAGGCGCCGCGGCGACGAGCGCCGCGGCGGGTGGCCGCAATGAGGTGTGAGCCGTGTCGGCGGCCGGGGGGTGATGAAGGTTACGCGAAGACCATGACTCCGCCGGCGGCCAGGACCAGGACGGCGATCAGGACCGCCGAGATGATGAAGTGGGCGCGCGGTGTCACGGGCTCTGGGTGCATGGTCTCTCTCCTCCTTCATCGCCACGCCGCCCGAAATCCCGTGTGCGGCGTGCGCTTCGTGAGCCGAGGATTGAGCAAGGCCCATGCCGAACGATTCGCCGCGGTTCCCCGGGGTGGAAGCGGCTCCGGCAGCCCGTGGAGGGCGCGCCGGCGGATGGTCTTGCGCCGCCGCCGGCGATTTCTCCGGGGCCGACCGAAGATTTTGCGCTCCGGCCGAAGTCGGCGGCGATACCACCGGGGTCGACGGAGGCGCGTCAGCCGCGCGCCCGGCTGAAGAAGCGTCCCACCTCCTCGAGCGAGGCGGTCCGCGGGCAGGCGGGCAGCGAGTCGAGGAACGCCGCGCCGTAGCGGCGCGTGAGGACGCGCGGGTCGAGGACGGCGACGACGCCGCGATCGTCGTGGGCGCGGATCAGCCGGCCGAATCCCTGGCGGAAGGTCAGGATCGCCTCGGGCAGGCTGTCCTCGAGGAACGGGTCGCCGCCGCGGGCCCGGATCGCCTCGTTGCGCGCCTCGGCGACCGGGTGGTCGGGGATGTCGAACGGCAGCCGGGTGATGATCACGAGCCGCAGGGCCTCGCCCGGGACGTCCACACCCTGCCAGAAGGTCATGGCGCCCAGGAGGACGCCGCGCCGCCCGGCGCGGAACTCCTCGAGCAGCGCGGTCGCGGTGCCGTCCGGGGCGTGACGATGGAGCGCCAGGCCGAGGCGTTCGGCCAGAGGACCGAGCGTCTCGTGGACCCGCTGCAGCAGGGCGTACGACGTGAAGAGCACCAGCGCCCCGCCGTCGGAGGCCTCGACCAGCGCGCCGCACTGGTCCGCGACCGCGCGGGCGTAGTCCTGCGGCGCCGAGGCGGGATCGGGCATCCGTTCGGGGAGATAGAGGAGCGCCTGGCGGCCGTAGTCGAACGGCGATCCGAGCGCCGCTTCGGCTGCCGCCGTCAGTCCGAGGCGATGGCGGACATGCGCGAACGAACCGGCCGCCGTCAGCGTCGCCGAGGTCGTCACGACGGTGCGGCCCGACTCGAACAGCCGCGACCTCAATAGGGCTCCGACCTCGACCGGGGCGGCGCGCAGCGTCGCGGTGGCGTCCCGCCCGGCGTCCGCCTCGGCCCAGTAGACCATGTCGTCGCGCGACTGGGTGAGAAACATCCCGAGGCGGTCGCGCAGGTCCCGGGCGCGCAGCGCCAGGGCCTGAAGGCCCGCCGCGCCGCCGGGATCCGCGGTGGCGCGGCACTGCGCCTCGAGACCCTCGGCCAGCGCCAGGAGAGGTCCGCGCAGCCGATCGCCGGCCAGCGCGCCCGACGGGAGACGCACGGCCACGGGGGCCGCGGGGCGCGGCGGCGCGGCGTCGTCGCGTCCAGGACGGGCGCCGCGGCCGCGGCGCGCGACGAGATCGGCGGCGATCCGGGCGACATCGGCGAAGAAGCGGTCGGCCTCGCCCCCGACCGTCCCGGCGGCGGCGCGCACGGCCCGATCGACGGCGACGCCGTCGGGTCCGGCCTGCCCGCGCCGGCGCGCGCCGCGTCCGGCGGGGGCGATGTCGCGCAGCAGCCGCGCCACGGACAGGCGGCCGAGCGTCGCGCCGAACTGCGCCGCGGCCGCCTCCTCGGCCCGGTGCGCCTCGTCGAGGATGACGGCGTCGTGCGGCGGCAGGATCCTCCCGCCGAGGGCGAGGTCGAGGAAGAAGAGCGCGTGGTTGACGACGACGATGTCCGCTTCGCGCGCCCGCACCAGGTCGCGCCGGTACAGGCAGGCATCCCAGAACGGGCCGCGCGGCCCGAGGCAGACGTCGCGGTCGCGGCGCACCGCCGCCCACAGGTCGTCCGGGACGGCGAACGGGATCTCGGAGCGCAGCCCCGAGGCCGCCGTCCCGGCGTGCCGGCCGAGGTCTTCGAGGATCGCCGGGCGGTCGGCCGACCGCGCCAGACCCGGCTCGCGCGTCAGGAGATCGAGACGCTGGACGCACAGGTAGTTCTCCGAGCCCATGAGCAGGGCGTGGCGCACCGGAATCCCCGGCGGCTCGAGCGCGCGCTCTAGGAGGGGAAGGTCCTTGCGGGCCAGCTGTTCCTGCAGGGCGCGGGTGAAGGTCGAGACGATGACCCGGCGCGGCGCGGCGCCGGGGGCGGCGCCGGCAGTCCACAGGATCGCCGGAACGAGATACGCGAGCGACTTGCCGACCCCGGTGCCGGCCTCGACGACCAGGTGCCGTCCGGCGGCGAGGGCGCCGCCGACCTCCTGCGCCATCCGGATCTGCTGCAGGCGCGGAGCGAAGCCGGGGAGGGCGCGGGCGAGGGGACCGTCCGCGGCGAAGATGGCGCCGGCGTCGATCATCGCGGCCGCTTCAGTTCATCACCGGGGTCAGGAGACGCAGCCGGCCGAGCTGCCGGCGCATGGCGGCCGCGCCGGCCGCACCGGGCGCAAGCCCCAGGCAGGCCTCGAGGTCGGCGGCGGCCTGGCCGAAGAGCGCCAGCCGGTAGTGCAGGATGCCGCGGTCCTTCAGGTGCTCCGGCGACGACGGCCTCAGGCTCAGCAGCCGGTTCTGCACCCGGAGCGCGCGGTGGTAGTCGCGCCCCCTGTCGAAGACCTGGCGCAGGTTGTTGAGCATGCGCTCGAGGATCTCGCGGTTGCGGGCCCGGCGCAGGAGCTCCGGGCGGAACGCGATGCGGCCGCCGAAGCGCTCCTCGAGGCGCCGCCGGCATTCCAGCGGCGTCAGCAGGGCGCCCTTGTGGAACGGGTCGATCAGGATCTCGTCGGGGGCCCCCGCCCCGGCGTAGCGCACCAGGAAATGGCCGGGGAAGGAGACTCCGGCGAGCGGGATGCCGGCGCGCCGGCCGACCTCCATGTAAACCGTCGACAGGCTGATCGGGATGCCGACGCGGCGATCGAGAACGTCGTTGAGGTACGAATTGCGCGGGTCGTCGTAATCCTCGCTGTTGCCGCGGAAACCGAGATCGTCGAACAGGTGGCGGTTGAGGTGGGCGATCCGGCTCGTCGGTCCCTCGCCGCCGCGCAGGCGCGCGCGCAGGTCGGCGGCCATCCGGTCGAGCGCCTGGAGGTAGTCGCCGACCTCGAGATCGGGGTACTCGTCGCGGGCGATCAGGAGCGCCGCCTGGGCGAGATCGATAGCCTCGTCGGGGAGGCGCAGCAGGGCGTCGAGCGCCTGGCGTGGTCCGGTTTCGTCGCTCATGGAATCGTCCGCGAACGAGCCATGATATCAGGGAGGGGGCGCGTCGATTGACAGGCCGGGAAGCGGGTCACCATACTCGCGAGGGCATGCGACGCCCCTCCCCGCCGGCCGCCGTCAGCCTGTTTTACGCCGCTTCGTTCGCCGTGCTCGGCGTGCAGCTGCCGTACTTCAACCTCTACCTCGACGTCATCGGCCTGGGCGGCTTCGAGATCGGCGTCATCAGCGCCCTGGTGCCGCTGTGCGGCGTCGTCGTCCCGACCGCCGGCGGGCTGCTCGCCGATCGGCTCGGCCGCCGCCGGTCGATCGTCCTGGTCTCGGCCGCCCTCGCCCTGGCGGCTTTCACGCCAATCCTGGCGGTGCGCGGATTCGCCGGGGTCGCTGCCGTGGTCGGCCTGTACGCGCTGGTGCGCGCCCCGGCGCTGCCGCTGGTCGAGGCGAGCGCGGTCGAGATCGCCGGGGCGGGCGGGCCGGACTACGGCCGGATGCGCGCCTGGGGGTCGTTCGCCTTCATCGTCGCGGCCCTGTGCGCCGCCCCGGTGGTGGCGCGCTGCGGCGAGCGGTCGGCGCTGCTCCTCATGATCGCCCTTCTGGGGGCGTGCGTGACGACGGCCGCCCTCCTCCCCGCCGATTCCGGCGGCCGCCGCGAGCGCCGGCCCGCCGGGTCGGCCCGCGCCATCGTGCGCCGGCCCGACGTCCTGCTGTTTCTCGCCGCTGCCGTGCTGTCGCAGGCGGCGCACGGGCCTTACTACGTCTTCTTCAGCCTGCATCTCAAGGACGCCGGGCTGCCGACGACGACGGTCGGGCTCCTGTGGGCGGTTGCCATCGCCTGTGAAATCATGATGATGCTGCGGATGCCCGCGATCCTGGCTCGCTTCGGGACGGGGCGCACGATGACCCTGTGCCTCGCCCTCTCGACCCTGCGCTGGGCCCTGTGCGCGGTCACGGTCAACCCGGTCGCGGTCGCCCTGGCCCAGACCTTCCACGCCGGGACCTTCGCCGCCTTCCATGTCGCCGCCGTCACCCACACCTACATGGTCTTCGGCCGGGAGCGGAGCGCGACAGGGCAGGCCATATTCTCGTCGGTGACGTATGGCGCGGGGAACATCGTCGGCATGGTGGGAAGCGGCCTTTTCCAGGAGATTCTCGGCACCTCCGCACTTTTTGCCGGGGCCTCGGTGACGGCGTTCGTCGCCACGGGGCTCATGGCCCCCCTCGCCTGGCGCCGCGATGACGCTCGCGAGCCCCGGGAGGGGGCCCCCGTCTGAGGACGCGTATAATGAGCGGCTTCCCGGGAGGGGGGGGTATGAGCATGACGGTCGAGCGGCGGTCCATAAGGATAGGGCACAGCCCCGACCCCGATGACGCCTTCATGTTCCATGGACTGGCCTCGGGAGCGGTGCCCGCCCCCCCGGGGTGGGAGATCATCCAGGTCCTCGACGACATCGAAACCCTGAACCGCCGGGCCCTGGATGCCGCCATCGAGGTCACCGCGGTTTCGATCCACGCTTACGCCTACCTGACCGGGCGCTACGCCCTGCTGCCCTGCGGCGCCAGCATGGGTGATGGCTATGGCCCGATGGTGGTCGCCCGCGAGCGGCTCGAGCCGCGGGATCTCAAGGACCGGACCATCGCGATCCCGGGTCGGCTGACGTCGGCGGCGCTGGCGCTGCGGCTCGCCCTGGGGGAGGTGCGCACCGAGGTGGCGCCGTTCGATCGCATCATCGAGGGGGTGCGTGACGGCCGGTACGACGCCGGCCTCATCATCCACGAGGGGCAGCTGACGTATGCCGACGCCGGCCTGCACAAGGTCCTCGACCTCGGCGCCTGGTGGAAGGCCGACACCGGCCTGCCGCTGCCGCTCGGCGGCAACGTCGTCCGCAAGGACCTGGGGCCGGCCACCATCGCCACGCTCGCGGATCTCCTCAGGCGGAGCATCGAGCACGGCCTCGAGCACCGCGCGGCGGCGCTGACCTACGCGATGGACTTCGGCCGCGGTCTCGGGCGGGCGCGCGCCGACCGCTTCGTCGGGATGTACGTCAACGAATGGACCCGCGACTACGGGCCGGCGGGCCGGCGGGCCATCGAGCTCTTCCTCGAGCGCGGCCACGAGGCGGGGATCATCCCGAACCGCGTCAAGGTCGAGTTCGCGGCATGAGCCGTCCTGCCGTGGCACCTGCGGCCGCGGACCTGCGATCCCAGTATCGCGCCGCGACCGGAAGCGCGGCCGTGGCCGAGCGGCCCGACATCGGGCGCCTGCTGTTCGGCGGCGGCGATGCCGCCGACCTGCTGCACCGCCTGTCCACCAACGCGATCAAGGGCCTGAGCACCGGTCAGGGGACCGCGACGGTTTTCACCACGAACAAGGGGCGCATCATCGACCTGGTCACGCTGCACCGCATCGACGCGGGGTTCCTGGCGCTGGGCGCCGCGGCGCTGATTCCAACCCTCAGGGAATGGGTCGACCGTTACACCTTTCGCGAGGACGTGACGGTCAGCGACTGGGGCGCGTCGCACAGGACGCTCGGTCTCGTCGGGCCGGCGGCCGCCGCCCACGCCGCCCGGCTGTGGGGATCGGACGCCGCCGACCTGCCCCGGCATCACGTCCTGCGCGTCGCGGCGGGGGGTGCCGCCGCCTGGCTCGTGCGCTCCTTCCCGCTGGCCGGGGACGGCTATCTCGTCACGGGCGGGGCCGGCGACTGGGACAGGATACGCGCCGCGGTGCTCGCGGCCGCGGACGGGGCCGCCGCCGGCCGCGCGGCCGAGGTCGGCCCCGCGTGCGTCGAGATCCTGCGCGTCGCCGCCGGGCTGCCGGCGCATCCGCACGAGCTGAACGAGGGCCACAACCCGTGGGAGGCGCGCCTGCACGACGCCATCTCGCTGGACAAGGGCTGCTACGTCGGACAGGAGGTTATCGCCCGGCTCAACACCTACAAGAAGGTGGCGAAACAACTGGTCCGGATCGCCGTGGACGGGGCGGTGCCGGCGCCCGGGTCGGCCGTGCGCTCGGGCGACGAGAGGATCGGGGCCATCACGAGCGCGGTCGGGATCCCCGACGGCTCGGGGCGCTGCGTCGCCCTGGCCTACGTCCGCGACGAGGACGCCGCGCCCGGAAGCGGCGTCACGATCCTGCTCGCCGGCGGCAGGACGATCCCGGCCACCATCGAGGGAGTGGCGCGATGAGCACGAGGACACGCCCGGCCCCGGGGCCCCGAATCGCCATACTCCTGATCGGCCACGGCAGCCGCGCCCCCGAGGCGGCGCGGGTGCTGCAGGCGGCCGCGGCTTCGCTGAAGCACAAGTACCGGCGCCACATCGTCGAGACCGCCTTCTTCGAGATCAACGCGCCCGACGTCCAGGCGGGCATCGACCGCTGCGTCGCCCAGGGGGCGGCGCGCCTGCTGCTCGTGCCGTTCTCACCCTATCTCGACGGCCACGTCGGCCGCGACCTGCCGGATCACATCATCAACGCGCGCACCCGCCACCCGGGGATCGACATCCGCATCGCGGCGCATCTCGGCCCCGACCCGCGCCTGGTCGCCATCTGCGCCGACCGGGTGCGCCAGGGCCTGCGCGCCGGCCGGTGGGTGTGAAGACCGTGTGCTATCATCGCCGCCGTCCCTGACGCGCAGCGAAACCCCCTCCCGGCGCGCGCCGCCGGGCGATCGAAGGAGAGTGCCTCCGCATGTCCGCCGAGATCAGTTCGTCCGCGCCGCCGGCGCCGGCCGGCACCGCCGCCGACCCGCGCGACGTCGTCATCCTGGGGTCCGGCTGCGCCGGCCTCACCGCGGCGGTCTATGCCGCGCGCGCCAACCTCCGGCCGCTGCTCGTCGACGGCAGCGAGGCTGGCGGCCAGCTCAGCCTGACGACCGACGTCGAGAACTTCCCCGGCTTCCCGACCGGCATCCTCGGGCCCGAGCTGATCGAGAACATGCGCAGGCAGGCGGCCCGCTTCGGCACCGACTACATGTCGGGCGCCGCGACCACCGCCGATCTGTCGCGCCGGCCGTTCCATCTCGGCGTCGACGGCGGCCGCACGATCGTCACGCGCACGCTCATCATCGCTTCGGGCGCCTCGGCCCGCATGCTGGGGATCGAGTCGGAGCGCCGCCTCATCGGCCACGGCGTCTCCACCTGCGCCACCTGCGACGGCTTCTTCTTCAAGGATCGCGAGCTCATCGTGGTCGGCGGCGGCGACTCGGCCCTGGAGGAGGCGACTTTCCTGACCAAGTTCGCCCGCAAGGTGACCGTCGTGCACCGGCGCGACGCGCTCAGGGCGTCGAAGATCATGCAGGACCGCGCCATGAAGAACCCGAAGATCGCCTTCCTCTGGGACACGGCCGTCGAGGATGTCCTGGGCGGCGACAAGGTCGAGGGTGTCCGCCTGAAAAACATCAAAGCCGGGACCGCTTCCGAGATGAAGGTGGACGGGGTGTTCGTGGCCATCGGCCACGTCCCCAACACGCGCATCTTCGAGGGTCAGATCGATCTCGACAAAGCCGGCTACATCGTGACCGGGGGAGGCAGCCGGACGAGCGTCGCGGGGGTGTTCGCCGCCGGCGACTGCCAGGACCACGTCTACCGCCAGGCGATCACGGCGGCCGGCAGCGGCTGCATGGCGGCGATCGACGCCGAGCGTTTCCTCGAGGCGGAAGGGCACTGAGGATCCCGCCGGCGTGGCGGTGAGAGAGGCGGAGGGACGATGACCACCACGGTGGACGAGCTTCTCGATTCGATCGACCAGGCGCTCGCGCTCATGAAGAAGGCGGGCGAGGGGCGCTTCAAGGGCGACGTGGAGAATCTCCTGCGAGTGAAGCGGGTGCTCGAGTCGATGGACCCGGACGAGGTCGACGCGCTGCTCGAGGAGGACGACGAGGAGGAGTAGGTCGTTCGCGGCGCCGCCGGCGCGCCGTCGCGGGGATGTCTGGTGCCGGAGGCGGGATTTGAACCCGCATGCCTTTTGGGCGCCACCCCCTCAAGATGGTGTGTCTGCCAGTTCCACCACTCCGGCACGCGGGGGCGGCGCCCGCCACCCCCGTCACTCGCGAATTCCCCCCGACGCCATGCCCCGCCGCGGCGGGGTTATCCCTACCTGCCGCCACCCGGCGGGGTCTGCCCGGCGGGCTGCTGGCCGGGTGGGACGTCCTGTGCCGGCACCGCGTCCGCCGGCGCCGCGCCCGACGGGGCCGCCTGGTCCCCGGCCGGCGCGCCAACGGGCGGGGTCCCTCCATCCGGCGGGGCCGCGGCCGGGGCGGCGGGCGCCGCTTCGGCGGCCGGCGCCTCGACCGGCGCGCTGTCGAGCACCGATGAGGAGCCGCGCGATCCGTACAACGCCAGGCCCAGCGATGTCAGCATGAAGAGGACGGCGCAGATCGTCGTCGCCTTGGCGAGCACGGTCACGGCGCCCCGGCTGCCGAGCGCCGTCTGGCTGCCGCCGCCTCCGAACGCCCCGGCCAGATCGGCCGCCTTGCCGCTCTGCAGCAGGACCACGAAAATCAGGACGATGCAGACGAAGACGTGAACCAGGATCAGGAAGATTTCCACGTCGGCCGGGCTCCTCTCGCTGTTTTGCGAGCGCGAATCCTAACATACGCCCCGCGCGGGGCACAAGGAGCGCGGCGGCGGTGCTTTTCTAGACCCGCGGTCCAGTTGACCACCAGGCGGATCCCCGCGGCCGCCTCGTCGGCGACCCCCACCCCGACCAGGAAGCGTTGCCCATCCGGGTGAGAATTTCTCGTAGATGTCGCGGCGCTCCCACGGCGCCCCGCCGAACTCCCACTCGGGGAACCACAGCTCCTCGGTCGAGTAGTAGTTCGAGGTGATGTGCATCTCGCCGTCGTGGCTCACCAGGCACCGGAAACGGTCGGTGTGCCCCTCCAGCCAGTTGGCCATCCAGCCGCTGTCGGGAGCGCCGAGGGCGCAGGCGCGCTGGCCGTCGGCGAAGGCGAAGGTGGCGAGCACGTAGTCGAGGCCTTCATGACGTCCTCGAACGGCTTGCCGCCCAGTCCGTCCGGATGGCATCGGTGAAGGTCCGCCCGTACCCGGTGCTGCCGTGGAAGTTGATCGCCACGGGGACGTCTCCGGCCGCGGCGTAGATCTGCGGGTTCCAGCGGTAATGGAACTGGTCGAGCCAGGCGCCCTGCAGGCCGCCGTGAACCAGAAACGCGATCGGATACCGGCGCCCGGTCTCGAAGCCGACCGGCCGCAGAGCAGCCAGCCGTGCGCCTGGTCGCCGCCGGCACCCGCGAACCAGAGCTCCTCCGGGGTACTCATGCGGACCGCCGCCAGCGGTTGCATTGACCGCGGTCAGGGCGCGCATCTCGCGGCCCCCCCGCGCGCACCAGGTCCGCTATCACGGCGTGCTTGCCCCCTGCGCCGGCTGGTGCGATCGGGTGGTCCCGGCGGGGCATCACCCGGGCAAGGCCCCGCGGCCCGCACTCTGCCGAATCACTTCGGACGAGGAAACGCGCCCCGGCTGCCCGGGCACGGGGGGTGACGGCGCCAGGCCCCCGGACCCCAGAGCCGCGGAGACATCGACGGCCGCCCGGAGCGGCCGCCCACTGCGCCGCTACCCCTGGGCCGATCTGCTGCGATGGGTGTTCGCGGTGCAGGTCCCGGAGTGCCCCGACTGCG
>Ga0247727_10007919_pt1 | contig 19973 bp, 18 predicted proteins | sample WisWelCaveWW1625_FD_202498 | JGI IMG/M metagenome (GOLD analysis project Ga0247727, IMG submission 202498) | Biofilm microbial communities from Wishing Well Cave, Virginia, United States - WW16-25 | ecosystem: Environmental > Aquatic > Deep subsurface > Groundwater > Cave microbial mat | place... | reverse complement strand
TTGATCGCGTCTTCACGATTGCGAATCTCGGCAATGTGAATTTGAATCTCACCGGCACGCCGAAGGTTCAAATCAGCGGGGCTCAAGCCGCGGATTTCTCGGTGACGGTTCAACCGTCGAGTCCAGTAGCAGCGAGCGGCAACACAGCTTTCACCGTTCATTTCGATCCGAGCGCGACGGGACTTCGCAGCGCGACGATCAGCATTGCGAATGATGATGCAAATGAAAATCCGTATGACTTCGCGATTCAAGGCACCGGCACCGGCGCAGCGGAGATGGACGTGCTGGGTAACTCCGTTTCAATCGCCGACGGCGATGTGACGCCTTCGACTTCAGATCACACCGACTTCGGCTCGGCGGATATTTCGAGCGGCAGCGTTGATCGCGTCTTCACGATTGCGAATCTCGGCAATGTGAATTTGAATCTCACCGGCACGCCGAAGGTTCAAATCAGCGGGGCTCAAGCCGCGGATTTCTCGGTGACGGTTCAACCGTCGAGTCCAGTCGCAGCGAGCGGCAATACCACTTTCACGGTGCATTTCGATCCGAGCGCGACCGGATTGCGCAGCGCGACGGTCAGCATTGCCAACGACGACGCCAACGAGAATTCGTATGACTTCGCGATTCAAGGCACGGGCATACCCTCGTTGATGGTCAATGCCGGAGCGGATCAGGAAATTTGCGCCGGAGCCTCGGTGCAAATCGGCGGCAGCCCGACCGCGAGCGGCGGCGCATCGCCATACAGCTTCAGTTGGTCGCCAGCCGCAGGTTTGGATAATGCGAGCGTTGCTAATCCGATTGCTTCACCCGCGGCAACCACAATCTACACGGTGCAAGTGACCGACGCCAACGGCGCAGTTGCCAGCGATCAAGTTGTCGTCACCGTGAATCCGTTGCCGGTAGTCACATTCAATCCGGTCGGGCCGTTCTTGGTCACGGATGCGCCGGTCGATCTTTCGCCCGCGGTCTCACCGGCAGGCGGAACTTTCTCCGGGCCGGGCATTTCCGGAACCATGTTTGATCCGAGCGTAGCGGGAGTCGGCACGCACACGGTGACGTATTCATTCACCGATGGCAACGGCTGCACGAACAGCGCGAGCCAGAACATTGTCGTGAATCCGGCGCCACCCGCGGGCAAAGCGTTTGTTTTCCTCTCGAACAAGATTACACTCAAGCGCACGAAGCAAAACACGCCGGCCGGCGATATGCACTCGAACGGCGCGTTGACGATTGAGAAGGGCGATCCGAGCACGTACAATTCGAATCTCACCGCGGTGGGCAAGATCACCATTCAAAAAGACAACACCGTCAACGGCAACGTGAAATCGCCGCTGCCGATCACCAACTCCGGCACGGTCAACGGCACGATCACAGTTGGGCCTGTGGACAACGAAGCGCTGCCGAGTTTTGGCTACGGCGCGGGCGGCGCGAACAAGACTGTTCCGAGCGGCGGCTCGCTCGCGCTCGCGCCCGGCTCGTATGGCATCGTGACGTTGAATGGTTCCGGCACGCTCAAACTCACGAGCGGCGACTATTTCATGAACGAGCTGCGCTATCCCAGCAGCGCGGAAAACGGCGTGATCGAGATCGATCTTTCGAGCGGCAATCCGGCGACGATCAACATCGTGAGCAATTTCCAACTGGGCCAAGAGAGCGCGATTCGGTTGTTGCCGAACGGTGAAGCGAACAGCGAGCTCGTGACGTTCAACACGCGGCAAACGAGTCAAGTCACTTTGGGCCGCGAGGCCTATTTGCTCGGCTCGTACAATGCGCCGAACGCGCTGGTGAAGCTGGAGAAGAACAGCCAACTGCGCGGCGCGATCTGCTCGAAAGAGCTTCTGGTCGAGCGCGATTGCTTGTTCCTGCATCACGATTCGCCGGGCAGCTTACCGGGGCCGGGGAATTTGCCGAAGACTTCTGATGATGATGAAGTCATTGGTAGTCATTCGTCATTGGTCAGTGATTATGCGTTGGAGCAGAATTATCCGAATCCGTTTAATCCAACGACGACGATCAGCTTTGCGCTGCCCAAAGCGGGCGAAGTGAGCTTGGCGATTTACAACATGAACGGACAGCTTGTGAAGAAGCTCGTGGCGGGCGAGATGGTTGCAGGCCGTCACAGCCTCGTGTGGGATGCGACGAATGATCGCGGCGAACGCGTGGCGAGCGGCGTGTACTTGTACGTGATTAAAGCGGACGATTTCACTGCGCAGAAGAAGCTCCTGTCGATAAAGTGACCAGCGAGTAGTAATCAGTGAGCAACAACTGCTCACTGATTACTGATGCTGAAGCATCAGGCTAGGAGGTGAAAGCCGTCTGAAGTCGGCTGCTACCCAATGGGTTTTAGCCATCTTTAGATGGCTTTCATCTTGTAGGCTGATGCTTCAGCATCAGACGGAGGCTAACTGCTCCCCTCTCCCGCCATTCACCGTTCCCTCCCGCAACTCACCGAATTTCCCGCAACCATTTCCTGAAGCTTCGTATCATCGGCCATCAAATTTCACCAGAGAGGTGGTCATGCCACGAAAAAATTTATTTCTGCTCATTTGCGCGCTTCCCTTCACGCTTGCGGCGCAAAGCCGGCCCGCTTATCTTGCCGGCAATATCGTTGATGAAAAAGGCCAACCGCTCGCGCTCGTAAACGTGCAAGCGTTGGGCAGCTTTGACGGCAGTGTCACTGATGCCAACGGGCGTTTCTTCTTTGTTGCGCGCAAGCACGGCGCGGCGCAAATTCGCGCGAGCTTGTTGGGTTATGAAAATGCCGAACAATCCGTTCAACTCGTTGCCGGCGACACCACACGGCTCACGTTGATGCTGCGCGAGACGCTCATCAATTTTCAAGAAACCGTGGTCACCGCGAGCGCATACACGACCGGCGATGAAGGCAAAGGCGTGACGTTGCGCGGTCTTGAAAGTCGTCACCACACCCGGCGCGGCCGCGGATATTTTTCTCGCCATCAAAACTTTTCCCGGCGTCGCGATGGTTGATGAAGGCTCGGGCCTGTTCGTGCGCGGCGGCGACGTGAGCGAGACCGCGACTTTGCTCGATCAAGCTACGGTCGTGCATCCCTACAAATTCGAATCGCCCACCGGCGGCGTGTTCGGAACCATCTCGCCTTTTCTTGTGAGCGGCACTTTCTTTTCTTCCGGCGGATTTTCCGCGCGCTACGGCAATGCGCTCTCCGGCATTCTCGCGATGGACAGCCAAAATCTTCCCGAAGGTTCTGCATATACTCTCAACGTGGGATTGGCTGCAGCCTCCGCGGGCGCGCAAATCAATGTGATTCCCGGCAAGCTCGGCGTGCGCTTCTCCGGCAATCGCAGCTCCACCGATGCGATGTTTCGCTTGAACGGCCGGCGCGAGGAATTTACGGTAACGCCGCGCGGCCTCGACGGCAACTTGAGTGTGATCTATCAATACTCTCCAAGCGGCCGCCTCAAGTTCTTCAACTATGCCGAGACCAATCGCATCGGCGTGCATGTGGATGAGCCTTCGTTCGAGGGCGTGTATAAAGGCGAAGAAACGAATCAACTGCACAACTTGCAATGGACCGAAGCGTGGCAGAATTGGATCATCAAAACGAGCCTTTCGCTCAATCGTTACGACACGAGACGCAGCTTGGGCAATCTGAATCTTCAGCCGCGCGACGACACGTTCAAATGGCGTTTCGATGCGGAGAAGGAAATCGGCAAGCGCGCGCGTTTCGCATGGGGCTATGAAACTGAGCGCGTCACCAATCGCTTCGTGGGCACGGTTCCAAAAAACGACAACGTGCTTGATCCCAACGCCGAGGTTTATCATCTTAATGAAAAATTTTCCGCGCGGCGCGCTGGAGCTTACGCGGATTTGGAAACACAATTGTCGCGGCGTTGGACTGCGGGCGTGAGCGTGCGCGCCGATCATCACAATCTCGCGGATGAAGCTACGGTCGATCCGCGCGCATCCTTGCGCTATGATTTTTCCAAACACACGAATGCGCGCTTCGCGTGGGGTGTTTATCATCAATTCCCCCAGCCGTATTTGTTCAACCCGGAAAGCGGCAATCCGAAATTGAACGCGCAACGCGCGCAGCATTTTATTTTCGGGCTCGAGCATCAACGCGGCCAAACGCAATTTCGCGTCGAGGGCTATTACAAGCCTTACGAGCGCCTCGTCATTCGCGACAATGATTTTGAATATGAAAATCGCGGCGAAGGCACGGCGCGTGGCCTCGATCTCTTTGCGAAGTACGGCGCATTCTTACAAACGCGCTTCAACGGCTGGCTCGCGTATAGCTTCCTGCGTTCGCGCCGCTTGCAAACGCGCGATGTCGGTGACCGCTATCTTTATGAACGCGCGCCCTCGTCATTCGACATCACGCACAATCTTACGCTCGTGGGCAAGTTGCGGATGATCCAATTTTTGAGCGCGGGCTTGACGTATCGCTTTGCTACCGGCCGGCCAATTACACCTATCATCGGCGCGCTTCGCAATGAAGTGTTCGGTTTCTATGAGCCGATCGAAGGCGCGATCAATTCCGAGCGGCTGCCCTCTTTCCAACGTTTGGATGCTTCGTTGAGTTATTATCTGCCCTATGGCAAAGGCCACGCGGCCACGTTCTATCTCGCCGTCTCCAACGTGCTCAATCGCGCGAACGTTTTGGATTACAAATACTCCGCCGATTATTCCGAACGCACGCCGCGCACGACGAACTATCGCCGCTTCATCTACTTCGGCGTGACCACGACGTTGCTGCAATGAAAGCGCAGAGGGCCTAGCGCATGGAGCATGGCGTTTAGTCGCTTCTCTTCATTGTCATTCTGGAAGAACCTTCCCTCGCGCTCGGCACAAATCCCAAACCAAGCTTTGTTCCGAGCACTAGGGAAGGTTTTTACAAAATGACCTCACTGGTGTGTGTTAGAACATTATCAGAAAAGGAGCTCTCCATGATCAAAGGCATGCACACGATGTTCTACTCTTCCGAGCCCGAAGCTTTGCGCGCGTTCATTCGCGACAAGCTTGGATTCTCGCACACGGACGTCGGTGAAGGCTGGCTCATCTTCAATCTACCCGAAGCGGACCTGGGTTGCCATCCCACTGAAAACGCCAAAGGCAATCCGGCTTCGGGCACGCCTTACCTCTCGTTCTATTGCGACAACATCGCGGAGACCGTTGCCGAATTGAAAAATCGCGGCGTCGAATTTACCGGCGAGATTTCCGATGTTGGTTATGCGCTTGCCACGCATTTCAAAATGCCCGGCAACTTCGAAGTCGAACTCTATCAGCCGCATTACGCGAAGGTTCAATAGCGTCGCTCGTCGAATGTTCCAACCTCGGCTTGGCTGAGGTTTCTACCTGAAACAATTGGAGTGATGGAGTATTGGAGTGATGAAGTGTTGGAGTGTTGGAGTATCGAAGTGTTGGATTACCCACCACTCCAACAATCCACCACTCCAACAATCCAGAAATCCATCAATCCAATAATCCACAAGAGAAAGGCCACTATCATGCTTCAACTGAATCGCACGATGCTCGCAGCGCAGTTGTTTTGTTACTGGTGGTTCTTGGCCACGGGTTTTGAGCCGATACTTGGCAAGCTCGCGCATTTCGTCGGCACGTTCACATGTGTGTGGTCGATTTATAACGGCGCGATTTGGCACTACAAAACAAAAGACGGCGAAGGCATGGCTTGGATTATCGTCGGCGTCATGGTCTTTATCGGCTTCAGCGCAAGATGGTTGATCGCGGTGGCGTGAAGACGCTGAAATGGAGTGCTGGAGTAATGGAGTGTTGGAGTCATGGTTTTCCAAAACTCCATCACTCCAAAATCAAAAAAGAGAGAACAATGGCCGGCAAAGTCGTCATACAAGTCGAACACCTCCGCAAAGCCTACGGCGCGACCGTTGCCGTTGAGGACATTTCTTTCGAAGTTTATGAAGGAGAAATCTTCGGCATGGTCGGCCCGAACGGCGCGGGCAAAACCACAACGACGGAATGTCTCGAAGGCTTGCGCGCAGCGGATCGCGGAGCCATCAAAGTGCTCGGGCTTGATCCCCAGCGCGAGGCGTATGCGCTGCGGCCGCGTCTCGGCGTGCAATTGCAAGAGTCTGCGCTGCACGACCGCCTCAAAGTTTGGGAAGCGCTCGATCTTTTTGCTGCATTCTATCCTCGCGCGCTCGAACAAAAACATTTGCTGGAGCAGCTCGGCTTGACGGAGAAACGCAATGCCGCGTTCGCAAAATTATCCGGCGGGCAAAAGCAGCGACTCTTCATCGCGCTCGCGCTCATCAATGATCCCGAATTGGTTTTTCTCGACGAGCTGACTACGGGCCTCGACCCGCACGCGCGCCACGCGATTTGGGATTTGGTGCGCGGCATTCGCGAAAAAAACAAAACGGTTTTTCTCACCACGCACTTCATGGAAGAGGCCGAGCGTTTGTGTGATCGCGTCGCGATTGTCGATCACGGCCGCCTCGTCGCGCTCGACTCGCCGGAAAATTTGATTCGCAAACACGGCGGAGATCGCCGTCTCGTCTTTCGTTGCGACGGCCGGCTCGAGCTAGAACATTTGCGTCGCTTGCCCGGCGTCTCGCACGTCGCGCAAGAGAACTCCGATTACATCGTGCAAAGCAGCGATGACGACCTCGTTTTCCAAGTGACGAGCTTGTTGCACACCCAAGGCTGCCGGCTGCGCGATCTCCGCACCGAGCAAGCGACGCTCGAAGACGTGTTCTTGAATCTCACGGGAAGGAAGATGCGGGAGTAGTGAAGGTTGAAGGGAGAAGAGCGAAGGGCGATAGGTGAAGGGTGCTCTTCGCCTATCGCTCTTCGCCTATCGCTCTTCGCCTATCGCTCTTCGCCCTTCACCTTTCGCCTTTCGCCTCTCGTCACCAAACACAGGAGCAATCATGCAAGGCTTACGAAAACTGGCTTGGATCGAAATCAAACTTTTCTTGCGGGAGCCGGCCGCGGCGTTTTTCACGCTGGTATTTCCGCTGATGATGCTGTTCCTGTTCGGCGGCATGTATGGCAACGAGCCGAGCACGTTCTTCGGCGGCTATGGCTCGGTGGATGTTGCCGTGCCTTCGTATACTGCGATGATCATCGCCACCAGCGGCTTGATGGGCTTGACCATCAACATGTCGTTGCAACGCGAGAAAGGCATTCTGCGGCGGTTGAAAGTCACGCCGCTACGGCCGCAACAAATTCTGGCGGCGCAAGTGGCCGTCACTTTCATCGCGACTGCGCTCGGCGTATTGTTGCTTATCATTGCGGCCAAAATCGTTTTCAATCTGCGCTTCGGCGGCAATGCTTTCAGCGTGTTCGGCGCGTTCGTATACAGTTGCGCGAGCTTCTTCACGCTCGGCTTCATTCTCGCGGGTTTGATGCCAACCGCCCGCACGGCGCAAGCTGTGGCAATGGTCATCTTCTATCCCATGATCTTTCTCTCCGGCGCAACCATTCCGCGCGAAGTCTTGCCGAAAGCGCTTCAGCCTTATATTGATTTCCTGCCGCTCGCGCACGTCGTCAGCCTGCTGCGCGGCTTGTGGATGGGAGAAAGTTGGGGCCAACACGTTTCAGAAGTGGTCATTTTATTCATCATGTTGATCGTCGGCGTCATCGTTTCAGCAAAAACGTTTCGGTGGGAGTGAAGCTGGATGCTGGTTGCTCTCGTTCCCAAACTCCCAGCCTGTGTGAAAACTCCAAAGCAAGTCACCCTGAGCGAAGTCGAAGGGCGTTAAATTCAATGAGACGGGCTTCGACTCCGCTCAGCCTGACGATGAATCAAGCATTTTCACACAATCTGAGAGTTTGGGAACAAGTGAAAACTCCTCTCTGTCATCCTGGAAGGAACTTCCCCGGAAACAAGCACAATGCCCAGCGCGAGGGAAGGTTCTTACAGAATGACATCTTACTTGGAAGTGGTCGCTGCGAATTGGCTAATTGCTTAGACTGAAAAATAAAACGTCTCATTCAATTCAAAAAGGAGATACCATGTCACGTTCTTTGGAGCTTGCGCTTGCCTGCTGTTGCTTGGCGGTCTCGGTTCACGCCCAATCGCCCGACGAGCTTGTTCATAAAGGCAAGGCCATGATTGAATCTGCGTTGAAGCAATCCGAGCCAATGGAGTTGTTCAATGCGCGCGCGCACTTCGAGCGCGTGTTGACCGCAAAGCAACACGAGACGTTGGCGCGCTATTACATCGCGTACTGCGACTATCGCTACGTCACGGCATATGCGCAGCGCGAGAACAGCGGCAACGATCAAAGCGAAAAGTATTTGGACGATGCGATCACGCACCTTGAAGCTGCGATCAAAGCGAACAGCAAATTTGCCGAGGCGCATGCCTTGCTCGGAAGCTGCTACGGCCAGAAGATCGGCAAGAACTCCATGCTCGGCATGACGCTCGGCCCGAAATCCGGCGCGGCGTTTTACAAGGCGTTGCAATTGGAGCCGGACAATCCGCGCATCCTCATGCTCGAGGCCATCAGCAAGTTTTTCACGCCCTCGATGTTCGGCGGTGATAAAGACCTCGCGCTCGCGGGCTTCAAACGCTCCGCGGAAATTTTCGAGGAGCAAACCAAGGCCGCCACTATTCAACCCGATTGGGGCCGCGCCGAAGCGTACGCGTGGATCGGGTATGCTTATCTTGATCAAAACAAAAAAGCGGAAGCGAAAACCGCGCTCGATCGCGCTTTGGCAATCGACCCGGATTTCGGCTGGGTGAAACACGTGTTGCTTCCCAAGGCGCTCGCGGTGAATTAAACGGATTGATAAAATCTAAATTTCTTCCAGCGGATAAGTTACTACTCCCAGCGCAAAATAGATTACACTGCGCACCTCGTGAGTTTTAACTTTCAAATTCGGTAATCGTCCTCCAATGACGTGTCATTCAGAAGGAATCTTTTTATGCGCTCGGCAGCGTCACCAGCGAGTAAAAGGATTCCTTCTGAATGACAGGGCGAGAAGGGTTAGGTGTAACCTAGATTTCGCTCGGAGAATAACTCCTATGGATAAGGCTTTTTGCTCATTATCCGTTGGCCTTAATCTATCCGTTGGTGGTTAAAACTTTCGGATTTTATTCTGTGTTTGATTTTCTAATTCGCCTATATTATCGCATCGTTCATGAGCAATTCCACAATCACTTTCTGAGGAGAGAGAGGATATGTCCGCAGCATTAGCACAGCCGAAGGCCCCGTCCAAATTCCGTTGGCGCAGCCACGAAATTTCCCGCATCGAAGGCTTCAGCGACGCGGTCTTCGCGTTCGCGGTCACGCTGCTCGTGGTTTCGCTCGAAGTGCCGGAGACTTTCACGGAGTTGTGGGAGAAGATGCACGGGTTCCTGGCCTTCGCCTTTTGCTTCGCAGCGTTGTTCTACGTTTGGTACGAGCAGTACACTTTCTTTCGGCGCTATGCGCTCAAAGATAATTTCACCGTGTGGATGAGCGGCGCGCTGATCTTCGTGGTGCTGACTTACGTGTATCCGCTCAAATTTTTGTTCGGCATGTTGGTGAAGCTGTTCGCGACCGGTAATATCACGATGCACTTGCACGACGGCTCGACCGCGCGTATGATCGAGAACGCGCAATTCCCGACATTGATGATCATTTACGGCCTCGGTTATATCGCTGTGTCGTTCATTTTCGTCCTGTTGTTTCGCCACGCTTATCGCAAGCGCGAAGAGTTGGAGTTGAACGCCGTCGAAGCGTTGTACACGAAATCCAGCATCCAATCGCATTTCATCAACATTGGCGTGGGCCTGCTCTCGATTCTCATCGTCGTCGCCACCGGCATGTCCTCGCTCTCCGGCATGATCTATATGATCATCGGGCCGCTGCAATATCTCAACGGCTGGGTGATGGGAAAACGCATTGACCAAGCGCAAGCCGCGCTCGCCGCGCAATGAGAAAGCCATGACAGAAAGATGGAGGACGGAAAAATATTTACGGCTTCTTGTTGCACCAGGATCAGCATTTTTCGAGGATACCCAATCCTCATTCTTCGGTCTTTGCTTTTGAATAGTTTTGCCCGCAATCGTTTTGCCTTACCGCAAAGTTTATGAGGCAAGCTCCATGACCATCTCGCGAACCTGGATACGCCCGCTGTTATTAGGCTGGCTGGTATGGACGATTTACTCCGCGTTCCATGCCGGTGTTTTATCGCTCTCTGAAAAATTGCCGTATCTCTACGCGCTGCAAAGCACGCTGCTGTCGAATTATCTCATGGCCTTGTACACGATCCCGGTGTGGTTTTGGACGACGCGAGTATTGGCGCAAAGGAATTGGCTCGCGCAACTGCTCGGTCACATTGCAGGCGCATTTGCTTTTGCGGTGGGATGGTTCGAAAGTTTTTGCCAGTTGTTCATTTGGCTCTATGGCCCGAAGATTTTCGAATTCGCGCAACTGGAAAGAACGCGCTATTGGCAAACGCTCAGCGCCATGACGATGTACGGCCTGGTCGTCGGCGTTTTTTATATGCGCCGCCATCACCGGCAATTGCGCGAGAAAGAACGCCGAGAGGCGGACTTGCGCTTGCACACCAACAAGATGGAGCTGGCGGTTTTGAAGGCGCAGCTCAATCCGCACTTTTTGTTCAACACGCTGAACTCCATCAACGCGATGGTCGGCAGCAATCCCGAGGGCGCGCGGCAAGTGCTCGCGCGCCTCGCCGAAGTGTTGCGCTATTCTTTGGAGAGCGATCGCCGCGCCCTGGTGCCGCTTGCGGAGGAGCTGCGCTTCGTCGAGACGTATTTGGAGATCGAGAAAGCGCGTTTCGGCAAACGTTTGCAAGCGCAGCTTGAAATAGCTGACGAAGCGCGCAGCTTGCTCGTGCCGCCGATGATCTTGCAGCCGCTCGCCGAGAATGCGGTGCGTCACGGCATTGCTCCGAAAGAAGAAGGCGGCGAGCTTTCGGTTCGCATTCAACCTCGCAACGGCCGGCTCGAAATCGAAGTCTCGGATAATGGCGTGGGCGCGACGAAATCCCGCAAAGAAGAGTTGTTGAACAACGGCACCGGCTTGCGCAATACGGATTTGCGCTTGCGCAAAATGTTTGGCGAAGAGTCCGGCTTGCAAGTGAGCAATGGGAAGTCCGGCTTCAGCGTGAAATTCCAAATCCCCATTCAAGCTGAAGCCGCCAAGTAAGTATACTGCAATAAGGCCAAATTTGTAATGCGCCTCTTTGAAATGTCATTCTGGAAGAACCTTCCCTCGCACTGGGCACACCTCTTAAACAGGGCTTTGTATCGAGCGCGAGGGAAGGTTCTTACAGAATGACAACGTCGAGGGGTGTTACAAACCAATCCGTAACGAGTATACATTAATCCAACAATCCCTCAATCCAACACTCCACCGATTCAAGAGTCTGCCATGCTTTTGCGCACCCTCCTCATCGACGACGAGCCGCTTGCCCGCCAAATCATTCGCGAGTTCCTGCAAGCCTTCCCGCAAATCGAAATCATTGCCGAGTGTGAAAACGGCAAGCAAGCCGTGGCTGCGATCAATCAGCGCAAACCCGAGCTCATCTTTCTCGACGTGCAAATGCCCGTGCTCACCGGCTTCGAAGTGTTGGAGCGCATCGAGCGCTTTCCCGCCATCATCTTTTCGACCGCGTACGATGAATTTGCGATTCGCGCGTTCGAAGTCAATGCCGTCGATTATTTGTTGAAGCCCTATGATCGCCCACGCTTCGCCACTGCGGTGCAACGCGCGATTGACCGGCGCACCGGCGCGAGCGCAGAGCTTGAGCGCATGTTGCGGCTCTTGCAGCACGCGCAGAAACCGGAGGCCATTCCGGAACGTTTACTCGTGCGCAACGGCGAGCGCATCGTTCCGTTGGATCTGAAAGACATCGAATGGCTCGAAGCCGCCGATGATTACACCATCATTCATGCGGGCAACATCAAACCGCTCTCCAATCTCGGCCTCAGCGAATTGGAAAAAAGATTGCACCCTTCCCACTTCAAGCGCATGCACCGCTCGGCGATCATCAACGTGACGCGCATCAAGCACCTCGAAAAAGACGGCGAGGGCGGCATGCTCGTCACTATGATCAGCGGTGAGCGAGTAAAAATCAGCCGCCGCTATGCCGCCGCGTTTCGCGAGGGAATCGTGTAGCGCAGACTTCCAGTCTGCGAACGAAGCAGGCCCATCCCACCTCGGTTGAGATGATTAACCACCTGATGAGCTTTGATAATCGAATGCAGCAAGCCCCCCTTCAGCCTGTCATTCAGCAGGAATCTTTTTTCGAATGGGAATGGCCGCGCTTGTTTTCTGGCTTATTCAAAAAAGTCTCGACGCGAACGCAGGCCGATTGCTTCGCAGCGTTCTTTGAAGTATTTTGGGAGAAAGAGTGATTCGCGGGCGCGCATGTTTGGAAATGGAGCGCGAGGCACGAACGCGCAGGTGGGAAAGCCGATCTCGACTTCACGCCGCAGAACAAACCGGCGGAGAATGTTTTGGCAAAAGGGTTCGGGAAAGTTGTCGAACGCGAATGAAACTGTCTGCTTCAAGGTCGCTGCCCGCCGAGAATCTCATCGAGTATGTCGGACACTGGCGGCATCAGCGTCTTGCCAAGCCATCTCGGATGCAGCCAAAAATCCGGCAAAACTTTGGAATGCAAACGCCCGTCATCATCCGGTTGAATAGGAATCCATTCCCCGCCACGGTTTTCATAGCAATCGATCGTGTTGTAGAGAGGGTCGATGATCCAATATTCCCTCACGCCGTGATCGGCATAGAGCACGAACTTGCGGCCGCGATCACGTTTGCGGCTGCTCCGTGAAATCACTTCGACACAAAGATCGGGCGGGCCATCCACGTATCTATCCGCCATGATGCCGAGACGATTTCTGCTGATAAAGAGGATATCCGGTTCCGGGCCTTGATAAGCAGAGAGCCGAACCGTGGTCGTGGCTCCAATCACTTCGCCGAGATTGAATTTTTCAGCGTAATTGCCGATCAAAGTAGTAATGCGCGTAACCACGTGCGCATGCCGCGGGATCGCAGGAGAATCGCGAATGATTTTGCCGTCCAACAAATCCGCTTTCTCGCGCTCGTCGATAATCTCGTAGTATTCTTTATAAGTGACTAGCCCCTCGTTCGTAGTAGATTCTTTGGGCGGTTGTTTCTTGCGGGTCTTGGTGATCGTGTATGGCATATGGCCTCCTTTTGATCGTGTAAAACGCCGCGGCTATATAAAGTATTCTTTGAAAAACAACAAGAGGTTTTTTGAAGAAAGAGCCCTGCGCGTGGCTCTTTCTGCGCGCCTGCAAGCCGTAAAAAAAATTCGGCTTGCTAATTTCAAAAGCCCATGACATCTTGCTCGGTAGAATCGTATCACAGTTGTCGAAATCAACAGGCCGCTTAATCAGCATTTCACCCACCAATCAAAGGGAGGTCCCATGTCTGTTCTTGTCACTCTTGATCAAATCACTCAGCTCGCTCCGAATGCGCGCTCCAGCTATCGCGAGGCGTTTGAGGCGGGCCAAAGCGTGCTCGATCAATTCGCCATTTCAGCGAATCCCCTTCGCGTCGCCCACTTCATGGCGCAGATTCTCCACGAGTCCGGTGGATTCACCATCCAATTCGAAAACCTCAACTACAGCGCCGAGCGTTTGCCCAAAGTCTGGCCAACGCGTTTCCAACCTTCCGGCCCGCTTGATCCTGCGGCCTATGCGCATAACCCGGAGAAGCTCGCCAACGAGGTTTACGGAGGGCGCATGGGAAACTCAGGCCCGAATGACGGCTTCACGTATCGTGGTCGTGGCCTCATGCAACTGACCGGAAAAGAAAGCTACGCCCTCGCCACCACAATATTGCGCAAGAGCTTCCCCGATGCCCCGGACTTCACCGTGGAGCCGGATGCCGTCATCAGTTCCAAGTGGTGTCTTCGAGTCGCGGCGGCGGAGTGGGACTCGAAGAATTGCAACGCCCTCGCGGACAGCGATTCCATCAAACCGATCACCAAAGCCATCAACGGCGGGTTTATCGGGCTGGCGGAGCGCACGGAATGGGCCAAGCGCACCAAGTTTGTTTGGCGTTGAGTTCTCTAAACGATGAAAAAATCGTTTGAAAAAAAATCACTACTGAAGTGGCTGCTCCTCTTCCTCGGCTGGACTCTGCTCGGCCTGTTCTCAGCGAGTCAAATCTACATTCGCTACGCGTATTACACCGAACATCCACCCACATGGCGGCAAGCTTTCAATGTCGCTTTCTCGGATTGGTATGCCTGGGCCTTGCTCTCGCCTTTCATCCTTTGGTTTGCAGAACGCTTTCCGCTCGAACGCGGCGCAAAGAAACGTCGCTGGCTCGCGCACCTGTTGGCCGGCGTAGTTTTTTCCATCATCAAAATGTTCGTCGAGCTTAAACTTTTTCAACTCGCCACCGGCGTCACGCGCGAGGCGACACTGCCGCAATTGCACTCCAACCTTTTGACCTACGGCGCGATCCTCGGCATTTTCTACGCGTTCAATTACTATCGCAAATATCGCGAGCACGAGTTGCGAGCCTCGCAGCTTGAAGCCCGGCTCTCGCAGGCGCAATTGCAAGCGCTCAAGATGCAGCTTCATCCGCATTTCCTGTTCAACACGCTGCACGCGATTTCGACGCTCATTCATAAAGACGTTGAAGCCGCGGACCGCATGATCGCGCGTTTAAGTGATTTGCTGCGTCTTGCTTTGGAAAATGCCGGCGCGCAGGAAGCCCCGCTCAAACAAGAAATTGATTTTCTCGAACGTTATTTGGACATCGAACGCACGCGCTTTCCGGATCGTCTCACGGTTCACATGGACGTCGCATCTGAAACTTTGGACATGCTCGTGCCCAATCTCATTCTACAGCCGTTGGTGGAGAATGCCGTGCGCCATGGCATTGCGCCGCGCTCTGCGCCCGGCACGATCGCAATCTCGGCGCACTGTGAGAACGGCCGTTTGCTCATAGCCGTGCGCGACAACGGCCCAGGCTTATTGCAAAATCAATTCACAGAAGGCTTGGGTTTGATGAACACCCGCGCGCGTTTGTAGCAACTCTACGGCGCGCAACAACGCTTCGAAATCAACAACCATCCCGAAGGCGGATTATTGGCGCAGATTGTCATTCCAATACAAGCTGCGCTTCACAGCGAAAGCGAGATACACGATGAAAATTAGAACGCTCATCATAGACGACGAACCGCTGGCGCGTGAAAGAATTCGTGCATTGCTCGAAAAAGAAGCCGACATCGAAGTGCTCGCTGAATGCGCGAACGGCCTCGAAGCGCTCCGGGTGATTCAAAGCGCGCGCCCCGACCTGCTATTCATGGACGTGCAGATGCCGGAGCTTGACGGCTTCGAAGTTTTGGAACACCTCGCGCACGAAACCATCCCTGCTATCATCTTCGTCACCGCTTATGATCAATATGCCTTGCGCGCTTTTGAAGTGCATGCGCTGGATTACTTGTTGAAGCCCTTTGATCGTGAGCGTTTTGAAAAAGCTTTGCAACGCGCCCGGCAGCAACTGCAACGCGAAAACGCCGGCGACTTGCATCAACGTTTGCAACTGTTGCTCGAGGAGCTGCAACGGGACCGAAAGTATTTGGAGCGTCTCGTCGTCAAATCAAGCGGGCGTGTCTTCTTTTTGAAAGTCGAAGAGATTGATTGGATCGAAGCTGCCGCGAACTACGTGCGCTTGCAAGTCGGTCGCGAGTCGCATCTCTTGCGCGAAACCATCAAAGGCTTGGAAGCGAAACTCGATCCCGCAAAATTCCTTCGCCTCAGCCGCTCCACGATCGTGAACGTTGATCGCATCAAAGAGCTGCAGCCCTGGTCGAACAACGGTGAATACGCCGTGCTCTTGAAAAGCGGCGCGCGTTTGACTTCCAGCCGCAGCTATCGTGAACGTTTGGATGCATTCCTGAAGTAACCACGAATCTCGTCCCTTCTTCCTCTTCTTCCATCCCTATCTTGCTTCTGATTGTCCCAATCTTGTTGCCGCATGCCCGCCTTACGTTTACATTGAGCGCAACAAAATCGTCGTCGTCCGTTTCGTTAATAGACTGCTTCAGGGTTAATTTACCGTATTCTTACTTGAAGTGTCATTCTGGGAAGAACCTTCACTCGCGCTCGGCACACCTCTCAAAACAGACTGTGGCTCAAGCGCTAGGGAAGGTTCTTACAGAATGACACTCTTGATGCCGGTGTTAAAGGCCAAGCTTCGAGAAAAAAATTCGCCCTCACTTTCAAAGAGCCTCCTCATGAACAAAACCTTCCGACTTGTTGTGCTCGCTTGCCTGCTTTGCAACGCGCTGCTCTTCAGCCAAAGCTTTACGAGAATCACCGACGCAACCAACCCGGTGGTCAACGATCAATTCGAAAGCGGCGGCGGCAGTTGGGCCGATATCGACAACGATGGTTATCTCGATCTCTTCGTGCCGAACGGCAACCTCAACAATCAAAACAACTCGCTCTATCTCAACGACCGGCAAGGCAGTTTTATCAAAGTCGTGGCCGGCGCAGTCGTGAGTGACGGCGGCTCTTCCATCGGCGGAGCTTGGGGAGATTTCAACAACGACGGCATGCTGGATTTGTTCGTCACCAACCGGGTCGCCTTTGGAAATTTTTTATATCTCGGCAACGGCGATTCGAGTTTCACGAAAATCACGGCGGGCAGCATGATCAGCGATCGCGGCAACTCCAACAGCAGCAGTTGGATTGATATTGAAAACGACGGCGATTTGGATCTCTTCGTCGTGAATTTTGGCGAAAGAGATTTTCTTTATCGCAACAACGGCGCGCCGGATTATGCTTTCACGAAGGTCGATACTGCCGCCATCGTGCAAGGCAACAGCAATTCGATTCGCGGCGCGTGGGCCGATTATGATAATGATCGTGATCCGGATTTGTTCGTCGGCAATGCCGGCGCGCAAAACGATTTTTTGTACACGAACAACGGCGCCGGCACATTTCAGAGAACCACTTTCGCCGACGGCCGCAGCACGCTCGGCGCAAGCTGGGGCGATTATGACAACGACGGCGACCTCGATCTCTTCGTCGCCAACTTTCTCAATCAAAAAAATCTTTTGTACACGAACAGCGGCCCACCTGATTACAGTTTGACGCCCGTCGCAGCGGGCGCGGTGACCAACGATGCCGGCATGTCCGTAGGCAGCGCGTGGGGTGATTTCGATAACGACGGCGATCTCGATTTGTTCGTGGCCAACAATAACCAGGGTAGTTTTTTGTATCAAAACAACGGCGCGCCGGGCTACACGTTCACAAAGATCACGGCGAGCGAAATCGTCAATAATATCGGCGCGTCATTCGGCTGCGTGTGGGCGGATTATGATCGCGACGGCGATTTGGACCTGTTCGTTGCGAACCAGCAGAATCAGAAAAATTTTCTTTTTGCGAATGACGGCAATCCAAACGCCTGGCTCACGATCAAGTGCGTGGGTGCGCATTCGAACACAACTGCGATTGGAGCTAAAGTCAGAGTGAAGGCCATAATTGACGGCAGGCCTCGTTGGCAAATGCAGGAAGCGCTCGCGCAAACCGGCTACAATAGCCAGAACTTGGAATTGCACTTCGGCTTGGGCGAGGCCGCGATCATTGACTCCATCAAAGTCGAGTGGCCGAGCGGGGTGGATGATGTGTTCGTGAATGTCGGCGTGAAGCAATTCATTACGATTACAGAAAGCGGAGGCATCACATCTGTTACTCATCCGGCAGAAGTTTTTGCTGATTTCATTTTACAGCCCAATTATCCGAACCCCTTCAATCCCTCGACGCGCATACGCTTCGGTTTGCCGAGCAGTCACTTTGTGACGCTCAAAGTTTACGACGTGCTCGGACGCGAGGTCGCAGTATTGTTGGAAGGATTTAAAAGCGGAGGCGTTCACGAAGTCACGTTCGAAGCCGCCTCGTTGCGCAGCGGCCTCTATCTTCTGCGCATGGCCGCCGGAGGTTTTGTGAAAACTCATAAGATGCTTTTAGCATACTAATCACGATCTTTGTAGCCCCAGTCCCTTGTGGGCTGCTATTCGATATAATGTTTTCAATGCCCCACAAGGGGGCAAGGCTACAAAGGAAACGGCATTGGGGCGGGGCTACGAAATCGAAGGCACAGTTCAGCACGAGGAAGGAGCAAATGATGCGACGTAAACATGCAGTACGAGCGCAATTCACGCGGCTTTTCTTTTGCTGATAATCATAAACGCCGCGACCCTGTTCAGCCAAGTGCCAGATAAATTCACGAACCTGCAAGTTCTGCGAAAAGACATTAGCCAAAGCGAGCTGCTCGACCACATGAAAGGCTTCACACGCGCGTTGGGCGTGCGTTGCCAACTTGTCATATCGGGGAAGAAGGCAAACCGCTCGACACCTTTAACTTCGTTTCTGATGAAAAGCGAACAAAGCAAACCGCGCGCGTGATGCTACAAATGGTGCGAGCAATCAACAACGAACACCTGGCAAAAGTCACGGATCGTTCTGCGCCGCCGATCAAAGCAAATTGTTTGACTTGTCATCACGGGCAAACTCGGCCGCGCATGCTGGAAGACGTTTTGAGCGAGACGATAGCAACGCAAAGCGCGCAGGCGGGAGTCGCAAAGTATCGCGAGCTGCGTGAAAAATACTACGGTGGGTTTGTGTTCGACTTCGGCGAGAATGTGCTCCTTCGTCTCGCGCAACAGCTTCAGGCGGGAGGAAAAAGCGAAGAGGCGCTTGCCATGCTCAAACTGAATGCGGAGTTCTATCCCGATTCTTGGATGACGTTTTTACAACTCGCGGAGCTTTATTCGACCAAGGGAGAAAAAACGGCGGCGATTGAGCGCTACAAGAAAACGTTGTCGTTGAACCCGGAGAATGGGAGGGCGAAGAAGATGTTGGAGGAATTGATGAAGGAATGAAGCCTTGACCGGTTATCTTAACCTTCAAATAGCAAGGCTTCGATCTCGGCAAGCACGTCTTGCAAGCTTTGCTCTTCCGCTTCAGTCACGCTACCATCCGCCAAATGTTTATGATGAGGGTAAGATTCCAATTCGCGCGCTTGCACGTCATCGGCATTGTCATAACGAAAAACCAGCTCGGTGTCACGCATGACATGATAAGCATATTTGTACTTCTCGTTTCGCGCAACATCGACATACTCGCGGAAATGCAATTCAATGCCTTTGGGAAAATATAGGGCGCCCTTCACGTATCCAATTTCGTTAGTGCGCTCATCGAAGGTAAGATCGTAGGTGTTCAAATGCGCGCAGGAGTCGAAGATGCGATTGAGCCTATTGAAGTATTCACGAATGCTCATGAAATCATTACGCTTTCCAAAATGTTGACTCTCTCCTGTATTTTGGTCAGAGAAATTTCTTCTCCTTCCCATTCAACCCTATCTAGTGGCGGGAGATTCTCGGCCAGCGCGGGAGATTGGGCCCCGTACTTTTTCTGAAACGAATCGAGGCGTTGCTGAGTTCTTCGCAGCCCGATTGATAAATAGCCGAGCTCTTTTTCAATCGAATGCTTCACAAGTGGTATAGCCTTTTCTTTCGAGGCTGAGGACGTAAGAGTAAGCGTCATCGTAGCACGATCTCCTTGTTTGATAAAAAGATTCACCTGTAATTATGGCCTTGCGTGAATAGCAGACGGAAAAAAGTACAAAGAAAGCAGCGTGATTGTCAAGTGAAGTTCCCGCCGTCTTTCGAGACGGCGTTAAGATCTTACGAGCTTTGCAGAAGTTCAATTACGCGTTTCAAAAGATCAAAAGCTATTCACCAAGCTCACATGCACCTTGCCGTTGAATAGCCCGTCGCCCTCGCCGAGTCCGTAATCCACGCCCACAATTCCCAATGGGGTTTCCAAACGCGCGCCGAGGCCGTAGGAAGTTTTCACGGACTCGATTTCTATTTTCATAGAAGAAGGCAATTCATTCGCGGCTTCCGCGCGAAAATAGTAGCCCACATCAAAAAACAAAAACGCGCGCGAATAGCGCGAGAGCAGATAGCGATACTCGATGTTGCTCCACGC